>JAAUXT010133226.1_pt1 | contig 11160 bp, 8 predicted proteins | sample 7278171 | NCBI WGS metagenome assembly JAAUXT01 (sample SAMN14350112, study PRJNA611818) | marine sediment metagenome | isolation source: surface marine sediment (1.8m) | place: French Polynesia: Moorea | collected 2018-08 | reverse complement strand
CAGGTGTCCTTTGCAGTGTGAATGTCTTGCATTTGCTTTGACTTGCCAGGAAGACCACCAAGAGATGGTCACTTACCCATTTCAAGCAATCAAAATAGATAAAGCACCCCTTGTTTTCCAGATTTTGCCCAAGTTTGTCACAGTTTATTTTCTTTCTCTCCAGCATTGCAAGATTTCAGAGAAATATCAACTCAAATTTTATGAATTCTTGATAATTCTTTCTCTGCAACATAACATGTTCTCACAGATCCCAACAAAATACTTTGGTTTCAACTTAAAACTTCAGTATCTCAGTTTTTCCCACAACAAAATCTCTTCTTTGGATAGGAATGCATTTTACAAACTATCACATCTAGTCTGCATTGTATTGTCTGACAACCCAATCTCCAGACTTCCCCAGGCCTTTTCTGAGGGAATGCATTTAAACATTGTGTTGCTAGCCAATGTCACATTTTTCTCAGTTGATGAAAATGTGTTTGAAGACATCAAAGCAAAGTTTGTGTTGGCTTCAGACTATAAAATATGTTGTGTAGCCCCACAAAACTCTGTGTGTATCACAAAGATGCCTTGGTTCAAGTCATGTGCAGACCTATTGGAAACCAAGGCATTTTCTATTTCCTTGATAACAACAATTTCACTGGCATTAGTTGTGAATATATTGGTGGCTATTGTTCATCTATGTTTTATGGATGCCTCAAACAAACCATATACAGCAATTACAGTGGCTGTGTCTGGCTGCAACCTTCTGTTTGCTTTCTATTCTGGAATTCTGTGGATCACTCATTTGGTCCTGCTGGAAAAATTTGCAGTAAGGTATGAATGGTGGGTGTCAAGCACATGGTGCTTCATATCATTCTGCCTGTTCCTCCTATTTGATCTGGGCACACAAGGTTTCACCCTTTGGCTTAGTTTTTCAAGACTCATGATGGTTTTCCAGCCAATTGACTGCAATTTCAAGAGGACATCTTATGTTCTGAAGATTATTTCATGGACCACATTTGTAAGTTGCATATTGTCACTCTTTTACACGCTTCTTATATACATCATGTATGGAAATATTGGTACAAAATTGTGCATGCCATGGTTTAATCCAGAGAGGTATTTGATCCCACTTATTCTCATTATCTTCCTCATTGGAAGTCAGTTTCTGACTGCATGTGGAATACCTTTATGCAGTGTTGCAACTGTTCTCAAGACAAAGAAGATACAGAATGCAGCTCAGAAGACAAAAAATAGATCTGATGATCACATCAATTTCACTGTTCAATTTGTTCTTCTCTCAGTTTCAGCTGTTTCTTGCTGGATCCCTTGCAACCTGTTGAGCATTGCATTTTCTTTGACCCAGTATCCACCAAGACTGATGCTGTGGTTTTTGGTAACTGTATTTCCTTCATACTATCTTTCCTATCCCCTTGTTTTATTGGTGTTTGTCATCAAAAATAGAAACAAAAGGGGCAACAAACAAAGAAAATAAGGAGAAACACAAAACTGAATAGCATGTCTTATGCATTGTGATCCAGTTCTGTCAACATCCTCACATGTCATCTAAAAGATTGGATTTTCTTCTGAAACAGGTTTTGTTTGTCCCTGCAAATAAATTTGTTTGCTAAAAGAGCTACAGTTTGGCCTAGTTTGCCTGATGTATTGCACTTTCTTTCTACAGGACAGGATATTTGCTTTGAAAGTCTGTGAAATGAAAAGTATGACATGTTTTTGCTATGTTTCAGTAGGTTTACTTGTTCTTGATAATTGCTGCCATGATTTTTAAGCACACATAAATCCTCACTTGTACAGCATAGCTGTGTGCCCATATCCATTTTCAATCATTTTATTTCAATCATTGTGGAAATCTTTCTGTCTTGGACAAATTCAATGTCATCTGTAGTTGAATGTTTATCCACATTGCAATTCATAAAAGTAAGTAATAATAAATAAACAAATAAATAAACAAATAAATAAATGACAATTTTTGTGTCCAGAAAATGTTGGAAAATGTTGCTCAACAAAGCATTGCAAAAGGAATTTCCTCTAGACAGTTTCCTCCTTTTTCTTCTGAACAACTCTAACATCATCATCCTGCAAACTGATATTTGCCCTCAAAATCATCCAAGATCAACAGAACAACAGGTGATGCAATCAATCTTTATTCAACAGAGATGTTATGTACAAAGGTTTCAGGTGTTTTGTGTGAGTCTTTGTCTCATTAAATTTAAAGCATGTTGTGGAAACAAGAAATTTGAAATGCTACTGACATACATTGTGCCACAGGAGAAACTTGACAGTGCATGGTGGGACTGCAGGGAGCACAGTTATGGCATCATGCCCCATCAAGTTTGGGTCCTTTCTGCAACAGGTTTGCTTTCAATGATCAAACTGTGATATGTAAGCACACTGCAGCCACGGTGATGGTAAATGAAAAGGTACAACATGTGAAGCCAGAAGACATCAGATATCTCCATCTTCTCTCTAAAATGTGAAAAGAAATTCTGATGAGTTGATCATTTGTTGAAGGGTTCTGCTTAGGTGGTTCTCTGTCACTCCTTGTTGGCTGACCAGAGTTCTTTGCTGCCATCCTCAAGAGGATCTCCTCCATCTTCTGTCTGGTGTACTGGTGTGAAGCCACCATTTGAGATTCTGCAAACAGAGCTCAAAGACCTGAAAATTGACAGAAAGTTCCCAAACCATATTAACCAAGTTTGCTACTACACTGTACCAGTTTGTGTTGACTGAGCTCTGCTGGGGAGTGGAAATGCTTCCTGTGGTTTTCCTTGCAGATCTGAAAACAAAAATAATTCAGGACAAAGCAGACATTGGACAGCAAAGAACCCCTGCTGTTTATTGTTTACACAACTCACCTTTGGCCCAGGCTCCATTTCATTTGGGTGGGGATCACATGGGCAGAATCTCACCAAGACAAAAGTCAGCAACAACGTTTGCACAAGAGGTGTGTAAATTTTTGTCTTGTCATATTGTAAGCTGTATAAGCTGATGACTCTAAATTTTCACACCTGCACTGCATTTTCAAGAAACCTAGTTGCTTACCTCCAAATACTTGAACCTCACAAAAAGTCAGTAAATAACCACTGCCTATCATCCAAATCGCAACATATCTGCCCCCTTTGTTGCACACAGTGATGCGATCAGAGTACTTTGGGATATGAACCCTTGTGAACCCACACACATAGAAATTTTGTGGCTGGAAATTGCTCTTGTTGAAATAGTTGCCAACTCCAACATAATAGTTCCTCAAGCGGTCCCCTGAAATATGATACATATATAGAAATTGACCTTGAGGCAAACCTTGAGACAACCCTGCAGATTCAGGTCAAATTTTCCACACAATTGCCTTTGAAGCTCGAGGGCAATATGGAGCTCCCAGTGATTTGAGCCACCCAAACACAGTGACCAAAACACAGCGACTGAAACACAGCAACCCAAATGCATATTGATGGGAATGCACAAATGATCAATTTCAATAAAAACAAACATGATATTTTTGGGATTCGGAATGCGCCCAAATCTACTAAAATACCCAGAAACTTGTTACCTAATTACACATACAACCAACCAAAAACTTTGCAAATGTCTCTTTCCAATGGTTTTGTAAAATCCTGAATTTATACACAAACTTTGGCCCCACACATTTTTGAAAACAAAAAATAAAATAAAAGTCCAACACTTAAAACTTCAATACCTTCTCACATCTGTCATTTTCTGTTGCAGCTCAAGTAACATACCTTCTTTATCTTCTCTGCTAAGCACATGAACCCTTCTGACGAAGTACTCTTCCAGCAGATCCACCACCCACCATGGGTTGCTCATGTAGGCCGTTTGTGTGCAGGATCCAGCAGCAAAGTGAGTTATTTTGAAACCATCCACAGCATTTGATGCCCCACCTTTTCTTCTGAGCCAAAAGTCATCTCTGCTTTGATATGCTGGCTTGTGTAGAGCAATGTTTTTGTCTGAAAGATGAGTATATTTAGCTAGTGTGAATTTTTCTAATTTCTGCAGCAATGAAACACTTGCTTTGTGAGCACACTCAGTGTGGTTCAGAAGGTATCTGCAGGTATCTGAAATAATTTTTTAGTGTTTCTTATTCTTTGTATATTACCTCCATGAATGTGATCCAACAAGACACAGCAGAACATAAGTTGTCTGAATATATTCATGGCAACAAACTCCTCCGTCCAAATCCAAAGAAGACAAAAATTTGTGTGTTTTTTAGTTGTAGCTTTGGAAACACATGAAAATCTTCTGGTTCTTCTGCCAGAGAAAAGTGCAGTTGTTTCCCTACTGTGAAATTGAAATGAATATTTCTTTTGGACACCACTGATGATGCATTCTATTTTTTATTTCCATCTTCATGTTTAGTTTTCATGCAATTGTTTTTTTTTTGTCCAAAAAGTTTGAATTCACTGCATGTTTTGTGTTGAGTTTGATCAGACTGCAAGGTTTTTCTTGAATTACCTTCCAGCTGCAAAGTGTCAGAACAAATTGCAATCTGAATTGGACTGATGCAAAATGGGAGGCTTCGACATGTCTTTCAAAACTGACATGGCCATCACAGGATTTATGGTACCTGATTGAGGTTGTCCCTTCCGGTGATAGTGCCTGAGAAAACTTGACAAACTTTTATTTGCCTTGCTTGGATGCACAAACACAATTTGTACAGATTTGCATACATGACACTTCAAAGCAAATGAAGGCCCCAGAAGAACTTTGGTGTTCTGGACAACAATGAAGTCCAAGTTCTAGATGCTGGGTTCATCTTCTGGCTTTGTAGTATTTTTTTCTGGAATGCAAGAACCATGAGAACCCTGAATCAAACATGACTGTTGCACCTGTGCCGGTTCACAGAAAAGCCCAAAAATACAGCTGGGTTTGACTGGTGGATAGCTCCAGCTTTTGCAAAAATAGGTCCATGGACTTCGAGGTGATTTGAACAGTTTCTGCCCTCACATCTTTTGCATGACTGTTGGCACCTGGTTCCAAATTCTCATGTTCCTTCTAACTTACAGGAGCTCCACAAGCTGCAGATACGACAACCTCCATGTAGGTGGAGTCCTTGCAATATCTCCGAAAATGTCGTTGGGAAAGCAAATGGTTGAAAGATGGCCCCAAACACCCCTCATTGACCAGTGGAGAGATGGGGAGATTTCTGCCGCACATAACTTTTGGGAACCACAACACAGAGTGAGTTTGGAAACACTGAATTCTCAATTTACTCTGCTATCTTTGAAATATTACCAACAAGAAGCAAAACATTTTACTCTCGTCTGTCCATGGTGGCTGTTATTTGTTATATAATTTTACTTTTTTGGGGAAGATCTCTCACTGTTCAAGTATTCTCATCTTTTCATTTGAATTTATAATAAAACAATATAATGTGATGGCAAATGACCAAATATGTAGATATTGGTGTGAGCGTGCAGATGTTGGGTGCTTGAGAACTATAACTATTATGACTGAAGATAAATACATTTAATTTTACAATAAAACAAATGTTGAGGTTGTTTAGGTGTAATGCCTGCAGGCTTACTCTGTGAGTCCAGCAGACAAATTCCTGAAATCTGCAGAGCAAAGTCATCAGTTGAGCCACTCAAATCACACAGAATGGTGACTTTTGCTCTGGTGCATACATGAGAAACAGTCCCAGCTCAAAGCATTAGTAAGGCTAAATTTATCTACTACATGAGGTGCTGTTGTATTTTGTCCATCTCTCATTGCATGATGTCCTGAACACTTCCAAGTTTGGGCTGCACTATAGAAATCATGAGATCAGTTGACTTCGGGTGTTTCAATGTGTGCATGGCTGTTGTTTCGTGGCATTTGGTGCAGTGTGCATCTGGTTCACTATTTTTCAATTGGTTGAAGAATCTCTGAACAAAGTGTGAACTCTGTGTGTGTTGGTCAGGCCACTCAGATGATGGACATTTCAAGAGAACGTTGGCAGGACATGCTCAACTGCCTCATTATGTCATTCTTGTGTTTCTGCTTGTTCTTTCTTTAAAAACCACAAAACAATGTTGTTTTAGATCATTGTACACAGTGCCACAAAAATCACACAGCAAAACGTGTCCTGTATCGGTGGTGTCCGCATTATTCATTGAATGTTCAGCCTGTTCCTGTCAACACCTGTATCAACTGAAAAACACATTTACAAATGTTTCTATGGATTCAATGATTTTCTTTTGTTGCCAATTGTTGTTTGTTTCCCAATGTGGCCCTGGACATTTCTAACATGGACCACAGGAGAAGTGCATCATGCGTCCTCCTAGTACCGTTTTATCTGAACCCAACTCTACCACCTGCCCTGGTGGGGGGTGAACCATGGTGTACAAGGAACAACCAATATCAGGATTGCTACTTTCTGCAACTAGACTTCTGTCCAGGTACTTCTGCACTGAGGCTATCACAAGTGAAACAAGAAAAGCCATTTCATTGTGAATTTAAAAATCAATGCAAAATGACACACTGTTCATGAACTGGGGTTATTACGAGCAAACAAAGAAATCAAAACTTCCAGCATGGCAGTTTCCCCAGTGACAGGAAGTATGAAAGTTTTTACACTTCATTTGCACAAGGTTCACAATTGTCAAACTACCACAGCATGACACAACAAAAAGTTTGCAGCACATAATTTTTGGCAGAAGCAAAATGTTACACTGCAACACACTTTCTTTCGACAAAAGTGTTAATGTTTTGGCAAATACACAAAAAAATGGCCAATATTTTCATCAGCCTATGTCTCCAGACCAGCACATGGAGCCTTATGGAAGAGGAACACATCATGAAGAACATTTTGCAATTGTACTTGTTCTGTGGGCTCATGGATACACCTCAGTACCAGTCAACTGACCTTGTGTTGTTGCAAAGCTGCATTGTTTCAACGATCCCTCCCACCACAATGAGAGTGAACATTACCCTTGTTGGGTACAAGAAAATTAGTCAATCTTGTTGTGTTTTGTTCCTCAGCATTGCATTTTGTTTCAAATGACACCTCTCAAATGTTTGCAGCAAGCTTTTATGAACACAGTAAGAGCTTGACATATTCTGACACTGTCTGCCTTCAGCAGTGCCCTGACGATTGGCAAAACAAGCAGTCAAGTTTTTTGCAGTTCTACAAAGAGCAGATATCCCTTGGATTCGTTGGACCATTTGTTGTGATCACCAAGAAAATAGGGCAAACATCAACTCTGGGTACAACAGTGTTTGTGAGTTTTAAGTTTTGCTGGTTGATGTCGGAAGACTATGAGATTCATCAAAAAGGAAATTGGTTCTGAAAAGAAAAAAATATACCAATATGAAAAAGTTAATGAAATACAAATAACATTCTGCATTTGCAAAAGTGTAGCATTTGCCTGAGAAATTTTTACTCACTTTTCTGTTTGACATGTTATGAATCAGAGATTTGCTTTCTCATGCTGAGAAGAAAAATAAACAAACAAATTACTTTGCAGATTGACAAAGGTAGAGGTGTGCAACCATAGAATGAGCAATGTTTAATGCTCAATCTTTGTCAAATGCTTTTGTTTTTCTTTTTTTCAATATCTAACATTCAAGCACAAAACCCTATAAGTTTGGTGAGAACTGAAATGGACATATTTTCCACAACTCCAAAGAAGTGGCACACATATATAACAAGCTATGTTCAACATCAGATTGTGAATGTCATCAGGCTTGCCCCATTCCAGAATACACACAAAAGTTTTCTTTTTAATTCATTTCAACTGACTTCACATTTCAAGGAATTCAACTCATCTGAACTATTGTTCCAAATAATGAAAGCAAAACAGAGCAAATATTTGAACAGACTGAATAAATTATTCAATGATCAGGCATTCTACCTTGGTGGTGGTGGAAAATACCTGAATGAGTTTGCAAACAACCAAAATCAAGCACCATTTCGGACCCACTTCACAGGTGTGTGTCAAAAAAGGCAGCCATTCTCTGTTCAAGCTTGTGTTCAAGATGCAATGACAATGGCACAAGATAATTTTGATGCAAATCAAGTGAGATTTGCTGACACACTGACCAGTTTGTTCAACAATGAAAGACATTTCCTCAAAACTGGTATCAAGCAAAAAGTTAGAAATGCCTCAGGACAATTTTTCATGAACTCAAACCTCCAGGTTTCTCTCCAGAGAAAACTCTGCCACAGTCCTCACCTTCGAAGCAGAGTTTGTGGGGGTTATTCGTCTGCACATGAACTTGCACGTATTATCTATCACCACACATTGAACTTCATATATTCCTTTCAATTTGAGTTGTCCTGGCAACTGCATGTCAACATAACATTTCACATTGTTATGTTTGTCTCAGGCTTGGTCAATTTTGATCATGTCAAAAGCAAAACTGACTTGAATTCAGAATGTGTCTTTGGTGAGCTGAGAGTAGTTTGGCCAAGGGTGAGGCAGGAACATTATTGTGGATATCATCCCTTGTTCAGTGTACACCCAAGTCACTCCAATACCACAGTTTATGTTGTTCTACATCCATCAACAGAGTTCAATGTCAGTGGGGAGTTCATGGTAGAAGACACCACTGCTGTACAAGCATTTGTTACTCAAACAAAAGTGAAAGATGTGATTGATTCAATCTTGCTGCAGAAACAAACCACTCTCCTGTTCTCATCAGGTTCAGCCTCTTTGTTTCACATCACCACAAGGAAAGACAAAAGTCTTGTCATCAGAACAAGATTGGACAACAATTTCCTTGTTGTCTTCAATGGCCCTGGTCCCAAATCTGAAAAAGTAACACCACATCAAAAACAATACACTTGCACCAGTTTCCAGTGTGTTGTTACCTTGGTTTATCCAAACAGCAAAAATGTACATTATTACCCTGAAAGCATGGATCCAGTGCCTATGAAGGAACAAAATAACAGCTTCAGCTTGCCAGATATCACTCAGTGTGGTCAAAATCAGTGTTTCCTCAAGTTTATATGCAGTCAGCAAAAACAGCTGCAACACCTAAATCTTACTGTAACAAGGCTTAACTATGAAGGAGACAAGACTGGAGGGTGTCTTCTGGGAGGTTTCACAACAGCCCAAATTATAGGCTCTAGTTTTGAGCAGAACATCATTCTATGTGAAGATATTGACAAAAGACTCAACATTGGCAGAAGTTTTTATAGTGAGACTTCAATAATGCTTGTGATTCTGTACTGGTTCAAGAATTATAGTGACATCAATGTGAGTCTTTCAGTGAAAGACACTGACTGCAAAATTTTGCAAATTTGCCCTTGTTCCATGCATAATGTCTGCAATAGTTCATCATCATGGAGATCAGATCTTCCAAGGTGCACATTGTTGGCACAGGAGAGAGGTGACAAGTTGGGAATGTGGATTGCAGATTACAAAGAATACTTGGTCATTTTAAATGAACATGCAATGCCATGTGTTGTTGTTCAGATTCTGAAAAAGAACTTCTGTCCATTTCATTCTGAGAAAAGAATGATCATCCAACATTTTGAAGAAGAAGCAGGTCTTGTGCCCTATCTTGGACAAATATTCACCCTAGAAATCACAACAGAAAGTAGAGAGAATATAATTTACACCATACAGGGTGAAATTGACCAAACTCTCAGTGAAAAAATGGAAAAATTGGCTGCATATTTTTCCTGTTCAATTGGATGTGGTTTTCAGAACAGGCTTAAGATATGTACCAACAAAATCCCATATCAATCTCAAGTTTTATCCACTGCATGCTCAAAAGCCTTGTTGGAATCAGCTGTGAAGAAACAACAAGTTTTCTTCAGAGGGCAGCTGCCATTGGAGGCAGGGGCAAGACAGATCACTCCACTCAGCAGATTTATTTGGCAGCAGCCATTGCATGCCAAAAATTGGTTTGAATTGCAATTTAGATATTACAGAGTAATGCTGAATTTATCAGAGACAAATATGGCAATCCACCACTTGGTATTGTTTCAACAACAGGTTTGTTCCTCCTGGGTGTCTTTTCTGCATCAGCAACTGCAAAGTTGGATTGAGAGAGCACATTCTTCTTTTGCTGGATTTTTGTTTTCCTGAATGCAGTTGAAATGTGTTTTTTGTTTTCTTCAGGACTTGTTTTCATTTACAAAGATGACAGCCCTCACCTATTTTGGGCTGCGTCTGGACTCAAAACAGGTCAAATCCAGTCCTATTGACTTTAAAGTGCGGTATGGTCTTTGGAACCATGGATTTCTTATGACCAAATGTAATTTTGTTGTTTTGTCACATAAATATTGATTTGTGGCCACAACATCATCATGGAGCTCAGCTGTGAGTATCTGCCATTTCCCTGAGGGTTCTATCCATGTGACACTCTTGGAAGACAAGCTGACACAAACAATCCACAAGCTCACACAAAAGACACATAGAGGACACATATTTACAAGTAATCATGTAACTTACAATCTGCACTTGCTTGAGCAGTACCATAAAGATATGGGAATGTGGGACACATATAAAAATAAAATGAAGCTCTCCATTATGTTTCAATGGTCACAAAACACTGCAGCAAAACAGGAATATCAATCTGACACCCATGTTTCCTGGGCTGAAGCAGACATGTTGTGTCAAAAGTACACATTTTCCCTTGCCTTTTTTCACAAGTGCAAAGGATTATGAAAACCTAGTACTCTTCATCAGGAATGAGCAGCACAGTTTCAGAAGCATTAGTGCCATTTTTATTGGTTTGTACAGAAACCAACAGGTGAGAACCAACCTTTCTTTCACTTGAATTTTCCAAATAAAATATAGCTCACTCACAAACACAATGACCAAAAAATACAAACAAGTGAACACACAAATTGCCAATTTCAATGTTATTTTTATCCCTCAGAATTAACACTAGAGGAGCTCCGGCACTCAGACGGCGATTGTAAGGGGACCGTCACTGACTCCTATCAGAGCAATTTGGACTGGGTATGACTTGGTGGCACTGGCTCTGTACGGAGCATCAGAGCTTTCCGTGCTTTGGTGTCACCAGCTCTGATGGGAGCTGATCGCATTTCGCATGGTTTCCTCTGGGGCGGGGTATATTTTTCGGCAGGAGAAGTTTTGCACACAGCAGTTGAGAAACTTGCGCTCCTTATTTATGTGTCCACAACTGCAATTGAGGTGAACATCTCAAAAGGCGCGCCGATGTTGTTTGAGTAATTTTGGTAGCCTAATT
>JAAUXT010079323.1_pt1 | contig 11160 bp, 11 predicted proteins | sample 7278171 | NCBI WGS metagenome assembly JAAUXT01 (sample SAMN14350112, study PRJNA611818) | marine sediment metagenome | isolation source: surface marine sediment (1.8m) | place: French Polynesia: Moorea | collected 2018-08 | reverse complement strand
GAAGTGTCCGGGGAGTAGGGGGTGGGTCCCAGGGGAGGGGTGAGAGGGGTCCAGGGAGGAGGGAGTGGGTCCTGGGGGAGGGTGCGAGGTGTCCGGGAGGAGGGGGTGGGTCCCGGGCAGGGGTGAGAAGGGTCCAGGGAGAAGGGGGTGGGTCCTGGGGGAGGGTGTGAGGTGTCTGGGGAGGAGGGGGTGGGTCCCGGGGGAAGGGTGCGAGGGGTCCGGCGAGGAGAGGTGAACCCACGGGGAGGGGTGCGAGGCGACCACTGTGCCCCAGGATTCACAGTGTGTTCCAATGGGCCCAGGGTGGGTCCCGGTAAAGGGGTCCTGACTCCTCCCAAAAAGTCCCCAGATGCAGATCCTGAGGCCAAAGGCATTCCACGAAACACGCAGGGGTGGATCCCAGGGCCCTACGACGAGAACCACAGAGAAAGTGGTGACCAAACCCCAAACTCCCGGCATTTTGGGACGACAACGGCCCTGCGACGCTTAGGTCCCCGTGCCCCCGACCCTGGATCCGCGCCCCCCCCCCCGCCGGGGGCACCTCATCTAACAAGCCCATCTCGGCTCCTCGACTGTGTCGGCAAACATCCCCAAACAAAACGGCGCCCTAATTGGTGCGCAGACAAGACGCTGATGAGAAGAAGATGCAAATTGCCGCCTCTCCCACCAAACTGCAATAACGAGCGCTGAGTGGGTTTTAATTGAGAAAAAAAATAACATTTGCTTTGCGATGAAGATGGATGTTGTTTTTTCAAACGCAGTCGTGAGCACGATTTGTGTCTTGCGGTTTTCATGTTTTTTCAATAATGTGTGGTTCTTGATGCTTGGATGGGCATTAGATCTGACCCGGTGTAATGAAATGATCAGACCCCAAACTTGGGAGACTCCGTGCCTGGCATATTTCTGATTGAAATGGCCAGGTTTGGGGTCTGGCCATTTCACGTTGAACCTGAAATCGCCAGGTACCCACCAAGGCTCTTTATGCCAGGGGTCAATTCATTGCAGTTCCAACCTGAAATGGGCAGACACCCGTGTCTCCTGGTTTTGGGGTCTGACCATTTCATTACACCGGGATGTGACACGCTGGAGCCAATTTGAACCGTGAAATGTTCACACGCAAAACATGAACAAGGAAAGAGCCAGTGGTGCACTGTGAGGAGGGACGTTTGATTGTTCGAAGACAGGATTCGGCTCCTCTCAGCTACGTTCCCACTGATCACATGATCGTTGCGCCCACTCCAGAACCACATGTACTCGTACGCAGAATCTACCGATCTGCCCCTGTTGTCATGTACTTCGGGTTCTAACCTTGTTAACTCTTTCTGAATGAAAGAAAAAAGATGCCTGAAGTTTTGTTGAACTTTGGTTCTTTTATTGTAGAATTTAGATAACACTGATACAGGTTCAAGATCTCACCATAAAATGCAGACTGACCCAGGCAGAGAAGCTGCCTGGGCTTAAAATGGGGAGGGTTTGTTTATATCCCCTTCTAAGAATTGTGAGGGATTTGTCATACCAAAACAGAGGGCCATCTGATGAGTCACATTGGGTTCAAATACATTAATATCTGTCAGAGGAATGTGTACTGAGTGATCCTGAATTTATATAACAGTGTACGAGTACAACTCGTCTCTGGCCACCTCTGAAACTGGTACAGCAAAGCTTTGCTCACGCATCCTGTGTGCATTGAGCTGCAAGGGAGGAGCTGCGCGACGCTTCTGGTGTGAACACCGGCCGCTGGAGCCGGTTGCGTATCTCCACGCTGCTGGTTGGTCATGGAAATCCGGCGCTTCGTTTTATTGAAAACGAATCCATCGCCGGCGGGCGGTGACTCCGGAGCGTAGCAGTGCCGCCGTGACGCCTCGCGCCGGATTTACGTTTGAATGAGCACCACGTCTCTCACACACCGCAAACCTCAGGCGGGGCGGGGCGGGGCGCCTTTCCATGACGTCAAAGTTCAGGCTGAGAACACACTCCCAGCGACGCAGCAACCAGTGTCGTGCTGCCCTGTCATGCTGTTGGGTCGCCCCATTGGGTTTGTATGGAGGCTGCCGTTGCATCACCCCAACTACTCCAGGAGCACAAAAGTAGCCTAATGCTGACCCACTGGGCGAGACAATAGCACGACGCGATTGCACGACGCAACGCTTCAGTGTGTCCGCACCCTCACACATGCTGGAAAACAAGTTTTTTTGTTCTGGAGTCACTGGGTGCTATAGACAAACAGGCGATGTTGTGATCACAGCTGAAAGTGGGTTTGAGACAGAAAGGTCATACAAGAAAGCTCTCGTACACGAGTAGCTTGTGGTGCAGCACCGCTTGAGTCTCGTGTCTCCACATCGAGGCTGACGCTACAAGGTCAGCGTCCGCGACATGACGTAAGACAAGGGGCGACATGGATGAGCAGGAGCCTGCGCGGATATCTGCGGCATCTCCCAAATAAATCGCGCCGCTTCGTGAAAAATAAACGCACGCAGCCCGTGTTGGGTGCTGCTGTAAATCTGGTGAATGGGCAATAAAGGCGACTAAAGCGGGAAGGTATGGACGCCTGGGTCGGGGGCGGGGGTGACGGGGCGCAGGGCCGGACCCCGGGGCGGGAGAGTTACGGCCCGGACGCGTGCTGAACACGACACTGCCGTGAAGCGTGCTTCAAGCTGAGTGCGTCTCGAGATGCGTCATTGCACAAGTCACATGATGGAGTCAACTCAGCCCTGCTTCACACTGGACGCGGCAGGGGTTTTGTTATTCATCGCGTCATGCGTTGTGGCTGTTGTGTGGTCGCACGTCGCGAAAAAAATGCGACGTAAGCGTTGCGTCTCTGCATGCGTCAGCAAATTGGTGAGGCGTGTTTCTGAAGTCACAATGCCCATGGACTTTGTCTGGAACTCTGGACACGACTTTTCCAGCGTGAAAGTGTCCAAACGGCTGCGCGGGTAACACGAGACTATGCAGGCATGTAGACTTCAGCAGCTCTGTGCACTCTCGTCAGAACGCAGTGCGCCAGCCACAGCAGACCTGTGAACTCACTGCACTGGGCAGGAGGCGGGAAACTCGTCAAACACAACTGAAATCTCAGAGCAGAACAGAGAAGCAGAAACGAGGACTCATGTGGAAAGGTTTTCTTCGAAATTCTCGAAAAGAGGGGAATGTATAGGTAATCAGGGGAGGCAAGGAGATTATTCAATCCGAGCTGAAGGCGAGGATTTGAATAATCTCCATGCATCACTTGATTACCTGTTGTCTAGTGGGTAGGTCAAGGCAACCAAAAGTTCACTCTGAACGCTGAGTCACGTCAAGTTACACAACGTCCACAACTCGGCCTGAACCAGACCACAGCCACAAGCTGACGTACTGACGTATCCCACGTAGACGTGGCTGTTTGATGTTGACCCCCCCTCCACCAGGTGGATGGGTCCAGGGCTCGTCTTCGCGCCTCTGACCCTCACATTAGCTTCTGCAAGGAGACAGCGCACGTTATACGAGGTCTGTCCAAAACGTCTTCCTTGTTATGTTTGGGAGAAGCAAACTATTTGTACCAAGCTGCCAAGAGAATTGGATGAGTCGGGGTGGGCTTCTTTTGATGGCAACACCAATCAGGTGAACACGACGCAAAAGACTTTTGAACCAACCTGGTACCCTGGGATACCCTGGCGTGACACGTGACGTTTGCTGGCCGCGTTGCGTCCTTCCGATTATCGCTCGGGTGAAGAATCGCGCAGAAAGCGATTGATGCGCGGAGGCCAGCTGAACCAACACGGCCGCAGATAGCGCGACAACAGCCTCTGCGATTCCGACCCGGAGTGATGACAGCGGGGTGGGTCCAGGGGAGGGTCTGGGGAGGGTCCAGGGGAGCGTCCAGGGGAGGGTCCAAGGGAGGGGTTCAGGGGGGGGGGTCCAGGGGTAAGGTCCAGGGGAGGGTCGAGGGGTAGGACCAGGGGGGATGGGTCCAGGGGAAGGTCCAGGAGGTAGGGTACAGGTCAACAGGAGGGTCTTTTGGTCGGTCCAGAGGAGGATCCAGGGGAGGGTCCAGGGGAGGGTCCAATGGGTCGGTCCAGGGGAGGATGCAGGGGAGGGTCCAGGGGAGGATCCAGGGGAGTGTTCAGGCAGACCTGCACTGGAGAGTCCAAGGGTGGATCCAGGGGTGGGTCCAGCTCAGGGTGAGAGTGCTCGCCCCAAAGCGCGACAAAACAATCACAAAGAAATCTCCTACCCTTCTCCTCCTGTCCACCAGCAGTAATTCGAGGTTGCACCCCAAGATGTCCCGAGCACCTTCCTTGTCCAGGGCAGATTCAGGGTTGGGTGAAGTGGGTCATCCGACCTCAAGAAAAAATTTCAAACGTTTACGCATGTTTCAGGTGGTCAGGGAATCGGGCATCCTTGGACTCTGCTGCACCCGCCCACGTGACCTCCATTCTGGATCCGCTGCGTCTGATTGGCCCGTTGCGTGATGATCAGGACCGAGAGTTCAACAGCAACAATCAAGCGTTCACCGCAGAGCCGACGCTCCAGGGGTGGACCCAGGACCCTGGACAGGACGGGGACTCAAGGGGCCACGCTTCAGCTACGGCGGAAGACATTGGAAGAGCAACTTTATCTGATGACCCGAGGCGTTGGGGTGGGGGGGGGGCGCCCGAGATGGTCTGGTTCCGCCTCTGCTCGCTCCAGGCTTTACCTTCACATGGAACGTTGGAAAACATTGTTGCGTGTGTGAGTACTCCGTGTGTGATGCAAATTACTATTGCTTTCTACAATCTGAAGTGAATGGAAACAGTTGGATGTGCATTGGTCACTGAAAGAAACAATTTCATGCTTTCCTCAAAATTTTGAAATAAAGACAGTCGTCAAGTTCGAGACTGGGCGATTCACGCGTGCGGCTGGGCGGCGGCGAAGTGGCGCCACTTCCCACTGTGTCGGAGATGGGGCGAAGTAGATCCAGGCGAGGTCAGTTATTTGGAGTGACACGTTTTGGTTGGGGTTGTGAGGCTCAGGTCCCACAGTCTGTCCCCAGAGGACCCAATAAGTGCCTCACACTTTGCTGTGGAGTGTCGTGCTGAACCTTCCCATTGACGTCCACACTGACCCGACCCACGCCGCACCCAGCGCGCGCGCGGCCTACTCCTCCTCCCGGCTGATCCCGGTGGATTGGGGCTGATCCGGGGCGCTGAGCCGGGGATGATCCCGACCCGGAGCCGGACACCCGACCGGGCTGATTGAGCCGCGTCGCCCGGCGAATCCGGCGTGAGGCACGGTATGGAGGGATCCAGGGGACGCACGCGCGAAGACCAGTCTGTGGCAACATGAAGGAGGAGAGGCCCCAGGATGGGTCCAGGAGCGAATTCATCTGGAGGAAAGGGGGGTCGCAGTCTGGGCTAGAGGGGTCCAGGGGATGCATGTGCGAAGAGCAGCCAGGAGATGCCCCAGGGTAGGTCAAGGGGCGAATCCATCCAGAGGAGAGAGGAACAGACTGGAGGAGAGGGATCCAGGCGACGCATGCGTCGAGACCAGCCTGCAGCGGTGTGGAGAAGGAGAGGCCCCAGGGTGGGTCCAGGGGTGAATCCAGTCTGAAGAGAGAAGGGGCAGTGTGCATGAGTCCGGGTGAGCACACGAATCCAGAGGGGGATGCGAGAGCAGTTTGCTGCGGTCTGAATCACGTCAAGCCCAACATTGGAGACACGTGTCTGATCGTTCCAACCAGTGTCCTCAACACGGGTCTGGATGACCCGTGTCTTCAGGTTCGTCTGCATGTTTCTCTGCGCGTCAGGGTTGTCCACTTCGGGGTCTCCTCTCCCGCAGTCTCGCCCGATCCAACCCGACCCCACCAGACACTGACCGAGTCCAAGATCCTCTCCCTGAAGATTGACGCAGACGGGGACGCAATTTATTGCTGCTGCTGCACGGCTGAAGAAACTCGATGTTCGCAGCTGAGCGGATCTCAGTCTGAGCATCACGTCTCTGATCAATGACAAAACGCGGCAGTTCTCCGTCCGTCGCTGGGCTGTTCGCAGTGGCGGAGCCACGCTTGAGGTCAGTCACGAGCAGGGTCATGGCCAAACTCTTTCCGCAAACAAACTTGAGCTGGGAAAATAATATTTTATGCACTGGGGCAAAGGAACCTGCTGCTTTTTGCGTCTCGAGGTTGGGCTGGACACGCCCCAGGATCCAGTGGTGCTGCAGCTAAAGTGTGAGTCCAACGGGTGTGTCCACCCATGGGTCCTCTGACCCTCGAAAACAATCCCTCAGCTTTATCTGGGCAGCAGGATTTTATGTCTTCATAAATTCTATCTGTGTCCGATTGGGGACCGGTGTAATGGAATGACCGGACACCCACTGTCAGGAGGCACGGGATGAGGGTTTCAAGCCTCTGCCATTGGTCAGGCAGGTCTGGTGGCAGGCTCCTTGGTGCCTCCTCATTTCAGTTCTCACCTGAAATGGCCAGACACTCATCAAGGCTCTGCGTGGCCTGTACCAACTGATATCACATGTGAGTTGAAATGAGGAGGTACCCGTGTCAAAAAATGGGCTATCTTCTCATTTCATTGTACCGGCCCCTACCAGAGGATCCTGGATCTGGACCCTGAACCTCATAGACAAAATGAATAGATTTTGCCCTCTGAGAATTGAATTTCAGAACCAAAACACGCTGTCTGCTGCATTCATAAATATTAATAGCTGAACCACAGGTAGACGGCTTGGTGCTTTTGGTCTCGTGGGTATGTTGTGCCATGATTTTTGCATGCCCCATATTTCCAAACACAATAGCAAGCCTGGTGAGTGCGTGCACGTACAAACTCCATTTGGGCCAAAATACCAGCACTGCACCCACTATGGAGAGCAGAGGGACAGGAAGCACTGCATGAAAACTCCCAATGCTCCCAATTCCCCGAGCTCCTGGCTGATCGCAGGAAAGATTTGAAACATCAGCCACTTACCGTAATTGCGAGTCAATTGAATCCCGAGCTAATTACTGTTTGATGAATGAGCGGGATTAGTTTGCTTACACGGTGCGCTCCGTGCGCCGGGACTTCATTTACATGGGGCGCTCAGCCGGGATTCCCGCTGTCGCCTGCGAGGGGGAAGACTGCAGGGGCGGGGCCTGGGGGTGTCGGGATGGGCGGGGCCAGGGGCCGCGGGGTGTGGCGGGGCCAGGGGGTGCCGGGATGGGCGGGGCCAGGGGCCACGGGGTGGAGCGGGGTGGGAAGGCCAGGGGGGAGGTGGGGTGGGAGAGGGCCAGCCGGGGTAGGGGGTGAGGCCAGGGGCAAGGTGGGGTGGTGGGACAGGGTAGGTGGGGCAGGGCAGAGCAGGGTGAGTTGGAGAAGGATGGGATGGGGCAGGGCAGCCCGGGGTGAGTTGGGGCAAGGAAGGATTGGGTGGGGCAGGGAGGGCTGGGGTGGGGCAGGGTAGGAAGGGGATGGCGAGCTGAAAGATCTTCTGACTCCACAGGGGCTCAGTGGGTGTGTTCGTAAGTGGGACATGGAGCGGATCCAGTAGGGTACGGTGTTTGGGAAAAACCTGGAGCTGAGACCCCTGACGATGGTTCTTTTGGGTGTTGAACCGGGGCAGCGGCGCCGGAGTCTTCTGGGAGACAGTGAAGCGAGGCATGCGGGAGGGGGAAGCGGGCGGGTGAATTGGAGTTGGTGTGGTGAATCTGGCCTCACCAGTTGGTGTGGTGAATTTGGCTTCACCAGTTGGTGTGGTGAATCTGGCCTCACCAATTGGTGTGGTGAATCTGACCCTACTACAGTAGTTGGTGTGGTGAATCGGACCTCACCAGTTGGTGTGGTGAATTTGACCTCACCAGTGGGTGTGGTGAATTTAGCTACTGTAATGAATTCAGGTCGCGTCGCCAACTCCACCATTTGGTTCTTCCTGACTTGTGTTTTGTTCAGGCGTGGCCACCACCAGCTGGAGCTTGAAATCTCACCAGGGGGCGCCTCAGTAGAGGACCGGACGGACCTGTTCATTGCCTTTGCTGCACGAGCATCTTCAAGCAAAGTCTGAGGAGATTTGTCTGCAAAGTCAAATCAAGGTGTTTTTGTCCACATTGTCAGCATTTCGCTCTGATTCCCAGATTCCTGCAGTACACTCTCCGTGGAGTGAGAGACAGAACGGGTAATCCCACCCCTCCCTCCCCACCAGGCTTCAATTTTAAAATCAAATTAATCCAATTTAAAAGACATTTATCAAAGTAGGCAGATTGAAAATGAAGCGCGGGATAATCCTCCCGCCATTTTGAAATCCCCAGACACGATTAAGTGCGAGGAAAAAACTTTCTGATGAAGTCAGCTGTCAAATTAGTGTTGGAATCACAGCTCAGGGTGACGAGCCACTCTTTGCCTTGGGGCAGCCTGAACTATGGGTTCCAAAATCTTTTGTCGTTTCTGCAGACTGAAAGATGTGTGGTTTTGTTTGTCGACGGATAATAGGAAAATCCTGGGCGCGTGGAATGGGCGGTTGGCGCGCTGGGTTTTGTTGAGTTGTCAGGAACTGCAGCAGTTTCGTCCAGCAACTTCCGGTAGCTCCCAGCATACCCAGGATTGACCGGGGAAATGAGGCCTGGGATGGAACCGCGTACGGGAAGGTGCATACAAGGGCCCCAAGGGGTTCCTGGGGAAAAGGGCACTTCACTGTTCACCAATGAGAGTCTCACCACAGGGGTGAGGAGGTTCTTTCGGACCAAATTCTGGAACTGCATATTTTGGGGAGTCCTGGCTTCCTGGGGTTTGCAAGGGTGCCAAGGGAACAAGGATGTTTCATGTGAGGTTCCTGTTCTGGTCAGCCCCAGTGTGACGAAATGGGGAGACAAGCACGACCCAGACACGGGTGTCTGGCCATTTCAGGTTGGACTTGAAATGGCCAAATACCCGGTGTCTCCTGGTTTCAGGTCTGACCTTAGATGGCCAAACACCCCCACCCCTGAAAATACCACTCAGAGCCTTGTTCAGTATTTGGCCGTTTCAGGTGAGACTTTAAATTCAGTCAGTCACATGTGCCTCCTCATTTGGGGTCTGGCCATTTTCGTTACACAGGCCTCCGCGAGGCCTTGACGTCTGCACGCTTCAACAGGCGCCAAGTATTCCTCCCGGCGGCGGCTGCCCTCATCTGTCTTCAGCGTGAGTGTGATATCATGTGATCACCGCGACGCCCCACGTGATGGATGCGAATTTAAAGAGCTCTTCGCTCTAATTGGTCGAGCTCACAGATGTAATGATGCCTGTGATTGGCCCCTGATTGACGTGGATTTGAGTGATTACGGAACCGGAGAGGGTCATTTTCAACTCATTCTGGTCGGCTGGGCCCAATGGAAGGAAGTTTTGTAGGATTGGTTCTCTATTACCACTTGGTGAAGGTCTGAGGCCGCGGAAACTGATTCCGTGTAAATGAGTCTCACTTTCTGGGCATGTGTGAAGTTTTGAAGTTTTTGAGTTGGGGCTTAGAGAGTTGCACCCAATGACTTCAGGACCATGTGGGTGGTTCAAACCCGGCAGATATAGCACGGATGCATATTATCTGTCTCGATTTTGTGCCGTATCTCGACAGATACTGCATCCGTACCATATGAGGATTATTGAACTCTGTCTAAAAGACTTGTACTCACTATTTGAGTCTCGATGGCTGCGCATCTTGACCCAAATAGTGAGTACTCGTCTTTCATACAGCGTTCAATATTCCTTACCTTTCAGGCCAGCAACTGAGGTGGTTCGGGGTTCAAGTGAAGAAGAATTATGCACACCATGAGGCAGGCACACAGGGGAGCCTGACACCTCTGGAGCCAACTTCAACTTCGCAAGTTTTCAAAATTTTGCTCCGGGACAAGCGGGAGAAAATAATTTCCAGGAGTGAGGGGAAAAAATGGTCTCAGGGCCCCGCTGTCCACTTCTGGCCCCAAGTCCCCACCTGTCCCAACCCACAATCAAAAAATAGGGTCAGCAGGCACCTTGGGGCTCAATGAACATGAAACGCGCCTCAAGTCTGGATCCGCGTACAGTGATGAGTGAAGACGTCGTCAGTCCGCACATTTATATCCGCGTTTAGAAATCCCCGCGGCGCGGGCTGAGGAATCCAACTCACAATCAAATGCAGACATCTGGCGATCGTGTTGCGCCTGCGCGCAGCGGGAGCTCAATGCAGTTACACGCACCAGGGGGCGGAGTCAACATCCGGTCGGAGGGGACAACGCCCACAAGCCCTTTTTCACAAAGGTGCGTCGACGTCAAAGTTCAGCAGAACTTTGACGTCAACGTCAAAATTTAACCTGACATCCAATTGGTGGGCGTCAAAAAACGTCCAGACCATTCTTTGACGTCGCCACAAAAAAGCTGACGCCGTCACGTCACCAATGTGAAAACCCCTACAGTTGCGCACAAGTCCAGACGCCGTGTATGACGCAAAAGCACCCGTTGGGTGAGGCAGGAGGCTGGTCCAGGAGCAGTCAGTTTTGGCAAAGCGTCCCACACTGTGCAGGCGTTGTCGTGTCGCAGACGTGACGTGTGAACGTCGACGCATTTCCACCCATCACGCGCACGCTTACGGGGTATGTCCACGAATTCTTAGTTTTCGTCCAAAAGGAACATGACAACGGACATGCCTGATAAAATGTAATGGTTCAAAATTCAAAACACATGCACAGGGACACAAGGAGGAGATTATTTCACTGGCTCGTGTGAAAACATGCAGCGTTGAAAGTCACTATTTTTGGGTATTCAGAACTTCAGAACACAACAAAGCTTGCTTCCTTTGCAACATTCTCTGCAACATTTTGGCGTATTCGACTAATCGGCTTCAACCAAGCCGCTGAACGCACCGCGACCCACGTGGCGCACACGGCGAACAGGAACGAAGCGGCGTGAGTCTTGAGTAGCAAGACGCTTCCCTTGTGAGTCCGGGCGGAGATGGTGTTTTCTCAGGCAGCTCGAATTTTCCGAGGAGTCAGGTGTCTGGAAAACAACCAATTACCGAGTTACGGAGCGGCGCGGATCGGGGAGCCGTTGCACTCGAAACCGCCACGCGCGCTCGCCTTACACACGGGAGCAGGGGGCGGAGGCAGGGCGGGGTTGGATGGAGGCAGGGTGGGGTGGGGTGGAGGCAGGGCGGGGTGGGGCGGTGGCAGGGCGGGGGGAGGGGTGGAAGCAAGGGGGGGTGGGGTGGAGGCAGGGTGGGGTG
>JAAUXT010119226.1_pt1 | contig 11161 bp, 13 predicted proteins | sample 7278171 | NCBI WGS metagenome assembly JAAUXT01 (sample SAMN14350112, study PRJNA611818) | marine sediment metagenome | isolation source: surface marine sediment (1.8m) | place: French Polynesia: Moorea | collected 2018-08 | reverse complement strand
TCCTGTCTAATATATGTAAATATTTATTGTAAAAATATTTAGAATATTTAAAATTGGTTGTAGAGGCCAGCACCCCCTGGTGGGGGAGGAGTGTGGTGTGACACACCAGCCATGAAATTAGAACCACCACCGGCACCACTTGCCAGGTGGCAGCACCGTACATTCAATAAACATAGAGATTCACGCCACCGTGCCAGTCTCACCCGAGATACCAACCAGTGTGTTTGTGATATCACTACACTTGATAAGAAGTGATGCGAATTCAAGTCCAGTGCCTCTGTGTTAAACGAAAAATATCTTGAGGGGACCTGGTACAGGCAAACACAATTCATTTTTGTGCTGTTTTCAGGTTTCACACAACACATCCCGTGTGTACACATTTGTTTCCGGATGAAGTGACACCACTTTGCAAGAGACGCAGTTCCCGACTGAGGTTCATTACCTTTATCGCTCAAATCTTATCTCAAAAGGCTTATCGGTCAACAAAGGAACTCAATCAATTCTTCACAAATTCTTTTTGAATCCTGAGGGAGAATTCTTTTTGTCAGAGCACCGAACTACTGGAAACGTAATGGTTTGGTTTCTTCGAAGAAAAGTTACCATCAGCACGATTTGGAGCGCACCCTTACTGGCATATTTGAGGTTGAGCTTGAGGTCTCGAACGACGTTGACATCTCGCTGCACCAGCTCAATCACAGGGTCGATAATGACGGCTTCGCGCGATGTCTTGTCCGCAAGAATGTACGTGTACGTGTACGTCCTGCTGTCGAACAACTGTCCACGAGACACAATATTTACGAGTACGACAAACATCTGCACATTTGCAAGTGACAGGTGAACACGATATAAATCTGCGTAGACGAGTCTGCAGTTTGAAATGTTTTCACTTTGCACACAAACATAAATATATGTGGGACAAACCTGGCGAAATATGAAGTCACTTCTCGCAACTGCACACATTTTCCTCGTCTGGGAGCAATGCGAAGAGAAACGGGAAGCTCTCAAGCACAGTCGAAGAAGCACACCAGGCATGACAGACGAGTTCACAAAAAGTGCAAAATATTTTCACTGCTGGCAGCCAAATCTGGGTTTGCCACGCCTCGATATCGAAACAAAAATTTCCTCAGTTACCCGTAAAGTCTTGATGGCACGTGTGTGTTGCCAATTGTCCAATCAAAGCCTCGAATTTGATGCCCTTGCCCTACAATTGTGCCGGCTGCCTGTCTGAGCTCCTGTTTACATCCGAGTTCTGAGCATGCGCACGGCACACCTTTCCTCACGTATTCAGCCAGATCATAAATAATAAAACCACTGAATGTTCTTTCACTGCGCAAGATGATTTGACGAACAAGTGGGTGCAGAAAAAATTGTCACGACAGATGGGACACACAATCAATTGCAAAACGTGTTCAGGTTTTTGGGAAAGCTCGCACGTGAACCGGAAACACTTCGGGCACCTGTCATGGCGACACGAGTTGAACTGGAACATCTCAGTTCACTCTGAAAGTTACCGTACATCTGTTTGTCCTTTGTCTGCTCTGATACAGAACACACGAGATTTGTATTCACCAGACGTCTTTCTGGATCATTTGTGCGCAACTGAACAAAATAATGAGTCTTCAAAATGCCTATTCACCGCTGGGAGAGCCATAGCGACCAATGGCGTCCTTCGCAACCGGAATCGTTCCTGCTTTTCGAGATGGATGATAACGAAGGAAACCGCGTTCGACGAAGCCTCCAGCCACAGATCCAGTCCATATTCAACGAGCTGGAAGGAAACCTCCCGACCATTGACTTCGACCAGGCAGATGTGAGCATGTGTGACCAGAGTGTTTGGTTGCTACAAATCTAGGCATCAGGCTTGTGAAGTCGGTCACCTCAACCACGATTCGTCGGTTTGCTGTGCCTGAATATCTGGTATCCTCTTTGCAGGGTAGTTCTGATGAGGATTTCAATGTGTTTCAACGTCCGGTTGAGGCCGAGAGAATCGGGGATGTCGGCGCTTTAACAGAGGACCCCACTTTACGACAGCTTGTGCACAGAGACTCAACACGCGACCGTCGAAACCACGAACCCATGCATAACAATTGGGTGACAGATTCCCGAGAGCATCAGGTCAGACCATCAGGCGTTCCCCATTCATTCGATTTTTTTATCCCACCAAACCCAGCACTGTGGCTTTCTGAAACCTGAATGTGTACTGTGGAAATCGTTGAACGACAAATGTGCGTGACGCTTCGTCTGATGATGTTGCCTTTTCGGTCAGGTTTCACATCGCGGCACTTCAACAAACGTTCGGAGCGAGTTCCCTGCTCGACCAGCAGATCCACCGGTGAGAGGCAGTCACCAAAGGTCGCTTGATATCGTGTCTCGCTACTTTAGCAGTCCGCCTGAACTCAACTTCGAGACTGCGCTCAGGCAGTTGAGCATCGGTAAGCTGTCTAGAATGTTTTCCAGGCATCTTCTTGTTTGTTTCAAGGTTTTGAGGTTTTTGTGCGATCAGTTTCACATGTCTACAGCCTTGTGTGTTTTTCCTCCCTGAACTTCAGAAGAAACGATGGATGAGTCTGGAGTGATTGCTCCTCGAATTGTGATCCCGCAACCCAGGGTTCCACCAGGTCAGCGTTGACAAACATTCGTGAACGACTGATACTTTTCAACAGGTCTGACGGTTGACTAGGAGATCTGCCTAAATTTTGTGTGCCTCTGATTGTCAGATTACGAGGCTGACTTCAGCGGAGCTTCGATCCTGCAACGACTCGCCGTTCAATCGGGAGCGTCGCTCAATGATGTGGACCCTGAGACCGGTGCCCTCCGCCTGCCACGCCGAGGTTCCAAGATCAAGCAGGCCAAAACTGCACAAAACATGCAGAGTGAGAATATACGTTGAACTGCTTCTTCGGTACAAGTGTTGGAACACTTTTCACAGTGGGTTTTACGGGCGCGGGGGAACGTCTCAGCTGCGGGGCAAACAATCGCATTGCTTCACATTGAACTTGTTTCAGCGAGAGAGCAAACAACGGCTTCGTGTGGAATTAGCACGACGCCCCCGAGAGCCACCACTATTTGGCACCACCCAGGTACTGCACAACTCCTAAGGTGGGACCGACAATGTGACAAAAATGTGACACGGGAAAAGTCAATAACAACCTTGCAAAGATTCAGAAACGCGTGGCAAATTAGGCCCGTTCAAGAAGCAATCGTCTTTCAACAGGGCCACAAACGCCACCGCGGAAAAGCGAGGAGAAAAAAACCGTTTACATTGACCTGCGTCCGAAATCGCAGAACACAGACGAGGGTGTCGCTGACCCACCATGTGGATCGTCAAACCAACCGTGAGTCAAGCAGTGAGCCAGCATTATCCCAGTACATGAGGCCCTCAGTGGGCAAAACAGTTCAACAAACCAACTTCCTTTCCACACTTTTTCGTTTCAGTTGCGCTCCGGTCACTTGCAAACCAAACAATACCAGACTGAAAAAATATCACCTTTGGGTCAAGTGTGGAAGACTTGTCAGCTTGTCCCTCTGATTTCAGAGCTTCTCAAGAGAGCAGCAGCAGCAGTGACTCTGAAGAGGAGCAGATTCTGTGGCACGAGCAGCGGCGGCGGATGAAGATGGCGCTGCAGCGAGACTGCCCACCCGACCCGACAGCGCACCGATCACACCCGAGAAGTCGAACAAACCCGCAGAACTGAGCTCGTGCTCATTTGACACAGTGCCGCCTGGTCTTCCTCTGACGTGCTAGACTGATGACAAAACAGACATGGTCCGCGGAAGGGGTGGTGATTGTGGCAATCTGCCTTTTTTTGCGCTTTGCGCACCCACCGACACTATAAAAGAAGGTACACAGCACGAAAAATAACTTTCCAATTCCGCAGAACAAGTCTTCAAAGTACTGCAGCACGTGCATTGCTTCGAGTCGTTCGAGTTCTTGCTTTTGAACACATTGCAGTGACCTGTGTCGTCAATGTTGCTTTGGTTCTCCGAGAACGCATTGCATATGTAAAAGTTGTGTACTGTTCACACTGTGGCAAAAAACTTTTCCCACACATCAAACAGCAATACATGCAAAGGCACATCAAACACCCAAGCGAAAAGCCAAATTGTTGTCAAAGTTTATTTCGTGGTCACATCGACACCTGTTCACTGAAACAAAGTATTGTGCCTGTTGTTTCACTCATCACTCGCCCACAGCACAGTTGCCAGACTGGAATGCGCCTGGATTCCAAACATTCAAAACTTCACTGCAACCCCACTACCATGGTCCTTGACCGAATATTTGGTCAGTTTGTGTCCTCCTTGAACCTGCGACAAATTTTGAATGTTCAGCTTTGCCGAAGTCTGTCGGCGTGAGTCCAACCCAGTTTTCCCCAACGTTGCCCTAAAACTCGAGCTCCATGTGCACAGCTCCAGGGAACTGGTACCCGATGACCGTTCCCTTTCCGATACACTCTCCCGCGAAGAACCACATGAGCAATTCCATGGTCACGAACATGTTCACAGTAGCTTCCTGAAAGCAAAAGTGTTTCCGTCATATTTCCTGCATCGCAACACACAGAATGTTGTGTACCAAGTACATCCACACGTGCGATGGTAAAAAAAGAGCACTTGGACTTCAACAACGAAACGGCACGTTCAGGAACTTGGAATGCACTCACCGAGACAGTCACGTTTTTCCACGCCCCGGTGCGGAAGCCTGCCTTGAGGTTGGAGAATCCCTGAGAGACCTCTCCCATCTCGCGGAGTCGGGGCGGCCGCAGCTCAACGCGAGCGAAGTGCCAGAAACGAAACAATTTGGGAATCGTCCATGCTGAAACTCCTGCCAACCACAAGAAACGTTTGTTGGGGCCTTGATCCAATTCTGACACATCGTACATGGAGGTACACACAACATGTGAGAATAAAATTCACAGATCGAACACATCTGAAAAAAACAAAAACAACACACAAATGAAACGCTTGTCATGGTCGGTGACGCGACGACGCTTTTGTTTTGCTTTTTCTATCATCTCTGGTCGGAACGTCTTCCCTCGACGAGATCCACGAACCAAGCGGGTTTGTGTCACGTGACCATGGGAAAATGTTCTGGTTCCCCCGTCAGCTCTTTGCCTCTGGTCAATTTCAAATGTAATTCTGATTTTGACCCGTGGGTGTAAAATAGACCTCACTGTGAGTGAGACACGAAATTGGACAATTTTGCTCATTCCCTCTTCCGTCACGTGTAGTGATATCACAAACGATCAGTTTGGTTTCTCAGAAGAGACTGACTTCCGAGGCAGGAATCTCCCAATTTATTGGGTTCGATCAAGCCATCTAGTGAGTGGTTCTGACAATTCAGGTCAGGTGTGTCACACCATATTCCTCCCCCACCAGGGGGCACTGGCCTCAGCAGCTATTTTTAATATATATACATAATTTTACAACAGTTCTTTAGAAACATGAGAACAGCTGAATATAGCAATTTCCTATCAAATAATACTGTTTTTGCTGGCTCTGGCTGTTCCCCTCCCCCTTGGGGAGCCCACAAGAAGGTCATGTGACTAAAATTTCCCTCTTTTTCAACATGGATTACATTGAGTATGAAACTTTTAGTTTTCTGAGACAAGAGATCACACAAAGATTGATCGTTAAATCTGGAAGGCAAGGGAGATCAGTCCGAGCTTGATCAGTGATCAGCAAATTCAGTCACTTGGCCCCAATGGCCAGCCAAAGTTTCCGAACTCTTGTGGTTCACCTTGCCTTTGATGTCCATCTCAGTCAGCAATAGGTGAGTACTTGTGGTTCTCCACAGTTCATGTCAAGCCACAACGCACACCTGTACGAGGTTGAGTCAAACCATTCTGGGAACCAGCATGATCTCGGTGCGAGACAAGTTAGACACAGATGAGTGCCTTTGCCGACCAAAATAAAAACAGAGACCAGTGCAGACAGGTGGGAGACGACTCTTTGTTATTGTTGACAATGGTACACTGTGCACAATGATCACGGAGGGTGTTTCATCCCTTCAAAATAGCGTCCTTCGTGCAGGACACACTTCCTGCAGTGAGTAATCCAGTCATCAAAGCATGCCTGCCACTCCCAACTTGCGATCAAACCTAGTTCTGTGTCAATGGCCTCCCGCAGGCTCCGGAGGTTTGGGAAGTTGATTCCTTTGAGTTTCTTCTTTAATCTAGGAAACAAAAAAAAATCCACAGGAGACAAGTCTGGCGAGTAAGGTGGGTGCTTGAGGACACTCCACTTCATTGCTTGAAGACAGTTTTTGATGATCAAGGCACGATGTGGAGAGGCGTTGTCCATGTGGATCAAGTACTCCTCTATGTTCCCCCACTTGCAGGCTCTTCTCAGACGCAGTGACGACTGGACACGCTCAATGAATGCCTTGAAAACAAACTTGTTGATGGTCTGGTTCTCAAAGATCTCCCAGTGCACGAGGCCCAGATGATTAAAGAAGGGGATTAACATCACCTTTTTGACTGAAATCTCGTGCCAGACAACCTGGCCTCTGTTCTCATCACTAGCTAGCCACTCCCTGTTTGCCATTCTGCTGCGCGGATCCCAGAGATGGATCCAACTCTCGTCTGTTGTCATGACCCAGTCCATGCATCGAGGATCTCTGTTGTGCTGATTGAGTAGTTCCAGACAGAAATCAAGCCTTTTCTGGATGTCCCTGTCCTTCAGGTCATGAGGCACCAGCTTTGCACAACGTTTCTTCAGCTTCATGTCCAGAGTCAGCATGGTGTGCATGCTCCCATGAGAGATTCCGACATCCCTGCGCAGTGTCAATGGTTTTCTTGCGATCTTCATCCAGAGACTTGGCACAGGTGATCATGTTTTCAAATGTCCTTGCTGTCTTGTTGCCACCTCGGAACAAGTCGCCCACCTTGCTCCGCCCCTCTCTGAAGTCCTTATGCCACCTGAACACTGTGGATTTGGAGTAAGCATTCGCCTGGAAGGCTTCTTGGATCTTCCTGAAGGAAACAGCAGGCAGATCTCCGGTTTTGAAGCTGAACCAGACACAAATGCGCTGAGCAAGCTTGTGCGGTACTCGGTTTGACATCGCTGCAGTCTCTGCTTTTGGTTGGCGTTCTTTCGGCGGCATCTTGGAGATGTTCTCTTCCTCACAGTGTCTCCAAAGAATGCCACAACAGAGCCAAATACTGTAGTCTGTGACCGGAATTGGCCCCATTGTAGTGTCATTACCCTATTGTCCTCAGTGTGTCCGAGAGTGCCAAGATCATGCTGATTCCCAAATTGGTTTGACTCAACCTCGTAGACAGATGGCTGGTTTTTGTCCATTTTGGCCTGATGGTAATTGCGGCTGGGAAGTACGAGGATGTACTTTGAAGTTCGTAGCGTTATCATGATCGCAATTCGCGTACTTGTAGCAGGTCTAGAATTCCGATTAAATATGAGGGGGGATTCTTTTCTGGCGAGAAATGTTACTGAATATGATGAAGGTATTTGACACAATTTCTTTTGTGCGCCCACTTGGAGCAAAAGGCGAAACAAAAGGTGACATGACAGAAACAGTTAACAAACATGTCAAATGCCGTCAACATTTCTCGCCAGAAAAGAATCCCCCCTCGTAGTCTGTAAATCCCTTCAATCACTGTCGACCATTGTCGATGCGTAAGCATGCCAACGCTACGACCTCGTGCACAACGGGTGGTCCACAGCTGCAGAGTCTAAGTCAGTCGGTGAGCACAGATAAAACTTGAGAAACCATTGAACGCATGAAATCAGAGCGCAAGTTTGTAAACTTAAAACATTGGCAATTGTTGACTATGGCGATAATATGTGAAGGGCATTCAAGTCGAAGTTTCACTTACGAACTCCAAGGTCGAAGGTCTTGGTCTGAATTTTGTCGATAGGTCTCACCACCTTCGGTCCTCCGAGGAAAGGCTCCGCTTTTTGGAGGCCTCTACTGATCGCCCCAGCGGCTCTGCGGCCGGCATGAGTGACCTCTTCAACAATGAAAGTGGCCACCATCTTGACTTTCCAACCGACACGGCCTGTTCGAAAAATGACCAAATATCATGTCGCTAGCTTGCATATTCCTAGACACAAGCCTGACTTGGCACCTCTAATTCGTTACTATCTATTCAAAATAAATCCTAATGACATGTAGCAGTGACATGATTGACAGAAAATGACGCACACACTTGTGAAGGACGCACGAACGCAACAACGAACAACCCCAATACGGTCTGCACAAGTCACGTGAAAATTCCGAGATTGAGAAAAGTGGATTCCTTGGGTTATTCATCCATTGTAGGCTACATGTTCTGCTTGGTTTAGACAGCAAATCTACAGACAAGGTTTGTCAATAACTGTAGTTGTGTGATTTTCAACTCAAAGCGTTAACGCCAAGAAACAACAAATTTCCAGCAGACGAATTCTCGGTGAAATCTCGACATTGATAAGAGACCAATCGAGAGCCGTGGAAATTATCTGGAGATACTCAGGTGATCAAAACAGGACGTTTTCAACACCTTTTTCTGCTGCTTTGGTGCATTGACACAAGGTGCAGTTTCTCAACGGATTGATATTAAAAAGGTAAATTTCAAAACTTTCCTTTTTTCAGCTTGTGATATGTACTGTCCACCAATTTTGAACTGGATCAAAACTCCTCAGACTTGTCACTCAACAACCAGATTCTGTGGAGTCCTATGTTCGGTGTGTGTGTGTGTGTGTGTGTGTGTGTGTGTGTGTTCGACCCGAGAATCCGAGAGCCCCCTGCACTTTCGGATTCTCGGTGTGGGTGTGCTGGTGCCGCGTGCGAAGATGCCCAACAGGCAGCTGTAAATGTGGATCTTCTGGTCCCTGCCCCAATGCCCAGGGGGGGGGGGAGCAGAGGTGGGATGATCATCCTGTATACCCCTTGTATGTTCCTGGCTGCCACCTGTCGAACCTGGAAAAGTTGTCCATCTGTCATAAGTACAACTGGTGAGAAACCAGCAGGTCTTTTACCATACACGTCCTCCCTTTTATCAATGAGTATCAAGATTTACAGTGTCAACTCACAATAGAGTCTACCTGTCTCATCTTGCATCAGCATAGCTGGGTCCAGGCATGTTTGTCAATGTGTACAGTTTGATGCACATCACCAGGACAATCATGTGGCTGTTCCCACCATTCTGCTTTGTGTGTCTTCAGTACAAGGTGGGCACACCTACTGTGTCTGCAACTCAGCCCACATTGCTGTACATACTCATTGACGGGCTCCTGTGTTGTTGAAGAGGTGTGCATTAAATCTCATGCTTTCTATGTGAAACGCACCTGAAAGATCACACCCACCTCCTTGTGGTATGAGCAGTGTGGTTTCCTGGACGGAGGGTCCCACCGGAACCACTGCCTCTGCCGGGCTGCTTGCTGCACATGTTGCCAAAGGAACAGTGCTTCACAGGATGCCAAGCGACAACATCCATGGCAAACTGCTGAGGATCTCATGCAACTGAAATTGTAACTTGACGAGCCAACACGACTGGCACTTGGGGGAAATACAGCAGCGTACCCACGAGGCATGGGCGATCCACAGGGATACGTTGGGAGACAGTGACTTCGGAGGGAAAGTTGTCCTAATTTCCCCGTGTGAACCTGCTGTGCTGCAAAAGTCACTTTCAGACCATCAGGCATTTTCACCCATTTGCATAGGACCTTAATTCTCTCGGGTCGCGAGAGAGCAACATGCTGTTCTGTTTGCACGGGATCCAAGAATCACTGTTTTCTTAGTCCTTGGGAGAAAAAGAAAAGCATACCGGTAATTGTTCCGCTCCACCCCCCTTACGACTCGTGGTTTTTTCTTTTTGTTTCCCTCGCAGCGCGCTCACAGTGATACGCAGCATTCCAAAGCAGATCTACACGTAAAATACACACATCTCTCGATCCCGTGTCATTTCAGCTGGAATGGACGTGGTGCTGGGTGTTGTGGACCACTATGTGTTCACACCGTACGTGTACCCGACCAGCGTGCCGGAGGACTCAATCTGGCGTCAGTTCCTGTCATTGAACATCGTGACGGCCATCGGAGGCTCCCTGCTCTACATTATTCCAGCTACCTTCGCCTATTTGTTCATATTTGACAAGGAGCTGCTCAAACATCCACAAATTTTGGAGGTATGTGGCTGAAGCTGTCGGGATGAGCGGTGCGAATGTCTTCTGGATCTAGATATCCACCTTGCCATTGTGCGTCACACACCAGTTGAGTCGAAAATTGTTTTGACTGAAAATGTGTTTTGACCTAAAAATGTCTCCAAAACCATTCTGGAAACTTCTGTTTGAGGGGAGACCGACGCAAGCAGGAAACTTCAGATTTTTGCGCATTTTAATTGAAATCACAATTTGGAGGACGACGCAATCCAATCATATTCGTTGTTTTTTGTGCATGCTGTCTGGATCATTTTGAGAACCTTTCATGCGAAGAAGACAACGGAGGCCGAAACTGGCCAAAACCTCGGTCCCCCTTTCCGTTGACCAGTGCAAAACAGTTCTTTGTTTTTTTTTGCGGTTTTGAGGTCCAGAAGACATTCGCACCGCTCATCCGGGCAGCACCTCTGTGAGAAAGACCAATTGTTTGCACATCAAAGAAAATTTTGGCTGCTGGAGCAGGCTTAGTTTCGGATGGGGGTGGTGAGATACATGCACTGGATGTGAATTTTGGTTTTCTTGGGGAAGAATGTTCCGCATTGGAAACACAGGCTCATATCACGTACAAATGTTTTGTCTTTATTGAGCACGAACATTTTGTAAGGTCCGTGTACGTGGGAGGGGGGAAAGCGGGGATTCCACGAAGGAAAATTTTGGTTTCACTGAATATTTATATTTCTGAGATTGTTGTTGGGTTGTGAGAAAAGTTTTCGGCAAAAATGCGAACAGAGATCCTGATTTGCGTTGTCCTTCTCTGCAGAATCAGATTCAGAGGGAGATTCGATACACGTTTGGAGCGATTCCCGCCATGACCGTCCTCACAGCCATCGTGTTCCTGTTCGAGGTGCGAGGCTACAGCAAACTGTACGACAACATCCACGACTCAGAATATGGTGAGCACATTGCCCCCCCCCCCCCGGGGGCGGTGGGTGGCGGTCGGGACCGCTGGGCGGGCGGGGCCGGGTGGGTTGGGGGGGGGCGTGGGGCCCCCATCCGAACGGGGAGGTGTGTGATG
>JAAUXT010036962.1_pt1 | contig 11161 bp, 6 predicted proteins | sample 7278171 | NCBI WGS metagenome assembly JAAUXT01 (sample SAMN14350112, study PRJNA611818) | marine sediment metagenome | isolation source: surface marine sediment (1.8m) | place: French Polynesia: Moorea | collected 2018-08 | reverse complement strand
TCTACATCCATACCCCATATTTTCCACATTTCTAAATTTGAACTTTTTGACCTAAAGAACCCCAAAATTCAAAGTTCCTGAAATCCTTCCTTTCCTGGTGCACTATCCCCAACCTAAATTGAATTAAAAGAGCCCAAAAGATCCAACATTGATCCTCATTTTCACTATGAAACAGGTGTACACATACTTTTGGAATGCCTATATGTGATTTGATTTCACTTGCTCCAATTTCACTCGCTTTTTCCAAAAGCTCACAAATCGGACCAAGCTCCTCAAATCACCTAAAAATCATGCTGATGCTTCTGTTAGCATACCTTTGGCAGCAGGAGCCAAAGGTCACACACACAAAGGAAGAAAGTTTTTGCCCACAAACACACTTCCCTCATCTGCATGCTTTCTGTGTGCACAACAACAGAAGAACTGTTGAGAAGACTTGAGGTAAGCAAAAAATATGCATGTACATTGCAAACTGGGAGGTTGTGCTGCAAACCATTGGGCCTGCATGGAATTCACTTTCTCTCACAACACCTTGAAGGACTTTCATACAGAACTTTGGCTGTTCCTTGTTTGCTTTCAATGAGTTCATTTGGACTCAATTTTGACCCTGGCAAGTGACTTCTCACAAACAGTTCGGATTAACACATGTGTAGAAGTGCAAAGAAAGCCCATTTTTGCAAAGTTTAGCTGAAAATTTGCTGCTTTGTTTGTGCCAGAAGCGATTTGCAGGCAGATCCGTCGAAGATTTGGTATTGGGAGAGAGCGAACTCAAACACGGGCGCTCAAATAAAGGAGGCAAGTTCATTCGAGTGGACAATTACTGGTTCCCCCTGGATCTTCCCCTGAGTCTTGTGTGAGAACGAACACACAAAAGCGTACTGCCAAACACACAAAGTCTTCAAATGTATTGTCATAAGCATGAACAACAAATGGAGGGGAACATCGATTTTCAGAAGACAACACTGAGGCAAAAATGAATTTTGAAAGGTCAATGGCGTTCGCATCAGATGAGGAGAAATTGTCCCGTAACAAATATTTACGGTCATGAGCAGAAAAAAGCTAATCGGCTTCGACGCTTTTTGTCTGATAACAGATCATTTGTATTCCGGCGTAAAGCAAAAACTGTCAAAGGCAATCAGAATGCGTTCTCTTGGGTCTTCTTACAGAACTGATTTGTAGAAAGAGGCTATTTATGGGAGGCATATGTTGATTACATTCCAGTCTTACATCTCCTCTGAGATCAGTCTGTGTATTTTTGGACCTATCCCTTCGATTCTTTATTATAGCCACGGTTTCCGCTCAAACTTCCAAATATGGACAGGGCTACAACAACGCGTCGGGTGTGAAGGCATCGCCCCCGACGTCCATCTTGCATCTTGCATCACCTCAGTCCAGATGAACGCAGAGTTGCATCCAGGATTGGGTTGAAAAAAGACCCCGAGAAAGTGATACAATGCATCTTTGCCGGAAATGCAGATAAAAATCAGGATCAAGCAAAAAACGTTCCGAAAGTTGGAGAGTTGGCCCCAAGACTCTCATTTGTACGCCCTCGCTCATGCAAACAACGCTGTGGGCAAAATCACAGAACGCGACCCTTGTCGAGTGCCTGATCCATATATTTACAAAATTCATGAGTGCAAAAAAGTCTTCGAAAATTGCCTCTGACAGTTGTCGTTTTTCGGACAAGAATGTCACTTCAGCAGGCTCCCGCCTTGGTTGTGGAGGCCACGTGTGAGACAAGAGCTTTTTGGCCCCAGCCCTGAATCTCACACAGATGTCAGTTCAATTCTTCACCTGTTTGGCAGGCACAATCATTGGTGAAAGATGAGCATTTTTCAGCTTGTTTGATGCAACAAACGAAAAATTTTCACGTTCAAAGGAGCGAAAAGAAACGAGTTGAAAACAGGGAACTGACACCATTGTGCGTTGCTTTTGTCTTTCACTGGGTCCTTGACTGGGCCCCTGGCTTTTTGTCAACGTAAACCAAAAAGCTGCGTGAACGTTTAGTTTTCTTGAGCTTTGTTTCTTCCACCAACCTCACGCATGTCTGCACCACGTCTCCTGTGGTGGTGTTCCGACTTGTTTCCGTGGTGAGGCAAAGTTGCAGAAGCACGCCGCTCCCACATTTGCGGCGGATTGCGTGTGAGTGGACGAGTGTGTTCTGACTGCAGAACATCACACACGACGAGGGATGCTCAGAATCTGTGCAGATGGTCAAGAAGGTTTGGACTTCCATACAAATTTCACCAAACACTGTGTCTGGCTTTGATTTTGATATGCCCCCAGTTTGGGACCTCCTGGCCCTTCAGGGCCCTGGTCCAACAGACTCGGTTCATTGTGTGTCGATTTACACTCTATTTCTCCAAAGAAGAATGGACTGTTCTGTTGGTGGTGCAAGTTTTACTCGTGAACAAGTTTGTTTCGTCATAGGTTGTGCACCAGCCCCTCAAAACCACTGGGACAACTTTGTTATGGGTTATAAAGTTCTTTCGCGTCGAGTTCTTTCACAACGAGAAACACATGAACAAACAAATGATAAATTTTGCGTTGTCAAATTGTTTCCGAGATGGTGCTTATTGCGGAAGAAGATATGTATTGAGGTGCCAACGGGATCGTCTGTTCAAATGGCGAAATGATGACAGAACGCTTCCATGTTTAGCAGCGTAATATATATTTTATGATGGCGTCTCCAGACTGAGCTTTCAAACAACAATTTCAATCAAGTTCTGAAGGACGCGGGACGCTCGTGTTATTTTTCGTCTGTTGCAGACCGATCCGTCTTCTCATTTTTGTGCCTGAGTTGCGTCAAAAAGTCCTCCTTTCTTTGTCGTGTGGAGCCAAGATGTCAGCGCGAAGGAAGTTCGAGCGTCCTTTTGAGCCTGCGAAATTTGTTGGGTGCTTGGCCATTTCAGATTGCACCTGAAATGGTCAGACACCCGTGTCTGCTGGTTGGGGGTGTCGGCTATTCCGGTTGTTGTTGGTCCGCGGTGCGTGGTGCCATACCATTACAGGTGTTATGTGTGATTTGGTGTGAATTCCAGAGTTGGGTGTGAGGCTCTCCCAAGCCCTGATCCTCAACTCAAGTTTGAACAACGCAAAATTGCATACCACCTCAACATGACTTTGCTTGCATGTAAACGACAACATCCAGGTGCTTGACAAAAAGTCCATTCTCCTTTTGTCACAACAGAAACAGCTTACCGACGAGTCATAAGAGCAGAGGCAAGCTGCACACAAACCTGTCTGCCTCTCCCCAGCGTATCCACCCCCACTTCCTGCACAAATGAACCCCCGATTGTTGCGGAGTTGAAGACATTTTGCTCTGCTCAATTCATTCAGGAAATCCGATTCAGGGATTTCACGCAGGGCCTATTTCAGGCTCCGATGGTGGAACAGGAAGGCTCTTTCATATTTCACATTCTGAAAAGGCCTCGTGAGTGGTGGATTGAGGGTGGGGCGAAAAGGGGCCGAGACTGAGCTTGACAAACATACCTGGAAAAGGAAAAACGTTTTGCCTATGGCGTGACAAACTGAGGGAGAACAGTAAACTTCGGGGCTGCAGGGCATCTTCCTGATCCCTGGGATCATCTCCTGCCTGGTCACAATTGACATTGTGGGAAACCGAAACATTCATGAAGGGGGAGAACAAAGGTTGTGTGACGAGAAACATGGACACGTAGCCACCTCCAACACTCAAGCCTCCAGCACTTCACCGAAGCACCGTGTGCGCACAGTGTCCCGAAGGGTGAGTGGGTCCCAGCAGAATGAGAAAAGTGTCAAGCGAAAGGTCAATAGGACAGTTGAGTGGGCAGCGGGCATCGCCTTCTGACGGACCAACACGACGCGCTGACCGGCGTGATGAAGTTGAAGCTGCGGTGGGTGGTGTTTGATCAGATTCTCTAACTCTCGTCAGATTCAATTTCCAAAGTTAGCTAAATTTGGCCGAAGTTCCTGGCAAATGTGATTTGCGTCTATTGGAGGTATCTCGCTGCAGGTGTGGACGTAACTAACTTGTTTTACTCCCACACTGCGTCTGCAGGGAGGATCTGACGTGACTTTCTACCACGAGCCGTGTTGGAAGCAACGAGAGTCTTTTGATTGCGCTTGTGTGGCCAAGCAAGAAGTTTAAGACTTCTGACTGTTGTGTCAAACCAACAAAACCAGAGTCAGACCGAATCTGGACTTGGTCGTCCCCAACTCTGGTCCTGTGTGAATCCGCAGAATTGCTGCTCGTGGTGTCAAGGCCCGAGACAAGAATAACGAGCGTGTTGCTAAAGTTTCAAAACTTCATTCGCCTGGTTCTTCGAGAACAGAGGCGTGCAGACACTGCCAGACTTTCATTGCAAGTACAATTATCCTCAAAGCAAATTTGCTCGTCTGCATGATGACAGAAACTTGGGTGGTTATCTGCAATCCAGCCAATAGTGCGTGAGCCACTGAAGTGACCTGCGTGGACTTATCACTCTCACAACTCAGCTCGAACGCTTTTGTTTGGGTTCATGAGCTCAGTGGCAGCTTTGAACAGGGCCCAATGGGATTCCAACTCAAAATTATGGTCTCTTGTGGCGTCGAATTCAGAGTGAGGTCCATTTGGGGTCAGGAGTACAGGTTCCCTGGTTCCTTGTACTCGTACCGTTCAAACGATGTCAGGGCTCCTTGTTGTCGCACGGAGTTCATCCAGGGACGGAGGCACAGTTCAAACTCCCAACAAGACACACGTCCCTTGTCATCTCCCTCCCACCTGAATGTTCCGCGTTATGTTTTTCGCTGTCACTTGCGTGAAGAGTCACGCACCGGATTCAAATTAGAAAGTAAAATTGTTTTAGAAAATTAATCAGTGTCTCTGATGTGAAAGCGGAAACAAAAACCTGCGCAAGAAAACAAAAACTGCAAGGCAAGGAAGACAAAATTGCAAAGGATTGGTTTCATACACTCAACAAGTATTTTTCTTCAGCTGCGTTGGCAGATGCAAAGAGTTCGAAGAAGATTGGTATGCGTAAAAAATTGGCCTTCAGAGAACAGAAGAACATGTGGTTTACGAAAAATTTTGTGCAGCCTTTCATGAGCAAAAGCGCTACAAATTTGGTCCAAGAATAGTCGTCTTGAAAATGTTGTTCTGACAGAGTTCTGATGTGGAAAGCAATTCACGACTCTGCTCCAGATGCCTCGGGACATTCTCGAGAAGCAGAAGGCCAATCTCGGGGTTTTACACACGAGACTCGTCATGCCGCACCCACACCAGCACCCACACCACATCGTGGAAATTGTGCAGAAACTCTCAGAACGGGATGCCATGCAGTGGAAATGTGGTCAGAGTGGCGATGTGGTACAAACCCGACATTTTGGAGATTTGATACAACCTGCAAGGTTTCACCAAGAGGTCGCTTCCAAAAGGCTTCTGCACACGGAGCTCGGCTGCTGACAACAGACGCCTGTCTCTCTGTATGTACATCAACGACGTGAATGATGCCCGCCCGACACCAGGCAGGCACCGAGTCCCACCGCATCCCTCGAGGGTCGGGCTCAATAATCTGCGGCGCAGCTAATGGTGCGTGGGCGGGCGCTGCACCTGTAGCGGGCGGGCGGGCGGGCGGCGGCGGGCGGGAGCGAGCCGCTTATGGAGCTGCAGCCCAAGCAGCGGCGCAATCCGCTTTGACTCATTCACTCCTCTCTCCCGTAGAAACAAAGGGGGAAATTGAAATCGCTTTGGTCTCACTCTGAGCCTGAGACCTGACAACAGATCCTTCATCTTCGTGTCTTGTCCGTTCAGAATTGTTCCTCGTGTTTTCCTGTGCACCACAGGTTCACTGCAGCTCTGGTGTATCCAGGGGTGGGGACCCGACCCCTGAAACTGAGCACAATTCACACACATGGGCCCCTTGTTGTGCACGAACAACGCGTTTGCCCCTCACCAGAAGGCAGCCTGTTCATCGTCAAGTTCAGGCTCAAAGTACCATGCCAGTCCTCAGTTGACAAAAAGAACAAAACAAAATTCGTGTGGCATTGCTTGGCCGTGGGACGCAGTGCGAAAACAAAAAGGGTGTAACAAATTGAGCACCGACCCCTGCAGCCAATCCACCTGTGAGTCTTCCCTTGATCTACTTGGTTGACAATCACGTGCATTCAGTGCGCTCGTCTTCTTTTCCTCCGCACAAAAAAAACACAACTTCGAATGTCCACTCGTTTGGTTTCAATTCAAGATCAAGCAAGACACCTTTCCCTTGCAAGTCTGTCCGCGAAGTCAAGCCGAAGAGAAGCACCGTCGAGTTGTTTACATCAAACCAGCCGCAATTGTGCGTTTGGTGACGCCAGAATTATGCTCAATTAACAGCGATACTCTCGGTTCTGCATTTGCACATGGGCCCGCACAGATGGGCTTAATTGGCGCAATCGTGGGCTCGAGTCTTCCGACAGGATGCCGAGAAGGCCGCACATCCATCAGGAGGCATCACACTGTCTGTCGGCCGGGCGCGAGCGCGAGCGGTGCTGTTTGCGGGAACAATCCCAACCCTGGCGCTCATGTGTGTCCTTCTGCTGAATGAAACACCTGATGCGCTCGCAACAAAAAGGGAAAACACACACACACACACGCACACACACACACAGAGTCACACAGATTTGTTTGAATTTCTAAAATGTAGGGTGACTGACCGTGTCCTTGGTATGAAGAAATTGTTCGACGTTGCAATTGTTGTTTTGAATGGACAAAGCTGAAACCGTATGACAAGCGGCGTTTTCGAAGCGCCTCTCACTATCAACTGACATGAAACAGAGAAATGTCAAGCACACAGCGAATAAACACAGATGAGCTTTCTCCGGGGGAAGTGTGGGAGGGAAGCGTCTAATTCAACCAAATTGCTTTTTCTTCTTCAACAAATACTGTGAGATCTTATTTCCGCATTGACTGCTCAGGAAATAAAGAAATGCGCACACCATTTCCTCCTCGTGAAAGCTACACACGAGGTAATCTATTTGGAGTGATAGCTGAGCCACACACGGTGTCCAAATCCGGATTGTTGTGAATGGTCAAGACTTCTGTGTCTGAAGGGTCTCTTCCCCCTGGCCGCCACTGAAAAGGGACATAGTTTTCCAACAGACACTGACACTTGAAGGCCTCATTCCTGCTTTCTTCTCACAAACAACGAAATGTTGAAAACGTTTGTGGAACATTTTCAGCTGTCTGCATTGAGTTGTCCGAACAGGGAACACTTCAATCTTCAGGAGACGTTTTGTTTCCCCTTGCTAAAAGTGGGCACCACGGCTTTTGGATCATGACTGCAAATCTAGGGGTCCGAACTCAACTTTTCGTGCACGAATGTGCGTGTTGGCAGTCTGCGGTTCCATGGGAGTCCATTCTGCAGGTGAAATCTTGTAGAGTTTATTTTGGGACTTCAGGGCAACAACCGATTTTTGTTTGACCTGCGAAGCAAGTCTTTGCCTCGTCCACAAACACACACCACCTGCAAAACATGTTTTCGACGAATTTTCCTTCATTTGACACTTTGACTCCGTGCACGGACACTGCAGATTGTAAGCTGTGCGTACGAGTACATGCAAGTCATGACAATGGTAGTTTTGTCAAAATACACAAATGTCTCAACAACGGGTGGACAGGCGAACAAATGCCTTGGTTGGTGTTGGTTCCAGAACTTTGAGGCACTGGACATCACCACATCACATTTTGTAACAGCTGACCACGGCACTGGTCACTCAGCACTGGTCACTCACTATCTGTTGCAGGCTGACTCGGCATGTTCCAAGTGGCCCCATGCAATTGGCGATCATTCCCGCTCCTGTCCTGGTGGATCCTTTTGCAGGTGGGGGTTGACTTTCTCGTGACTCAGGCCAACTTACCCTGGGATCCCACCGACATTCATACCTTGGGGTACAATTTTGGGGAAACTTTATTCAAGGCCAGGGCCCAATCCCCACCTCCTTGATCCGTCAGGGGAGTGCACGAGGCAGGAGTCGCCACCTCCACAGAGATGCGCAAAACAGCCTCATGATGGGATTTCTCGAGACTCTCCTTTCTTCTCCCAAGAGACCACTACATTAGCCAGAGCCCACTTTAATATCATTTTCCAAAGTGGTGCATTAAACCTCCAAATGTACACTTTATATGTCATCAATTACCGGTCTCCAGATTCAATAAGATTGTAATGCAGTCTTTTCGCTGCCCAGGCGTCTCACCCAATATGGAAACGCCGTGTTCATATTGCCGCAAATAGGAACAGGTCCAATCAATATGATTCATTCGCGAGCTAAATTTATCGCTCTCTGTCACACCTTTCGTGAACCAAATGAGAAAGGTGCGAATCTGAACGCGATGGACAAGCCTCAGGTTGATTGTCAGGTCAAGTATCTGATACTCTGCTTCGAATCGGATCCCGAAGAACATTCGTCAAAGTTCTTTTGACACTTTCCCTGTGTTTCAGTTTCTGTGGTCTTCGGTGGTCCTTGTCTCGAAAGGGCTGATCCAAAGGAAGCCTTAGGGTCCCAGGAATCCCTTGACTGCTGGATAAAATATGCACCCCACCAAGCACTGTACGTGTAACATTTTTCCCAAACGCTCAGACGAGAAGTTTTGGATTTGAAAAGTGTTGAAACCCCCCGACGGTGTGTGGAATCGCGACATCGAAGTCTGCTGCAGTTTGTCACGAACCGTTGCGTCAAGCTCCGTGTGCACGAGTCTGCACCACACACGCTGGTTTCTATTTATCATTGAGCGTCAAGTTGCAGAAAATAGCAAGGACATCTTATTTTACGGTTGATATTTGCTTTGGAAATATTGACAGAACCAAAATATTGCTTGTTGGCAAAAAGGTACGCTGAAAGTCTCCAAGCAGCGGTTGTGTACTGAGTGGGAGGGAAACTTATTTCCCAAATTAATTTACACAATGTTTGCCTGCTGACGATATCGGAATGTGGTTTCGCCAGTATAGCCACTGAAAACTTGTGTGTACGTGCATGTGTGTGGGTGTGGGTGGTGCAAGTCACTCGGTCAAGTCAGCAAATACACACTTTGAGGAGAAAATGGGGCCCCGACGAAAATCAGCATCCACACATTTTGTCCACGTCAGTTCAGAAAACAAGAACCACGTACAAACAGCAGACATTTTGCCTGGTGGTGCAAATGAGCAACATGCATACAAGCTTCTTGGGGTTGAGGTGGGCCGGATCCTTCGGATTTTCAGCTTGTTTCACGAGGTTGTTCCAAAATGTCTTTGACGTGCATGTTTGGTGTCTTGAGGCTTCTGCCGAAGTTCAGGTCGGTGCCAGCGCGTGTCAACAGTCAAGTATAAAAGTCTGGCATGCGCAGCCATTGTTTGAAATGTGGTTGACTCGATCGACAACAATAACAAACTTTTCTGCACCTCAACAGTCCAAACATGCACGTCAAAGACATTTTGGAACAACCTCGTATTTGGACCACCAACGTACACAAGCTACATGTGTGATGTAACCAATGTCTTTCCACGTTTGGGCAAATTCGGCAGGGACTGATTGTGAACGTGTGGGTATCTCACCAACTTTGCAAGGTTTGTTCAAAAAAGGCGTGAATGCGAATGACGCCGGAACACAAACAAAGGGAGACGCGTTCACTGCAGATAAGGTTTGGCCACAAGGCTAATACATGGACACCAACACCTCTTTTTCGATGCCCCTTGCTGGCCTTGCTTGGCAGACCAGAGATGGAACCGCAGTACACTGAGTCCATAGAGTTGAAGTGTGGACTGCAGGATGGCTGTGGCACAAGTTTGGTCCCATACCAGCGAGTGTCCTTTGCTGGCTGAGCAAAAGGCACCTATGTTCTGGTGTTCCATCACGAAGCAGACTCCATCTGGTGGTGCTGTGATGTACAGGGTGTTGTTGCTGTCCACGCACTGAAGTGAATGAACCCGTGAGTACACCGTGTACGACCTTGGGGGGGGGGGGTCCACGTTCACACCATGCACGCTTCATTTGCGCAAGACTCACTGCGCAGTCTAAGACACAGAAAGCCGCCCTTCCACCTGTTGCACTTGGCCCGCCTTGTGGGCAGTTCTTCTGAAGTTGGGGTTTGCCCAGCACGCTCAGTTACCCCAGACCGCACTGCAACAAACTGTACCGTCCATGAATCTGACCTGATCTCAGATCGGGTGTTACCCCTGTCGACTTGGTGGTGTTTTCTGACCATTGAGCATCCAAACAACTTTCAAATGAGCTTGATTTGTGCAGTGAGTGTATGGTTGCTGAATTTGAGGAGCTCATGTTCACTTTGCGAATCAAAAGTAACTTGGCACAGGGCCATTGCTTTGTCCCTTCACGACATCATGACTGCTTGACATCTCTATGATCCTCCGCTCCCTGGGTTCAGCTGACCAGATTGATCATGACACACCGACCGTGAACGAAGCAACCACCGTCGGGGCTGTAGAATGAACACGCACGCTCAGTGTGGGGAGTAAGATCGAGTCGAGACTCCACGGTGGAGAATCACAAACGGCACAAAACGTGCATTAAGCTATTCTTTTCTTCCTTGGTGTGTCTTTCCTTTCGCACGTGTTCTCCACTCCAAACAAAAATTTGACAGAGAAATGCGTTGTTTGTCTGTGGCCAACTTTCACGGGAGCAATGATTCTGGAACTGTGTGTGATGTCACAAAATGGGCGATGCCTTTGGAGCTGTCAAAATGGGGCAAAGGCCAGAGTGTGCCGCGGCCAGGGCCAGGGCTGTGTCCAACGGGGCCAGAATAAGTGGCTGAGGCTGGGGGCTGGGGCCAGGAGCTGAAGGCCAGGGGATGGACTTGGATAGGCTGCAGTTGTGGCTTTTCGCCTGTTATCTAGGGTCTGGGGCGAGGGACTTGGGGCAGAGACTTGAGGCCCGATGCTGGGGGTAAAGGTAAGATATTGCACCGAAAAGGTGAATAATGGGAGCTTTGGGTGTCAACTGATAAGAGCCTTGAATGAGGTGGTGCCAAACAGGGGTGGTCTTGTCTGTGCAGTGCGCGACCAGTGCCCTGACCGGTGACTGAAATCCTGAAAGCAGACACATGGTCTGATGTCTCAGTATTTTCTGTTATATATATTTACCATGACCACCCCCTAAGTACTGCCATGGCCTTCCATAGCCACAGCAACAGCCACAGCCAATCATATCATTCCCTAGATGGAGCCACTATCCT
>JAAUXT010085069.1_pt1 | contig 11162 bp, 11 predicted proteins | sample 7278171 | NCBI WGS metagenome assembly JAAUXT01 (sample SAMN14350112, study PRJNA611818) | marine sediment metagenome | isolation source: surface marine sediment (1.8m) | place: French Polynesia: Moorea | collected 2018-08 | reverse complement strand
GGCTCCACCCCTGGACCCCTGGCTCTAGCCCTGGACCCCCTGACTGCATCCCTGGACCCCTGGCTGCATCCCTGGACCCCCTGGACCCCCTGGCTCCACGCCTGGACCCCCTGACTGCACCCCTGGACCCCTCGCTGCACCCCTGGACCCCGTGGCTCCACCCCTGCACCCCCTGGCTCCACCCCTGGACCCCCTGGCTCCACCCCTGGACCCCCCGGCTCCACCCTGGTCCCCCTGGCTCCACCCCTGGACCCCCTGGCTCCACCCCTGGCTCCACCCCTGGACCCCCCTGGATCCACCCCTGGACCCTCTGGCTCCACCCCTGGCTCCACCCCTGGCTCCACCCCTGGCTCCACCCCTGGCTCCACCCCTGGATTCCCCTGGATCCACCCCTGGACTATGACGCGCGCTCTTCGTGAACGATTCTTGATCGCGTTCGGGGAAATTGAGTGGAAGTCGTTGCAGTTCTGCGGAGGACGTGGTGAGGTGGGCTGTTTCACACTGGATGCGTTGAGACACCCCTGCGTCTTGTGCAAGTCAATGGGTGCTGCGTCCCAAGGCAGCAGAAACACCATTTCTGTACCCACTGAAAATTTGCTTTGTGTCGGTGCACACAGTCTCTGGCCAAAATTGGTCTCGAAGCCAAACCTGTATAAACCCACCCACACACCCACGCCCTCCTGCACACACCTGTACACACCCGTACACACTCGCACATGCCCATTGGTCACGTGATTCGACGAAAAATGGCACACCCCAGTGTCTCAGGTATTTCTGACACGTGGTCACCACCAGTGGTCAAAAATCCCCAAGTTACATTCAGGAAATTTTGACAACCCTCAAATATGAGGTGGTGAAAAACATTTTAAAATTGTGTGGTATTTGATGACCTCGGACAACGGTCGTCAAAAAAAAATTCCTGTTCCAGTGGACATTGTTCTGGAGGTTCGCTGGCACAGGTGCAACGGGTACAGCACAGAGCTGAGCCACAACACCACTGAGCAGGATCGCAGCGCATGACGCATCGCGTTTTACGGCGTCACTTTACGGCGGAGCGTCCGGTGATTCCGTCCGGTCCGCCATGTCGCCCGTCACGGTAAATTGACATTAACACCTGGGGCTGCCCGCCCAGGGACCATCAGGGGAGAGCGTAAAACTCAACAACACTGTGTTGTGGGGTACAGGGGCGGGTCCGGGGTGGGGGTGGGGGAGGGGCTCAGTGAATACCCCAACCCCGAGCAAGGTCAGAGCAAGGTGCAACCAGCACCTGCGTGTGCACGCAGATAATGGACGTTGATGATTGCGATGTGTTGAGCGGTAGGGAGGTTTAGCAGGACCCCGGACACGCTCAACGTGTGCAATGTGTCGCACACACGCAAATGGCGTGACGCAGGGGTAGGGCTTTGCCTCAAATTCCCTGTGTACGACTGTGCACGCAACGTGCGAAGCATCCTTTTCCTCATCGTGCCTCCATCATGGACCCTGCTCTCCCCATGGGACCCAAGGCTCCGCGTAGAGTTTCGTGTCCGCAGTGCGCATGTCGCTTCCCGCGGAGTCTGCGCACTGATTGAGTCACGTGTTCACTGCGCGCATAAAGCTTCTTTATGGGCGCACCTGGGAATTTACGCGCGTCCGGCGCAGGTTGCGGACGGGAAGGTCAGGTTTATAGGCAGTCCCGCGCACATGTGTGTTTCTTGTGCAGCTTCAGTCACCACGTGGTCAGTGCGTTGGGTGGGTGATGCTGCAGGACTTCTGTGTGAACCAAACAGAACGGTTTGCACGCGCTGAATCTCTGTTCAAATCTGCGCCAGAAAAGTGGGTGCTTGTGTGTTTGCGTGTGTGTTTGTGTGTGTGTGTGTGTGTTTGTGTGTGTGTGTGTGTCTGTCTGTCTGTTTGTTTGTTTGTCTGTCTGTCTGTCTGTCTGTCTGTCTGTCTGTCTGTCTCTGTCTCTCTGTCTCTCTGTTTCTCTGTCTGTGTCTCTCATGTGTGTAAGTGTGTGTCTGTGTGCGTCTGTCTGTCTGTCTGTCTGTCTGTCTGTCTGTCTCTGTCTCTGTCTCTGCTTCTCTGTCTCTCTGTCTCTCTGTCTCTGTCTCGTTGTGTACGTGTATGTGTGTGTCTGTCTAAGCATGTTTGCGTGCAGATTCGTCTATTTTTCATTCAGATCCAGGTTGTGTGTTGACAGTACCCGTTTGAATTTAGTTTTGAATGTCGAGAGCAAAATGCCCTGAGGCATCCGGAAGACTCCAAGTTTCTCTGACGAACTTCAGAGAAAGTGCCCAGTTCTTTGCCTGAGGCTGGATCATCCAGACAGCGAAGAAGACGGAGCATTCCGCTGTAATTTTAAATGCCTCAATGACTGTTCTTAGTCTGAGGGACTGCGGTCCACAGGGAGCACCCATAATCCGGGGGGGGGGGCGGAGGAAGGATCTTTGCAGAAAGTTTTGATTCCCATTGGAAGGGGAGGATCCAGGGTTTGGGATGTGATGTGGGGGCCTTGCCTCTGACTTCAAACAACATGAAAACATTGAAATAAAGAGGCACTGGTGGAGCACGGCAAGTTCCGTGGGGAACGCCTCAGCTGGGGTCTGGGTATCTGGGTGTGTCCCCCCCTTGGATCCTGGAGAATAATCTGGGCCATGAGCCCTCTTGAACCCTCTCCTTGTCTGTCCACTCCAAATCCAGCAAAAACCACCAAAAGACTCGCATCTTGAGTTTTGACAAAACGCGCTGGTCCCGACTGTGGTGATAAGGGAGAGCCCCTCCACCAGTGGTCCTCCCCATGCAGTCTCTGGATTATCCAATGCATAAATTGGTGCTATCTCCCCGTCCAAATGTGAGCTTCCTTCTCTTTCTGCGAACTCCTTGAGCCGGGTGCACACTGGGCGTCCTACACGGTGGATCCAGCGGTCGGCCGAGGGTTTGAGGCCCCAACCTACTGTAAAAAGTTTGCTCCGATCCCCCCGTTCAGAAAAGGATTGCAACAGGGGCTGGGCTATTGACCAGTGCATTCAATGGTACTTTTCTCCTGTTGTGTTTTGTTTTGCAAGTTGAAGTCGTCCCCCTTCAAACCTGGAGACCCCCCCCCCCGCCCCCGCCTGGCAAAATCCAGAATCAATCATACCTCTCACACACTGCATCCTCGTCCCAAACCAACACACCGCGTCGCTGCAAGACGAACAGACCCCCACAGAGGACGCGGACTACCACGTGACGCACGTGGCCTGAACCACGTGTTACCAAAGCCCACTTTGAGCGCGGACCAGGGTCCTTCGGCAGCCGACCGGAAGAGGCTGATAACCCGTTGCAACGTTAATAGAAGCCATAATTTTCCGGCCCCCAGAGGCGCGCGTTCTATGAGTATGAATTTAATTAGAGAAGCCTGAGGGAAGCTGTTTAGTTTTTGCAAGAGTATTTTCCTCCTCCAGTTTCTGTTATTTTTGAGCTTGGACTGAGTTGATACAAGAATCCACAACATGTGTAGAAGTGCCCCCAAGAATTGTCTTTGCTTCCTCACATAATTTGAAATCTTGTCTGCAAACATTGGTGTGTGTGTGTGTATAGGCGCGTGTGTGTGCCTGTGCGTGCGTGCGCGTGTATGTGCGTGTATGTGCGTGCGTGTGCGTGCGTGTGCGTGCGTGTGCGTTCCTGTGCGTGTGTGCCTGTGTATGCGCGTGCTGTTTGTTTTGACAGAAAAGGAATGAAATGTTGTCAACAACAAAACAAAGAGGCGTGAGAGATCTTGTCACTGTTATTTTTTGAAGAATCAGGGCAATGCTGAGCGTGCTAAACTTGAAATACCAAACTCTCTGGGAGCTTTATTCAATATTTTCCACTGACATTTTGTCTTCAACACGGGAAATGAGTTTGGCGCGAGCGTTTTCACTCGGCCAACACTCAGACCAACGAAAAGCCCATTTGAAACCCATTAGTTTTGTGTTGAAATTCGACACGTCTTTTCTTTGTGTTCTGAATGGCGGCTGTTTGAGGCTGAACTCAGCAGAAAAGTAATTTCAAACTCTGGGTTTACGAACAATGGTCTTTGCTACGGGACACAATGCTGAAAAACTTGGTGCGAGTTTTTGTTCAATGCCTCGAAAAGAGGCGGATCTCGCCTGGGAGCCATATTCCCTCTCCGTGGGTCACGTGTCCCACGTGGTACGTCACGTGACGCACTGCGCGGATGTTTACGTGGCTGCGTCACGTTCTTACGTCGTGACGTCAGAGCTGCCGTGAGACCATATGACTGTCCACAGCTGGAAACCTCACGTCCTGCTGAAAGTCCCTATTGACGCACATTGAGTGGCATTCCGGAAAACGCACGACCTAAACTCCCTGTTTAGTGTGACCCCAAAACACAAAGCAGAACGTTTTTCGCATGCAGAAGGAGTCCATTGTTTCTGTTGTAGTTGTTGTGGCTGGGTCTGGTGCGGAGTTTCAATCACCCTCTCGGCGTATTGATCCGTCAGGTTCCTTCCCGCGCCTACCTACATCCCGTCTCGCCCTCCGATCCGTCAAGTCACGCCCAACAATACAGGTAATTGACTTTCTCCATTTCCCGCTGCCGTCTCCACTCTGAGAACACAGCACCCACACTCTCAGAACACAACACCCACACTCTGAGAACACAGCACCCACACTCTGGGAACACAGCACCCACACTCTCAGAACACAGCACCCACACTCTGAGAACACAGCACCCACACTCTCAGAACACAGCACCCACACTCTGAGAACACAGCACCCACACTCTGAGAACACAGCACCCACACTCTCAGAACACAGCACCCACACTCTGAGAACACAGCACCCACACTCTGGGAACACAGCACCCACACTCTCAGAACACAGCACCCACACTCTCAGAACACAGCACCCACACTCGCAGAACACAGCACGCACACTCGCAGAACATGACAGAGAAACAGGCAGACAGATCCTGGAACCACCCATGGTCCCAACAACCCTTGGAAAAGAAACTCTACATTTCGGTGTGGCAGGCAATTTTGACGACCAGCGATTTTTTGGCGACCACCTTGTGGGTGATAAAGAGACGCCGAATTGACCTGCTGAAGTGCTGAATGTCTACAGCTGAACTGGTCAGGGGGCACAGGGCCAGAGCTGTCGACCCCTGGCTCCGTCACTGACCACGTGTCACGACGTTGAGAAGTGGAGTGGGAGGACAGGAGACTCCGACAGGTCACGTGACCACGGACAGGTCATGTGACCACGGACAGCTGACGCACCGCGCGGCGGGGACCACGCTGGATGCGTCACGCGTAGCGTCAGTGTGCAGGCCAGGCTCAGGCTGTTTCACACGCTGGGTGCGCCAGGCGCTCCGCTCCGTCTTGGTTCCTGGGAGTGGCATCTTTTCCCGATGTCTGTGAGTGTCAGGTTTCTTTAGCACAGAATGAAGTGACTACACACACACATACACACACACGCGCATACACATACGCACACGTACACACACACACACCAGGCAATTCAGTCTCACTGCCCACTGCACACACAACACATGCAGATCTCAGGTTTTCTGGCCCCAACGCGAACGCGCGAACGCCGCATCCAACGTGACGCATTTCAATATATTTGGCGCAACACAGGAACCTCCATGGCAGTGCGACGCAGAGCGCTTCAAATGCTCCCCAGTACTGCATCTCCTGTGTAACGTGGGACGCCTCCAGTGTTCCCCTCTTGCCCAGCTTCACTCAGCCCTTGAGAGGCCCTGATGCCCTGACGTGTGTACACGGGTTTCCCATTGCGCGCGCAGGCGTCACAGGTGACGTCGCCTGCAGCCTCCCACGCCATGTCTTACGTGTCTCCACGTGTCTAAGGAGCTCATGGGTGCTGGGTATGTGCACGCACTCCAATGGATCCAAGGTGAGGCTACTGATCCAGGGTTGGGCTGTGGATCCAGGGTTGGGCTGGGGGCGACTTCGAAGAACGCAGCTTGACTCGCCTGACCGTGTCAAGATTCCCAACAGTTCTGTTGCGCAATGGTTTCTCTTCAATTTCACCAACTTGGACCCTGGTTCACATAAATGCATTCTGCATGGCGTTCTTGCACTCAACACAACAATAGTTTCCAACGCAAACGGAACGCACATTGCATCACGTTTGGACGCAGCACCCAAAGGCTGCAGGGACATGGGCACAGGCGCACCGTTTGCGCATTCTGGACCAATGACGCCTCCGGTGTGACGCATCCAATGTGACGCTGCGTGTGACGCCTCTGGTGTGGCAGTCCCCTCGCCACCCAATCGTTTCCTCCTCCCTCCCGGAGAAATCAACTTCCTGTTCATCCGTCTTGGACGCTTCCATGGCGGATCTCAGCGAAGAACCCGGATCACGAGTCCGGGAGTAAACATGGAGCCCGAGCGCTGTGCACCAGAGGCAGGGCCACACTGAATGCATCACACTGGTCCAGGGTCCCACACTGAATGCATCACACTGGTCCAGGGTCCCACACTGAATGCATTACACTGGTCCAGGGTCCCACACTGGATGTGTCACCCTGATCCAGGGTCCCACACTGGATACGTCATACAGATCCTGGGCCGAGTCATGCTGGAAGCGTCCAGCTTCAGGGGTTCAAGGTTCAACTGGATGCGTCACCCTGATCCAGGGTCACACTGTATGCGTCATGCAGGGCAGAGTCTGCGTGCGTCACATGGTGCGACCAGGGTGCGCTCAGACTGGACGAGTCACGTCAACCAGGGGCCCACACCGGATGCGTCAGGGCAGAATCACACTGGACGCGTCACACGTGGCGACAAGGGTCATGATGCGTCACGCGCTGCGTCCGTGTTCAGTCCTTGTGCTGACCCATGTCGGGTCGACATTGGAGGACTCACTCATTGTCCTGAGAGGAAGCGCCCTCATCACCATGTCCTCGGAATAGCCAGGTTTAGCACCATGTCTCGTGGCGTATCTCGCGTGGCCGGGTCACGAGCAGGTTCTTTGTGTTCAGACACACACACGCACACACGCACACACACACAATGACGTATCACGACCTGAAGACTGTTGACCAAAGACACAATGCGAGATTTATGCAGCAGCCAGTGAACTTCCGACGAGACTGCAGAGGTCAATCAGTGCAGAGGTCAACCGGTGCAAAGGTCAACCGGTGCAGAGGTCAGCCGGTGCACTGTGCACTCAAATGCCTGGGTCCTGAACGCCGCTGATCCCCTGACGCACGTTGTTTGCCATCATAACAGTTCCCCATTCCAGATTATTAGCCTCACGGGGTCTTTGCTTTTGCGGGAGCTTGCTTGGTGTTTGCGTAGTTGGAATGGGACCGGCGCACACTGTGCACGTTGCCTGGGTAACAGCTCCCCGGGCACATGAACACACGTGCAATCAAGCGAACCCAACAAGCTGCGAGGTGGGCAATTGGAGTCAGGGATCTGGCCCCACCACTTGGTGTTGTGAATCTGGCCCCACCGCGTTTTGGTGACTCCTTTGGCTCAAACGGTCACTGCGGTAATCCCAGACCCGCCCAACAGAATGTGCGACGCATCCAGTGTGCGGCGAGCCTGAGACAGAGAGACACAGTATTTACGTCGCATGGGCTGCAAACGGGAAGCCTGTCATGCCTGAAGATGGATGGAGAAACACTAACTCTTCCCGCTGCTGCTTCTGCCACAGAAAGCAGAACTCATCCATGTCACAGCGGAGTCGGAACCGAGGGATGCGTCACGTGACTCCAGCAGCCCCAGGGTCGGTTCACACCGGAAGCGTCACGCGTTGCATCCGTGTACCCAGGTCACGCGGGCAAAAGTTGCGCGGGGTGCGCAATTTTGTATACTGTTGTGGACGCGTAGAAAATACTTCATGTGTGCGTAATGGCGTATTGATTGTCGTCACAATTACAGGTCGGGAGGGGGGCGTGTTGCGTGTCAACACACACGGGAACAAACGCACACACGCACGCTTGTGATTGGTTATGTCACACAGGTCCTTTATTGAATACCAGTGTGTGTGTGTGCACGTGTGTGTGAGTGTGTGTGTGAAAAGACGGGTGTGCGAGAGAGAAGAGACAGAGAGACAGAGAGACAGAGAGAGAGAAAAAAAAACAACCTGTGGGTGTGCATGTAAAATTGTGCGTGTGTGTGTGTGCTGGAGTCAGGGAAAGAGGGACACAGGCGGACAGGTGTCCTGAGACAGAGATCGTGTGTGTGTGTGTGTGTGTGTGTGTGTGTGTGTGTGTGTGTGTGTGTGTGTGTGTGTGTATGTGTGTGCGTGTGTGTATGTGTGGGAGAGGGTGTGTGAGTGATTGACATTTGCGCGCGGAAACCAGGGTTCTCCTTCAGGAAAACAACGTTGACGTTACTCAACCAAATGAAAATTCTTTGGCTCAATGACTCTTCAGTTCCCGCCAAAACCAACATTTTCCCGCCACGGAGCTCGAGCGGAAATCAATGGCGCGTGTTGTCCCAAGAAACAGCCATTGTTTTCTGTGCGGCGGGAACCAGAGAAAAAAGTTACTGGGATCAATTGGGAAAATGTGATGTTTCCCTCCGGCGTAGTTTGCGGAGTTGTTGGTGCCTTGGTGTTGTATTCAGGACTTGTGAAAACAGTGTTCAGGGGTATTTGTGTGCCTGCGTGCGTGCGTGTGTTCGTGTATGCGTGTGCTCTGTGTGCAGCACCAGAGAGGATGCAACGGCCGCGCACGTCTTTGAAACCGACAGGGCAGGCTGACCAGTCGATGCGTGTGTGTGTGTGTGTGTGTGTGTGTGTGTGTGTGTGTGTGTGTGTGTGTGTGTGTGTACTCTGAATGCACACGCTTCTGAAGAGTTTTTCCACGACAGTGGGTCAATACACAAGCTCAGTCAAGGTGTGTGTGTGTGTGTGTGTGTGTGTGTGTGTCCGGACGTGTGTGTGGGTGTGTGGGTGTGTGTGTGGGTGTGTGTTTGTATGTGAGGAGGGGTGTTTGGGTGTGGGTGTGTGTGTATGTGTGTGTCCAGTCTGCATGACTGCACCCTCGCCCATGAAACGAAAACAAAGTTCCACACGCGGGTCACTGAACCTGACTCTTCACAGTCCCAGGTCCCCGTCATCCTCCATCTCATTCTGCTCAAGATTAGAGTCCTGCGAGCCCGGGGCCCTGGGCCTGGGCCCCCGCCCATCCCACGTCCCTATCTGCGGGAGCATCATAATTTGACCGCTCAGGAGCAGGACCGCGCAATTATGAGCAGCACCCGCTGAACCAGCAGGGTTCCGGTGATGGTGGATCGCTGTGCTGGGGCAGATCCAGGGTTGGAGTTGGGGGGCGGCACCCGGGGCCTGAGCCTCAGGGGCCTGGGGCCTCGTTCTCACAGACCACGCGTTGCGCTGCGTCAATAGGGAGTTTTAGCAGCACGCTCCGAAGCCGCAAAACGTACATGCAACACGTAGCTTGCAGATGCTACTCCCCTTTTTTGGAAGAGCCCACAGTACACTTGATAATAAATTGTTGAGTCAGAACCCCAAGTAACACCTACTTTTTCTAGTGTGAATACAGTATTTGTGTTTTCATATCTGTGGACTCTTCCAGAATGGGGAGTTGCATCTGCAAGCTACGTGTTACGTGTACGTTTTGTGGCTACGGAGCGTGCTGCTAAACGGCCTATTGCCTGACGCATTGCATTCGGAATGAAACCTGCAACATCACGGAAGTAAGTAACAGATACTGTGCGGTTGCAACCATGTGTGTAACACGGAATGCAAATGGGGTCCGTGCCCATTTGCATGTGTTATCCACACATACGTTGCAACACGCGTTGTATGTGTGACAAAGGGCTGACTTTTGGTGTGGACAAAGCAACCTCCTTGCATTCAACAAGAAAGTAGCTTCACATCAGGCCTGGTTCACACTGCAGGCGTCGCATTTGTTTGGCAGAAGATTCGATCCTCGCATGCGTCGTATGGACACTGCGTCATCTCTGCGACACAGCCCCCATTGACTGAACCAGGGACTCCACGCATAACTGACCTGGTGTGAACCAGGCCTCCCGCAATCTGTCTGGCATCAGCTGGTCCGGGTCCCGAGGCTCCTGCAGCTGAATCACCCCGAATATCGCTCATCCAGAACGCTCCCCTCGGACCTCCCGGTGCGTGAACCCACAACTCGCTTTCAAGGCTGCGCGCGCGTAAACTCCCACCTAAAACCCCTGCGCGCGCGAAAACTCCCGCTCTAAACCCCTGCGCGCGCGTAAACTCCCGCTCTAAACCCCTGCGCGCGCGTAAACTCCCGCTCTAAAGCCTTGCGCGTGCATAAACTCCGGCTTCGAACCCTTGCGCGCGCGTGAATCAGCTCCTCAGGGGACCTTTCCGCGTGAAATCCTGGTTCCCTCTTTGGGGCCGTGGGAGAATTTTTATTCGGGGAAAGAATGATCCAGATTGCACTGAAGTGAACGAGCTTCTCTGCAACATCTGCGCGCGCGCGAACCTGCTACCAGCGCGCGTGGACCTGCTGTACTCGCGCGCGCGCTGACGTTTTGAGGGGTTTTCACACAAGTTGCAGACGTCAACAATTGGACGTCGACATCAGATGGCACAGACCATTCATGGACGTTGACCCAAATGGTTTGATGTTGGCGTCAAAACACCTTGAAATCGTCATTTATGGCAAACCCGCCGTGCTCTCCCAGGGCATGAAGGTCAACAGAATGCGCAGGTTGACCCACTTTCGTCAGATGGACACAAAACACTGGTGGTCAAGGGCGAAGGGGGTATCAAAGGTTGCTACAGGATATCAGGGTTGGTCTTCGTTTTCAATGAGGAATTTCAGCAGCTGCCTATTTTCATTCCGTGTTGGGCCTCCATTGCCGGTCCTTAGCACAGACACCCGACCTATCTGCACACGAGAACCTCACAAGTGACCAAATTCGAACTGTGTCACTGGTCTGGCTCTTCAGGACGTGTTTGCTTGAACTCGCCAGGACATGCGCGAGTGGGACACATGTGTTGTGTGGGGTTTTCCACCCTGTACCCTCGGGAATACCCAATGGTATGAGGCAGTCACCGCACCTTGTCCCAATCAATACCTCTGCATGATGCAACAAGAAAAGCAGTGCACAGGGCAACTGCAAGTGCGAAGTCCCCGCATTGTTTGCTTTGGTGGGCTTATCCCAGGCCAGTACCATCAGCCACCAATAATGGGACAAAGGGGGACATCT
>JAAUXT010078978.1_pt1 | contig 11162 bp, 9 predicted proteins | sample 7278171 | NCBI WGS metagenome assembly JAAUXT01 (sample SAMN14350112, study PRJNA611818) | marine sediment metagenome | isolation source: surface marine sediment (1.8m) | place: French Polynesia: Moorea | collected 2018-08 | reverse complement strand
GGCACGATATCGACATCATCAACACCTTGCTGGTGTACATGAACATCACCTCGCACCGGCCGGAGCTGCGCTACAAGGGCGAAAAGCTGCTCGGCTATGACGCGGTGATCCCCCGCATCGGCGCATCGATCACCTTCTACGGGCTCGCCGTCCTTCGGCAGTTCGAAATGATGGGCGTCTGGCCGCTCAACGAATCGGTCGCGATCGGGCGATCGCGCGACAAGCTGCGCTCGCTGCAGCTCTTGGCGCGCAAAGGCATCGGCCTCCCGGTCACCGCCTTCGCCCACGCCACGAAGTTCTCCGAGGACCTGATCGACATCGCCGGCGGCACACCGGTCGTGATCAAGCTCCTGGAGGGGACCCAGGGGATCGGTGTCGTCCTCGGCGAGACCCACAACTCGGCGAAATCGATCATCGAGGCCTTTCGCGGGGTCAAGGCGAACATCCTCGTCCAGGAATTCATCAAGGAGGCAGGGAGCGAGGACATTCGCTGCCTGGTCGTCGGGGAAAAGGTCGTGGCAGCCATGAAGCGCAAGGGCGCCGAGGGCGACTTTCGCTCGAACCTGCACCGCGGCGGCTCGGCGGAGGTGATCCGGATCACGCCCGAGGAACGCTCGACGGCCGTGCGGGCGGCATCAACTATGGGCCTCAACGTCTGCGGCGTCGACCTGCTGCGCTCAAACCATGGACCGGTGGTCATGGAGGTCAATTCGAGCCCGGGACTCGAGGGCGTCGAGAATGCGACCGGCATCGACGTGGCAGGGAAAATCATCGAGTTCCTGGAGAAGCACGCCAAGCCGAACCGGACCAAGACACGCGGCCGGGGTTAGGCCGAGCGCATCTCCGCGTTTCTCTCAACCTGGAATGGTTCAGGGCCAGCGTTAGCAGATGCGGCCAAGAGCAAGGGAGTAGGCACGATGGAAGAGGTGTCACTTTGGTTCAAGGAAGCCAGCGCGGCGGCTTCGCGCCTGTTCGGTCAGTTCGTGGAGTTCCTTCCGACTCTCGTCGGCGCGATCGTGATACTGGTCGTCGGTTGGCTGATCGCGCGGGTCTTGCGGTCCCTGGGTGTCAGGTTTGCGAACTGGCTGAATGGCTTCTTCGATCGCCGCTTCGGAACCGAGCGAGCCCGCCGCCTGCAGATCTCGAACGCCGGGGTCAGGCTCATCGGCAACGTCATCTTCTGGATCATCATCCTGTTCTTCGTGACCGCGGCGACCCGGGTTCTCGGACTCGACGCCTTCTCCGCATGGCTCGACAGGGTGGTTGTCTATCTGCCCACTCTGCTTGCCGGTGGCCTGATCATCCTGGTCGGCCTGCTGATCAGCGCCTTGGCGCGCGACCTGACCTCCGCTGCCGTTGCCTCGGCGGGCTTTCCGCACGCGGACCTCTTCGGTGCGAGCGTCCAGGCGGCCATCCTGCTGACCGCCTTGGTCTTGGGCATCAATCAGATCGGCATCGACGTCACCCTCCTCATCACCTTGATTGCGATCATGGTGGCGGCGGTGGTCGGAAGTCTGAGCCTCGCCTTCGCGCTCGGTGCCCGCAGTTTCGTCGGCAACCTGATCGGTTCGCACTATCTGCAGCAACACTACCAACCCGGACAGCGGGCCAAGATGGGCCGGGTGGAAGGCGAAATCCTCGAGCTGACGCCGGTCTCGGTCGTACTTGCCACCAATGAGGGCCGGGTCATCGTGCCGGCCAAGATCTTCAGCGACGAGACCACCACGCTGGTGACGGAAGGATCCTCCGATGGATAGGGCGACCGAACTCAGCATTGCCTTCCTCGAGACCCAGCCCGCCGGGGCGGCACGGGCGCTGGAGCAGATCCCGGCGGAGGATGCGGCCGCCTTCGTCGAGGAGGTTCCGGAGCCCAGGGCCGCCGCTGTCCTCGGTCACATGCAGCCTGCCCGGGCGGCGGCGATCCTGGAACATTTAAGCCCGAAAAGAGCGGCCACCGTACTCACGCAGGCGGCGGCGCCCACTCGTTCGGTACTCTTGCGTGCGGTCTCGGGACCGGCGCGGGACGCGGCTTTGGCGGCGTTGTCCAAAAGGGAGGCCGCCGCCCTTCGGCGCTACCTCGCCTACGCGCCGGGCACGGTCGGCGCATGGATGGACGCACCCAGGGCGGTCTTTGCAACCGACGCAACGGTCGGCGACTGCCTCAAGAGGGTTCGCCGGCTCGGGGTCAGGCTTGGGTCCCTCGTGTTCGTGGTCGACGAAGAGAGGCGCTTGCTCGGCGTCGTCGATGTCGATGGCCTGTTGGGTGCCCAGGACAGCGTCTTGCTCGGCGACGTGATGAAGAAGGACTTCAGTCGGCTCTCGCCGCAAGCCTCGCTCGCGACCGTCGTCTCCCTTCCCGCCTGGGACCGCGCCTTGTCGCTGCCGGTCGTCGACCGGAGCCGGCGGCTGCTGGGCGTCCTCCATTTCGACAGCCTGCGCGAAGGTTTGCTCGCCGACCGCCGGCAGACCGAAGGCTTTCAGATCAACTTCCTGGTCGTGCACTTGGTGCAAGCCTTCCTCGTCGCGCTTTCGGGGCTGCTGCAAACGGCGACCACCGAACCCGGCGTGAGCAGGCTCACCAGCGACTGGGAGGCCTGAGATGCTCGGCCGGACAGCCAATGCCGTCGAAGTCCTGAACTACAGCTATCTCAACGACTATCCGCTCGACGCAGCCAAGCAGGTCGAGTCCATGCCTGCCACCGAGATCGCGCAGGCACTTGCCACGCAATCGGCGCAGGCAGTGGGATCCCTGTTCAGCTGGTTGGCGCCCGATGTCGCGGCAGGCATCTTGCGTCATCTGCCGGAACAGCTGGCGAAAGATGTGCTCGAGGGCATGAGTCCGAATACCACGCTCCTGCTCCTGGGCCAGCTGGAAGAGGACGAGCGGCAGCGACAGCTGGCTCTCTTGGACGACAGCCTGCGCAACGATCTGCAGGCGCTGATGGAGTATCCCGAAGACAGCGCCGGCCGGTTGATGGATGCGAGGATCGGCGTCTTTCGGCCCGAGATGACCGTCGCCCAAGCGTTGGAGCGCCTACGGGGATCGAAGCTCCGGGACCGGCACACGGTCTTCCTGATCGACGACGACAACCGCCTTTCGGCCCGGGTCGCGATCCACGATCTCGCCATCGCCGATCTGAACCAGACGCTGCGGGAGATCTCTGAGCCGACCAGCGTCGTCGTGCAGGCGACCGCCCCGAGGGACGAGGTCGTCGAGCTTCTGGAGAAATCGCGACTGCCGAACATCCCAGTGATCGATCTCGACGGCCGGCTGGTCGGTGTGGTTCGCTACGCGACCCTGGTCAAGGCTTTGGAAGAGGCGGCGAGCGGCGCCCTTCAGACCATGGTCGGTGCCAGCAAGGACGAACGCGCGCTCTCCAAGGTGTCCTTTGCCGTGCGAAAGCGCCAGCCCTGGCTGCAGGTCAACCTGCTGACCGCCTTTCTCGCGGCCACCGTCGTCGGCCTGTTCGAGGACACCATCGCTCAGGTCACCGCCCTTGCCGTGCTCTTGCCCGTGGTCGCCGGTCAATCCGGCAACGCCGGGGCACAGGCCCTCGCCGTCACCATGCGCGGCCTTGCCCTCCGCGAGATCACGGTGCGCCACTGGCTGGCCGTGACCATCAAGGAGGTCAACGTCGGCTTGATCAACGGGGTGGCGATCGCGGTCACCTGCGGGCTCGGCGTCCTGGTCTGGAGTGGATCGGTCGGGCTCGTCTTGGTGATCGCCATGTCGATGGTGCTCGCCATGATCGCGGCGGGCTTTGCCGGCGCGGTCGTGCCGATCGCGTTGAAACGCCTGGGCCAAGATCCCGCCCAGTCCTCCTCGATCATCCTGACCACGGTCACTGACATCGCCGGGTTCTTTTCCTTCCTTGGCATCGCGACCTTGCTGATGGCTATGCTGTGAGCATGGCGGGTTCAGTGTCAGACCCAAGTTCTGGTAGTGATCGGCGAAACAGGGAGGGAGCCGGTGATCCAATGGTGACGAAAGCGAAGTCGAGGCGACCGAAGGCAAAAAGGGCGCCCATATCCATTGGCAGCGTCGAAGTCCAAGCCGGACAGCGTGCAACGATCGATCTCCCGATCGCCGAGCTGTCGACGCATACGCCGATGACCATGCCGGTGCAGGTCGTTCATGGCCGAAGGGACGGACCGCGGCTCTTCGTCAGCGCGGCGATACACGGAGATGAAATCAACGGCGTCGAAGTCATTCGGCGGCTGTTGAATCTCAGCGCCTTGCGGCGAATCCGCGGCACCCTGATTGCGGTGCCGATCGTCAACGTCCTGGGATTCGTATCGCAATCCCGATACCTGCCGGATCGCCGAGACCTCAACCGGTCCTTCCCCGGTTCGCTGCGGGGCTCCCTCGCAGCACGGCTTGCCCGGCTGTTCGTCGACGAGATCGTGAGCAAATCCACGCACGGCATCGATCTGCACACGGGCGCCATACATCGGGACAACTTCCCGCAGATCCGCGGCAACCTCGACGATCCGGAGACGGCGCGCCTGGCGCAAGCCTTCGGCGTCCCGGTCCTGATCAATGCCGGATTGCGCGAAGGCAGCCTGCGGGAGACCGCTGCGCAGAAGAACGTCCCGGTCATCGTCTACGAAGCCGGCGAAGCCTTGCGCTTCGACGAATCCTGCATCAGGGCCGCCGTCAAAGGCATCGTCCGGGTGATGCGCGCCTTGGAGATGCTCCCCGCTTCCAAGAGAAAACGCCCGGAGCTGAAGTCGCTGCATATCGGCTCGAGCAAATGGATTCGGGCACCGCAGAGCGGACTGCTGCGCGCCACCACGCGCCTGGGCAGTCAGGTCAAGGAAGGCCAGGTCCTGGGCGTCGTTTCCGATCCTTTCGGTGAGAACGAGGTCGAGATCCTGAGCCCGGTCAGCGGCGTCGCCATCGGGCGGAGCAATCTGCCGCTGGTCCACGAGGGCGATGCGCTGTTTCACATCGCCCAGCACGAGGGCAGGCAGATCGTCGGGCGCTCCCTCGACGCCTTCGAGCCGGAATCCGACTACGAACGCGGCCTGACCTCCGAATTGGCGGAGGAGCCGCCGATCGTTTGACCGGGTCGACGCGCCCACGGTCGGCGGCGCCGACCGGCCGAGGCGTGAAGGATGGCCACGGTCGGGCGCCGCCGCATGACGGCCTCACCGAGGCCGACGCGGTGGACCGGTCAGGATCCGCTCGAGAGCCGCGCGCCCCGCCTCACCGCCTCTCCCCAAAGGATGGCGGAGAGAAAAAGCAGCCTCGCAAAGAACGGCGGGATCGCGCCTATCAACCGTCGTACTTGAAGGAGAGGGAAACCCGCGCCCGATAGGCAACGACCTTCCCGTTCTCGATCCTGCAGTCGAGTTTGGTCACCTCCGCGATCCTGAGATCCCGCAAGCTCTTGGCTGCGGTCTCCACCGCCTGCTTGGCGGCGTCTTCCCAGGACGACTCGCTGGTGCCCACGATTTCAGTGACTCTGTAGATGCCGCTGTCGGCCATGGTTTGTCCTCCCAAGTGATGTTTGACCGGGCGATTCCGGCCCGAGTGATCGATGATATGCCAATCCCGTCCGACTATCCGAATTTTCGGCTGGGCCAAGGCGTCAGCTCACCTGACGACCAGCGATCGTGAGAATCCCGGAGCCGGTCCCACGATGATCCCGGTTCCGCGACATATCAGAAAATCGCACGGGCGTTGGTATCCCTGCCGGTGTCCCATCGGGGTCTGCGGATTCGACCGACGCCAATGCTCGAAGTCCTGGCTCGAGACACTTGCGGCCCGGTGAAGGACGAAGCGGCATGGCCCGTCAGCTAGAGGGCGCATACCTGGAAACCGTCTTCCCTTGGGATTCGACGGCATTCTTGCGAACTCAGCACCCGGTCAATTGCTTAGCTCCCACGCCTTCTGGTCGATGTCCAAATCCGAAAACTTCGCCGGATCGAACACCGGGTGTTCGTTGCCTTGCTTCAACTGATCCCGGTAGTCGTTCAGGATCCGCATACCGACCGGGAACAGCATGATGATGGCCAGCAGGTTGACCAGAGCCAAGACGCCCATCATGGGATCGGAAAAGAAGAACACGGCTGTGGCGCCCGGGGCCGAGGCTCCGAGGAAGACCAAGATGCAAATCAGAATTCGCATCACATGGCGAGATATGTGGCTTTTCGTGAAGACCGTCAGCGCGTTTTCGCCGAGGTAGTAGTTGTAGATGATGGAGCTGAAAGCGAACAGAAGGATGGCAAGAGTCAGGAAATACTGGGTCCAGTCGCCGAAATGGGACACCAAGGATTGCTGGGTCAAGACGACTCCATCGACGTCTTGCGCACCCGCCACGTAGACATCGCCCAAGAGGATCATGAAGGCGGTGCAGGAGCAGATGATGATGGTGTCGATAAACACCGAGAGCGACTGGACGATGCCCTGACTGATGGGGTGGCGAACATAGGCGACGGCGGCCACGTTCGGCGCACTGCCCAAGCCGGCTTCGTTGGAGAACAAGCCGCGACGAATGCCGTTGGCGACCGCGGCGCCCATGCCGCCGCCCACGGCCTCCTCAAATCCGAAGGCGCTGCTTACGATCTTGGCAAGAATGGCGGGGATGTCCCCGATGTTGATCAATATGATGATCAGCGCCATGCCGATATAGCCGATCGCCATCATCGGGACCACGACGTCGGCAACATGGGCGATCCGCTTGATTCCACCGTAGACGACGAAACCGGTCAGGATAGCGAGACCGATCCCCGTCCAGATCCTTTCGATGCCAAGGCTGTCCTGCACCGCGCCGGCGACCGTGTTGCCCTGGAACGCATTGAACCCCGGGGCAAAGGCTGCAATCAGGCAAATCGCGTAGACAACCGCTAGCCACTTATACTGGTGCCCCAAGCCGTGCAGGATGTACTGCGCCGGACCGCCTCGATAGGTGCCGTTCTCGTCCGTGCGCTTGTAGAGCTGGGCCAAGGTGCACTCGAACAGGCTGGTCGCCATGCCGATCAGGGCGATCGCCCACATCCAGAAGACCGCGCCGGCCCCGCCCAGCGTTATGGCAACCGCCACGCCGGCGATGTTGCCGCCGCCGACCCGACCGCCGACGCTGACGAACAAGGCCTCACGCGAACTCACGTGCCCCCCGGGCTCGGGTTGCCCGCCCGGGAACAGCACCCTGAACATGCGTCCGAAAAACCGGAACTGAACCAGCCCCGAAGCCAGGGTGAAAAAACACCCGAGAACCACCAGGAACGGAATCAGTGACCATCCCCACGTACCGTCACCGATGGCACCGAATATGGATTCTACGAATTCCATCTTTCCCGCCCCCAGCCCCTCAAGTTGGCATCTAGCTCATCCGGCGTGACGCGTCGGCCTTGCGTCGACCTCAAAAAGCAAATCCGGACCTCAATTCAATTAGGCATGAATTCTAGCAGTCCCGGCCCTTCGCCTCCATCTGCGCCCGGTTTTGCGACCGGCTCGGCGGCTTCACCGCGGACGGACCAAACGGTCGATAAGGTCATGGACACGCTCTGCCCTGCGATGCCGCCCGCTGAAGAGGCGGCCGTCAATTGCCGAACAGACTGTCGATTCTCTTGCCTATGCCCTCGGTCACGCCCTCCAAGGCGCCGCCTTGACCTCCCGGCTCCGGCTCGGCGGTCTCGCCTCCCGTCTCCGTCTTCATGGCGTCGGGGCCGAGGGCGACTTGGCACGGCGAGCTACCCGCCTCGGTCCCTCGCTTCACCCCGCCTCCGAGCAGCGCCATGCCCTTGGACAGGACGCTGCCTCCGATCCCGGCCGCGGCCTCGGCCGCGTTCCCTACGGCGCCGATTGCACTCACGCCGATGCGGGGATCCGCCAGCGTGCCCCGGACCCGGACCAGAGGCGTCACGATGCCGGCCACGCTCACCCCGAGCCCGCTCCGCGCCTCTGAATCGAAGCCGAGATCGAGACCCTCGGTCGACAAATCGATCGTCCCGGCGCCCAGGATGTCCATCTTGTCGGTTTGGAAGCCGATGCCCTTCTCAAATGCGGCAATCCCGGATTTCAGAGTGGCTCGGATCACGCCGCAATTGAGGTCCTGCACCGCTCTCTTTTCGGTGAAAGGATCGACGGCCCCGATGATCTGGCTGAGGAGATCGCCGCCCAAGAGATCGAGGTTTCCGGTCTCGACACTGCCGGGCCCGATAGCGACCTTGAACCGTCCGTCGAGCTGGGCGATGAGCTGGCGCAGATTGCTGCCCCGGCCTCGAAGATCGAGATCCGCCTCGACTGGCCCGCCCTCGACCGCCTGGGACATGCCAAGCCCCTTCAACAGGGTGCCGAGGATCACACCATTCGTCGTCAGCTTGGTCGCCACGGCGCCATCGCGCCCGGCGCTCAACGAGGCCTCGAGCCGACCCTCCGCCAGCCGCTCCACCCGCGGTCGAAAGCTGAGCTTGCCGTCCTTCACGTCGGCGTTCAGGGTAATCTCTTCGGCCGCCACGGCCTCGGACATGACCAGGCGGTCTATCGACATCGAAAGGTTCAGATCGGCCGCTTCGAGCGCCTCGAACGGCAGCGGCACATCGGGGATCACCCGCCCATCGCCGTCGGGCTCCGTCTTGGCTTGATCGCCGCCGCCACCCTGTGCGAAATCGGTGAGGTTCATCATCTTGGAACCGAGATTCGCCTCGATTCTCGGTCTCTGTCCGGCGAAGGAGACCAAGACCTTGCCCATCAGGTCGCTGCCGCCGATCCGGAGCTGCATGGCGTCGAGGGCGTAGCCGCCCTCGGGGTCCGTCAGCGTACCGGAGATCGCGAAAGCGGGGACCGGCCGACCCGCGAACAGCAATCGCCGCGCCGCCTCGCCCAGGTTCACCGTATCGAGGGTCACCAAGAGGTCGAGCCCTTCACCGCTGGAAAGATGGGCGATCGAGCCCTTGGCACCCAGCGATGCACCCATGGCACTTAGCCGGAAGTCGACGGGAACCGGCTCGGCGCCTCCGATGGCCAGCTTGGCCTCCATTTCGACGGGTCCGGGGTCGGGCTGGTCCTCCGGCAGGGGGCGGCCCAGCCAGGCCGCCAGCTTGCCGATCGACGGCGAGGCAAGGTCGAGGCGCCCGTCGAGACCCGGCAGCGGGCGATGCTGGACGTTGCCGTCGTAGGTCAGCTTCAGCAGGTCAGATTCGGCGCGCGCCTGGAGGGCGAAGGCTTCTTCTGCGAATATCTTGTCCAGGGGCGCGAGACCGAGGTCGAGCGCCAGCTTGCGCCGGTTGTAGATCAGCTCCCCGGTGATCCGGGGCGACTGCGCCCAGCCAGGCAGGTCGACGGTCAGGTCGACGCCCGAGATCGTGCCGGCCGCGGCGTCCTTCACGTCGATCTCACCGAGCTTGAAGGCGAGGTTGCCCTCGAGGCCCTGAACCAGGGCGCGCGGCGAGGCGCCCGCGGCCTTCGCGCTCAAGCGCCCGGAGGCGACGCCCGCAACCGGAGCCTGCTCCGTGCCGGCCACCGCCGTCAGCGCACCCAGATCGCCCGCCTCGATCGCAAAGTCAGCCTCGACACCGAGCACCTCCCCCGAGGCATCCAGGCCGAGCCGGCCGCTCACGCCGCCGCCGTAAAGGCTCAGCTCGCTCAAGTCGAACCGCAGCTTGCCGTCGGCCGCCTCGACCTTCACGGCCAGCCCGCCGACCTCGTAGCCGGCCGCCTTGATGCCCGCTATCGCGACACTTATGTCGGCTTCGGTCCGCCTGAGGGCCAAAAGGTCGAGAGGATCGTCGGGAACGACCTCCATCGGCGACCTTCTCGGCGCCCCATCGCCTGCCGCCGGGCGCTCCTCCACGGCCGGCCCGGCGGCCACGGGCGGCGGGAGGTAGCGGTCGATGTCCAGAACCCCGCTCTCCACCCTCAGCGCGACCTTGTTGTGGCCGTCGATCGACTCGACGCTGCCGTCGGCCTTCAGGTCCAGCGCCTCGCCCTCGACCACCGCCTCCCGCAGCAGGACCTTCGCGCCCTCGGTCTGGAACGTCGCCGCGACCCTCAACGGTCCGGGGTCGGGCTGGTCCTCCGGCAGGGGGCGGCCCAGCCAGGCCAGCGCTGCACCCACCGATGTGACTTCGATCGTCGCTTGGCCATCGATGCTCGTACGGGGATCTTCGGCCAGATCCAACTCGGAGCGAAGATCGACCAGCTCCGAGGTGATGGCGGCGGCAAGCTTCACTCGCCTGCCGGTTATCACCGCGATGGGTGGTTCGACACCAAGATCGATGCCGATCGCTTTACCGTTGAGGTCGAGACCGCCGTTCAGCGTCAGCCTGGCCGCAGCGTCGGCCATTTGCACTTTGAGATCGACGTTCTCGGCCTCGATCGATTGCCCGCTCCTCAGGTCACGGTAGACTATGCGCGCATTCTCCAGTCGGACATCGCCCAGGCGAAGATTGCCGAAGGGCGCCTCGGGTTCCGGGTCTTGGACGCCGCTGGAGCCCGGCTTGCCGCTCTTTGGGAAGATCCAGTTCGCTTCGCCCGCGGCGTTGATCTCCAAGGCCGCAGCCAGGTCACTGATCACCATGCGTTCGACCAGGATCTCCCTGGCAATGAGCGGCCAAAGCTCGATCTCGAGGTCGAGGCGCCCGAGCTTGACCATTTCGGCCGAGGGCATGTCCTCGGCATTGGAAAGGCCGACATCGCGAAGGCTGACCTGAACCGTCGGCAAGACGGCAAGCCTCAGCTCCCCGATCCGCATGTCGCGGCCAGTCGCGTCCTTCACCGCGGCGGCGATGCGGGATTTGATCAGCGAGTTGTCCAGCAGCGGCGGCAGGGCTACCAGTGCCGCCACGCCGATCACCAGAACGCCGAGTAGGCCGACGAGAAATTTTTTCATGGTGCCACGGTTCCATCGATCCCGGACTGACCACGGACGGTCTGACACGGCCGGCTATCGCGAAAGCCGGAACCCGCCCAAATGTCGACCGATCGGCGCGGTAGTCCGATGCAGCGAGTCTGAATTAACCTGCCCGGAATGCAAGCGCGGATCATCGAGGCGGTCGCTTCGCGAACCCGTGGCACCGCATCGAGTGACACGCGTGGGGGCCAGTGTCGGTCCCCTCGCGCCCCAGCCCGGCACGCCCGCAAGCTCGGGCCCGTCGGACGTCTCCCGCGTCGGTGTCTTAAGCCGAGCGGACCTGAGGCAGGGACGCTGAGGAAG
>JAAUXT010149078.1_pt1 | contig 11164 bp, 15 predicted proteins | sample 7278171 | NCBI WGS metagenome assembly JAAUXT01 (sample SAMN14350112, study PRJNA611818) | marine sediment metagenome | isolation source: surface marine sediment (1.8m) | place: French Polynesia: Moorea | collected 2018-08 | reverse complement strand
CGCTGCGTCACTCGATGCGTCACGCGTTGCGTCCCGGTGCAGGTCAGTGAACGCTGCGTCACTCGATGCGTCACGCGTTGCGTCCCGGTGCAGGTCAGTGAACGCTGCGTCCTGGCGACGTATGATGTTTCCCGTACCGTGTGAAACGGGTCTGAATAGATCAATGCTACATCTCTCGTCCGTGCTCGTCAGAAAATAACTGTCTCTGCACTCAAACAATACGAATATTATTTTCCAATGAGAGTTCTCCTGACATGATCCAACAGTGTCAAGGGATCCTCAAATCACATCCAATCTTTCCCAATCTCAAACTTCTTATCTGAGGTGTCTCCTTGCAAATCATCTTCGCGAGATAAAGAAGTTGAAAAACAGTAGATTGTTGAGAGCGGAGAGTCCATGCCACCGTTGACGGGTACAGCTGGGTTATTGATCGTCACTCGACGCCCAGAGTTCGCGCACGACGCTGCGTCCTCGACGTTCACGATGACGTCTCTGCAGATTATCACAACAGGTTCGTATCCACCACAGTCGTCTCTCAATTTCGTGACTTTTGTGACTCAGAACTATTATTTGATCAGTGCCCATGTGATCTTGTCATCTGAGGTGGAAAAAAAACTTTTTTTCTGTGAATAGTTTGCCAGTTGCACAGAAGTTAGTGCGATTGCACGGCATCAAGGTAGGAACGTTCAACGTTGAAACGTAGATGTCAACGTTCGTAGATCTGAGTCTTTTCACAGTTTTGTGTGTTGAGGGATAGAGAGCGTTTGCAAAGCCTGCACAACAAGGGTTGCCTCGTGCAAGTCCACGTCCAGGGCAGCAGCGGATCCCAGTACAGGACGCAGCGTTTGTTGGCTCGAACAGGAAGGCAGCGCCTGATGCAACCAGTACGAATAGGCTGATGCGGAGCTGTGTCTTTCCTTTGGCTTGTCTGTTGTGCTCTGTGCTCATGTGTTATGGGCTGAAACAGGCGACAAAACGGAGGTTGAAGCAAGAACTGAACATCGTGCTGCGTCATGCGCGGCGTTCCCAAGCAAATCAATGGGGTCTGCGTCGGGTTCTTCACACAGGCTGCGTCCTGATAGGCGCTGCGTCGCAAACGAGAACGCGACGCCCTTTGACGCGTGTTTCTGCTTCAGACGGCAGCGGCGTGACGAGCAGACAGGACGCGCGCGCCACCCGATCAGAACGCTTCGCGCTGACGACGAACGCGGCGGCGCAGCAGCAGTTGGCGTCCGAGCTTCGAGGTCTCGACTCGCAGCGCCGCGCGGCGGCGTCGCGCCACGACATGCAGCGCCACCGCTTCCTCCACAGCGTCAGCGGCGTCATGGACGATGATGACGTCACAACCGAGACGCAGCGTCACAAGACGCTCTCCAGATCCCAGGAAGACCTGAAGGACCCTGACTCTTCAGGCTCCGACAGAAACAAGGCGAGGAGATCAAAAAGCTTCCAGACGAAGAAGAGCGTTTCAAGGCAGAACAGTACGGTGAACTCTGGTTTCCATGACGACCACGTCAAGCGACCCGGAAGTGGTTCTATCCGAGGTGCGCAGTCCCCGGTGCTAAACAGACAAGTCTCGCGCATCAGGCCCAAACTGGAGTCTGCCCTAAGCTTCGATGACGACCCGTCTCCCAGACAGAGAGGCAGCCCTGGAACCTACCGACGTCAGAATTCCAGCCGATTGAGGGTCTCTGCCCTGACCCGCGCCTCGAGCTTCAACGATGCCGCCAGTAGGGCCTCTTCCTTCGTGAGCTCGGGCGACCCTCGCCCCCGGACCTCCAGCTTCACGTCCGCTGAGGACGTCCCCTCCCTCCCGACGCCCGGACGCGTGCGCGCGCGGGTTGAGCGGGACATCCGGTCGAGTCTCGAGATGGCGCGGCGGGAGGCGGCGCGCCGCAAGCGGGAGCGCGTCGGCGGCAGCGGCGGCGGTGGGCACGACGGGCGCGCGCGGCAGGCGTCCTGGGAGGAGCAGCTCGCGGCGCGGGGACCACCGAACCACGGCGGGGCCGAGGGGCGCGGCGGCGGCGGCGGTCGGACCGAAGTGCCCCGGGGATCAGGGCTCCCCCGCCGCGGCGAGAGGGCCCTGAGCTCCGGCAGCGACAGCGACGCCGACACGGAGGATGAGGATGAGCCCCCGACGCCCACGAGTCCCTACTCCATCTCCAGCGCCATGAGGGTATCCAGCTCCAGCGGCGGCGCCTTCGAGAAAAGAACCGGGAAACAGGGACTGAGCGCGTGGATGGGAAAGGCGAACGCCAAGAAGACGCACAGGAAATGATCAGCGCGAAGGTCAATGAGGGCCGAAACGACGCCAACGCCGTCCACAACGCAGGAACGATGTTGGGATGACTCAGAGATAAAGCGAGTTGAGAGACTGGTACCCGGGTGTGTTTATTCTTTGGCCTGTCTGTTTGTTCTGTGCTCGTGTTTTTAGGCTGAAACAGGCGACAAAACGGAGGTTGAAGCCAGAACTGCGACTCGAGGATACGCGGCTTTCTTCTGCTGGTTTGTGAAAACCGTTGTTTGTACAAAAGCAGCTTCTTTTATTGAACTTTCACACGTCACACTGAAAAATAAATTTCTCAGAATTCCACGAGTTAGGCACTGGACAAAGAAATTGTTTGAATCTCGTTTGCGGGTGCAAAACAAATGTACAGGTCAAAATTTTCCTGCGTGTTGCGAAGATGTGAACACGAGTGTTTGTGGTTTCCGGTGGTGGGAGAAAAAAAAAGACAGACGCAGGCCATTTCAGTAGAGATCTGAACGAATTGATCTTCTGCAACGCGACGCTTTCCCTTTACTGCCTTTCCCCAAGTGGTCTGGTTTGCGACTGTCACAAGGTCTTGATTGAGCATTGCGTTGCACTCAATTTCCCAACAGTTTTCGTTGAGGTCATGGCACAGTGGACGCGTCATGCGTTGCGTCATCACATCGCGACGCAACGTCCATCGACTTCTCAGGAACGCAACGAAACGTACCGGCATGTGTTAGCCATTTCATGCACAGTTTGCACACACACACACGTGGCGCAGTAGTCTCATTGGACGCAGAACCGGTGTGGACAAGGTGTGATGGGTCTTGGGATCGTGGGTCAAACACGTATTTTCACGTCGCGCTTTGACATCACTGCTATCCCACGACGATGAGTGCCAGAAAGTGCAGCAGGTAGTACAGCAGAGGGCGCTGGGGTGGCGCGGCGGTGGCGGCGGCGGCGCCCGAGTCGCAGAGGGCGTCGGGAAGCTCGTCGGCGTCGTCTGTGCACGTGACCCACAGGACGGTCGTATTGGGCGACGCCGCCGTGCGGACGGAGTACGGGAACGAGGGGAGGTTCCGACACGCCGCGCCTGCGCAGTGGAGACGAGTGAGAGAAACAAGTGAGCCACACCGGAAACACACCAAGCGTGTCACCCCTCAGCCACACCATGCGCCAGCGCACGTTTGGGGTTGGAACCCATCTGCGATCATGGTGGCGCACATGCACTTCAGTGTGAACACAACCATAGACATACGTGAGACCCATTTTGGTGGGCTGTGACCTTGGTGTGCGTGATGCGCTGGCGCACGCGGTGTGAATTGAGGGTCAGCGTCAGGCGTCAGAGTTCCACAACGCAGAGGGATTGTCAGCAAAAGTGCTGTTTGAGCATTTTTGCTGTGGTATCGGGTGTCAGAGGTGACGATTCATCCCCGACCCGCTGACCATGAGGATCTTCGTCAGTCAAAAACACGGGTCAAAATTTTGCTGAGAAACGTAGTCTCAAGGTGATGAACAAATCCACATGATTTGACCTGGATCTCAAGCAGGTTGTCCTCCCAGTCACACACAGCATAGTGGCGGTGAAATTGCGCCTGCTTTGGTCGGTAGTGCGCGACAGAAAATTCACACCACTGTTGCAAAGCGTGGTACGACTGCCGGCCGGCCAAGGCCGGCACTCGCAGCCCTGCAGTACCAGGGGGCGCCCGCAGTACGCACCGTGATCGCCGGTCCGGCTGAGCGCGACGATGGCGCCACTGAAGTCCGGGTGTCGCCGCGTGATGCGTCGCATCGCCGCGTCGCACGCCGCGCTCGCGTTGCGTCCGCGTCGTATCTCCTCGACCGCTTGGAAACTGCAGCGGGGCAGAGACGAGAACGCGTCATCCCATTATATAAACACACACACACACACGCATGATTCACACACACAGTTCACACACGCAACACATGGTTCACACACAATTTTCACACACACACACGCAGTTCACACACACGCACACACATAGTTCACACACACACACGCGTGATTCACACATGCAACACATGGTTCACACACAATGTTCACACACACACACACAGTTCACACACACGCACACACACACACACACACACACACACACACACACCAGGAAAATGACACTGTGACTGTGAGCGTCGGCGTCAGGCGTCGCGTCATCGTGCTCTATCCAACCGCGACGCGTGACGTTGATGCTTTTGTGGGGTTTGGTCAACAATGCGGCAGACTTGCATGTCTGTGGCCTGCACTGCGTCCTTGTTTCACGCATGCTTTGGGGCGGAATGTGAATCCTTTGTGATCGAGCGCGTTCTTCCTGGAGTTGATGCAGGATTTGGTCAAGAGTGAAACTCAGCTTGAATTGCGATAAATGTTCCAGGAAAACTGCAAAATGTTTGTGCCTGGAGCGACAAACTAATGGGGACAAATGAGAATCTTGATCAGTGGAGCGGGGTGGTTGGACGCCCAGCCCCCTGCAGCCCACCCCACCCAACCCCACCCCTCTGCACCCCTGGATTCCCTGTTCCCCTGTAGGCGCCTTACCAGGGCAGGAAGCGCATCATGATGTCCCCGTCTCCAGTAGCGGCGCAGCCCCCGACGGCGTTGTCCACGTAGGAGCCGGAGCCGATCATTGGAGAGTCGCCGACGCGCCTGCGCAGTGAGAGAGAGGGCGCCACGTCAGCATCACACGTGAGATTGCAGCACTGCGTCAACACCACGTGTCACGCACACAGTGGCAAGACAAAGCAGAACACATCAAACAACCCACGTAAATTTCCAGCTGCACTCGTGAGGAAGGGCTTTTCCTTGGTGTTGCATTGAGCTGGGTGAAATTCGACGTGGAAACAGCCCCCCCCCCACAATCAGTAACGCCTTTCTTGATTTCCTGCAGTATAAATCAGTGATGAAAGCCGGTGTTTCAGTGTTTCACTTACCCTGGGATTTTATGGGTCGCTCCGTTGGTGGAGGTTCCGGAGGCGAGGTTCCCGTCGGCGGCCAGCACCACCATCCCGACCGTGTCGTGGTCCTCCGCCGACGCCCATGAGCCGCCGTCCCGGGACCCGCCCACGCCCGCACCGCCCCCGCCCCAGGGCCCGCGGCCGTCGCCGTCCAGGGAGTAGGGGACACCGCCCCAGCGCCAGGCACCCCGAGGCCCGTCCCCGGCCCAGGGCCCACCACCACCGCCGCCGCCCCCGCCGCCGCCCAGCAACCCGTCGCCCCGGCCGCTGCCCTCGCTGTGGACCGGCGAGTAAGGGCCGCAGCTGGTCGTGGGATCCGGAGTCACGTTCTGCTAATGCAATGTTCATGCGCCGGGGAATTTCTATGGAAGAATACGGAGGTTCAGCAAAATCATCTGCTCCTTTGCAGACGTGCAGACGTGCCTCAATTGCCAGATCGGTGTGCTGTTGCTACGTATTTTGGTGACTTGTCATTGGCTGTGAACTGCTATGTGATGCAAAATTTGGTCCTCTGTGCCACTGATCTGTTGTTTGGGCACCACACGTGTCAAATTTAGCTGTGCTGAACCTCGCCAATAAGTGTTGCCACGGCTCAACCGGTAGGGTTCATTCACCACAACAGATTTGCACGTGGATGAACACTGTGCGTTCCATTCGGCGCATTCAAAATCGAACACACCCACCAACCGAACATCAACTTTTTTCTTCAAGTTTGGCGATGTGCCGTAAAAATTCTGGAGAAACTTAGCTTGTCAATGGCCAGAATCAATTACCACTCATTTTCGTTCCGAATGATGCCCCAATTGCAAGCCAGGCGGCACAGACAACCCGTCTGCCATTTGCGTGGCACACCAAGGCGGAAGAGGGAATGGGTCTGCAAGATTGATGTATCAGGGCTTCATTCGTCTGTCGCTTTTTCACCTGTCTGAAGTTGGGTTGGCAGTCGTTCTGCTTCCAGTTCTCCCATTCCTCCTTCGAGTGGTACGTCTGCAGACTCTCCTCTGGGAAACCCATCTGCTTCGCAAACTCCGTCGCTGCAAAATTGTTGAACTGATATATGACACAGAAATGGATCTTGCACCCCCCACCCCACCAGAGGCCCTGACTTGTGTGGTGCATATCCCTTGTCATGGCTTCCTCGTGGCTTCACCCCGCTCTGATTGTGCGAAGTCCCTTTAGGGCGAAGCACCATGTGGTAGTGCAGTGTGTGGCAAGTGGATGAAATGTCCCCTGCCCCCTTCCCCTTTCAACCCCCTCCCCTATCCCAACCCCCTCCCCCACCTGGATCCCCCCACCCCCAGACCCCCACCCCTGCAGAAGACAAGGAGGACAAGGAAGAATTGACAACATTACCGGCAAGGGACTTCGCACTGCAGTTGCCTTGAGCACTGCTTCTTGTTCCCTCTGCCCTCGTTCCCCTGTCCCACCCTTGTTCCTGGTGCTCCAGTCCCCGCTGACTTGGCCTTGGTCTCCGCTGACCAACATCACCCTCACCTGACTTAGCTCCACCTGCTCTGGTTTCCCCCACCCTGGTTTCCCCTGACCCACCCTGGTTCCCCCTGACCCACCCTGGTTCCCCCTGACCCACCCTGGTTCCCCCTGACCCACCCTGGTTCCCCCCTCCTGGTTCCCCTGACCCACCCTGGTTCCCGCCCCAGGTTCCCGCTGACCCACCCTGGTCCCCGACGAGCATGGTGTGCTTCGTGTACTTCATGACGGCGTGAGCGACGCCGACGGCGTTCTTGACGCGACGCAGCGCCGCCACGGCGCCCACGTCGTGCGTCGCGCTGAAAATGACGTCATAGCAGGTGATCACGTTCAGATTGCGTTGCAACGAAAATGCATTTAGGAGGCACGAGGCTCGTCCCGAAAGAAGTGGAAGTTCAATGAAATTCGCATAAGACGTGTTGAATTCCAGGCGCAACGTGCACCGTGCCTTCCACAGAAAGTTGCACACACAGTTCAAGTGCGCGTTTGCACCGAGACCCAACGCAAGAAGAACACGCCAAGTTGGTGCGAATGGTTTTGACACGCTTTCCCTGTCAATCGGCAAACTTTTGGCCCCCAAATTGTACAATCGTCAAGTCAAGTTCAAGCACCACTCATTACTTTGAAACATTTGGCAGAACGGATTAGTTGAGCCTGAATCAGTCGCTTTTGGGGTGCAGGCCTTGTGACGCGTTCACCCGTGCGTGTGTGTGCGCTGAGTGTGCGTGCACCCATGGTTTACCCGTCCATGACCATTGCGTCGAGTGTAGTCTCCCCGGCTTCATCCGGGGACCCGCCGAACCCGACCGTCCCGTTGCACTGGTCCTGCTCGCAGCGACTGCACCCCGCGACCACCGCCTCTACCGGGGTGGCACCCCCGGACAGAGATGCCCATGCTGCAAGAAATGCGTGCGTGCGTGTGTGCATGAGGTATACGTGCACCCCACCATATGCTGCAAAAATGCGTGCGTGTGTGCGCGTGAGGTATACGTGCACCCCGCCACCACCTCAACTGGTGTGGCACCCCCGGACAGAGATGCGTGTGCGTGTGTTTGGTATGCGTGCAGCCACTGGCACCGCCCCTGCCCGCGACCACCATTTGCACCCGGCCAAGCAACACGTCAGCACGCAAATTTTTGTGAAAATACTCAAGGTCAATCACCATTTAATCAATCGCGCACATTGATCTATAAATTTGCGTGTTGAAGATAACAGCAAACTGTAAACATGGGACACAGTGTGTTGATATCGCGGATTCTGTGGCGATTTCATCACGTGTGAAGCGGATCCAGGGGCGGAGTCTTCACACGGGGTGGACTCCGAGGGTCTCAAACTGTGTGTGTGTGTGTGTGTGTGTGTGTGTGTGTGTGTGTGTCCGTGTGCGTGTGTGCCCGTGTGTGCGTGTGTGTCTGTGTGTCTGTGTGCAGGTGTTGGTGTGTGTTGCTGTGAGCATGCATGTGTGTTAGTGCGTGTGCGTGCGTCCGCGTGTGCGTGCGTGCTTTCGTGCGTGTGCGTGCGTGTTGGATATCCAGGACACAGAGACCCCTGGATCCACCGCTGCCCGTGGAGAACCGCGTGAAAAGGAACAAATAGACGAAACTTCCACCCAAAATAGTGAGTTCACCATCATTGAAAAGACGAATCTCTGAATGAGTCACGTTACCTGCGTCCGTAGCGTCGGTGAAGTTCCATGTGTTAACGACGGTCGCTACGGATCCAGAGGCGACGCCCACGCTCCCACACAACACTCCAAGCAGAAATATGACTCTCCCAGTCATCCTGGGGACCCTGGCACTGGTGGTGAAATGTACACCAATCAGAGGCCCGTTTCAGGCTGGATGCGTCACGCGTTGCTTCACTGTGCTCAGCAAATCCTCACCCATGGACTCGTGTGCCGACGTTTAACGAGTCTAATTGTCGTCAACGCGACGATTTCTGGTTCTGAGACCACTGCTTGCTGTGCAGCTCAAGTCTCCGAGTTTCTCTCCTCTGTGTGGATAAGCCTTGCGCATCAATAGCATGTGGGGGACAATGGCGGCTCCTGTCAGATTTGTCTGCCTCATCTTTGGTCAGAGTTCAATGTGTCAGCCTCTAACATGTGTTTCCACGTGCACGCGGTTGCACGTGCCATAACAACGCCGGACTCGAGCATGTGCTTCGATCACAGGACAACACATGTTCTTGAATTTCAGAAGGATCCATGCATGACAGGACCATGCAGGCCTGCACCTGGCGGACCTCACATTTTGTGGGTCTTGGTCTTTGTTCAGGATGGGACCCTGCCCCAGTGTCAGTCACTTGGTGGTGAGTGTCCGAATGAGCCCGAAATCATTCAAGCTCCCATCCCCCAACCCCCGATGCTGGTGGGGAGAAACCGGATTTGTGACCCCGCCCCCTCCCAAGAACTTTTGTCCAGTGAACTTGGAGACAACAATTCATCGTACATGGGAAGGAGCTCTCTGGGAACCAGAAGCTCAAGACCAAGCAAAACAACAAAGTCTTGACGAGGGCGCAACACAACAACCGACATCGTTGAACCATGAAAATTCTGGTTTGAAGCACCTGGGTCCAATGCATTGATTTGCGGCAACGCGCAGTCTCCTCTATCAGCAGGCGAGGAAATGTGACATTTTTATGGGCCAAAAATCAGTGCACAGTGTTTTGTTATCAATCACTCTCCACTGAAGGTTGAGCAGATAAGATGCATTTCAATGAGTGGAAATCTGATTGCAGATTCAGAACATCAGCGCGCGGTGACACTGCTGATCAACATGAGGATCCAGCGCCTCACCAGCTGGGAAACTAGGCCAGGTACTTGTCTCAACGGTCTTCTCAAACAACCTGTGGACGACAAAGTTCATGAACCGCAATTCGGTGTCTCCGTGCTTTGAATACTGTTGAGACAGCTGCCTGCAGTTTGGACAGTGGTGAGATCAACGTGGACTTTTGTGACCAGAATTGCAGTTCTGGAATTCATTTCCCGGTGCACTGGGTTGTTCGTTGTATTTGGGTCCGAGTAGCATCCGAGAGCGTGCCGGAAACAGCCGATCACGCACGAAGTGATGGACGGAGGGACGGACGCACTTCCGGTCGAGGGACTTCCGGTGGACTTCGAGGAACGTTTCCGGTCTGACGGGTACTTCATCGCGCGAGACTTCCTCCCGCAAGACGTGGTGGATGACGTCAGAACTGCTGCAGGTGGGAAACGCTGCATGTCCTGTAGGAGGGGGAGCCCCTGCTGAGACTGCAGGGAAGGAATCTCACAGAGCTTTCCTGCAGAGGAAGGAAATTTTGCGAGGGGTGCGGTACAAGAACAGCCGTTCGCGATGTTTGAGTCGTCCTTGTTCGTGCACTCTGTGTGTGTGTGTGTGTGTGTGTGTGCTTGTACGTGTGTGTGCGCATGTGTGTGTGTCCCTGTCTGTGACTACCTGACAAACTGTTCACTGTCTGGCTGGCTATACGATGACTGTGTGTATCTGCAAAGGACTTGTGTCTGTATTTCTATCTGTCTGTCTGTTTTTTTGTTGTTTTTTTTCTCTCTCGGCCTGTATCGGTTGGCGTCAGTTTGACACCTACGTTCGCTGCAGGTCGGTTGGTGGAGGAGCTGGTGCAGAAGCTCGTGTCTGACGGGAGACTCAGCGACACGTTCAGCGACGAGCCTCTCGAGACGAGACTCCTCAAGATCAGTCAGTGAAGCCTCTGCGTGTGTGTGTGTGTGTGTGTGTGTGTGTTTGTGTGTGTTTGTGTGTTTGTGTGTTTGTGTGTGTGTGTTTGTGTGTGTTTGTGTGTGTGTGTGTGTATGTGTGTGCTTGTGCGAGCAGGAGACGACAGAATTGCTGTGCTGTGGATGATGTTGTCAGGAGGTCTCTTTCTGTGTGTGTGTGTGTGTGTGTGTGTGTGTGTGTGTGTGTGTGTGTACGTGCGTGTGCGTGTGTATGTGTGTGTCGTGGATGCTTGTGGAGAGCATTTCCTTTCGACGGACGTTCCTGCACTGCACTGAAAGGAGCGACCATGTGCAGCATTAAATTGCCCCTGTAAGTTGTGAAACAATGTGTAAAAGTTCCATTTGGTCAAGTTTGTTCCATTTGGGTGTGTACTAAATGAGTTCCCAAGTTGTGAATGTTGTGTGAAAAAAGTAAGAATTTTTGATATAAAGATGACCAAAATCAGAGTGACCAAAATCAGAGCAACTCAAATCAGAATTTCCTCAAATCACCGGGAGCTCCATGGAGCTACTTTTTGAGCGCCCCATGCACAACTGTAGACGAGGCGGTGGGTGACGCGGCGCCGCTGCTGTACCGCGCCGAGCTGCACCGCGACCCCAGCTTCTTCCGCCTGTTCGCGGCGCCCGAGCTGCTGCGTGCCGCCCGCGCCCTGCTGCCCGCCGCCCAGGCCATCCGGGTCTTCCCCAACTACAGGTGAGGAGGGGAGGGCAGGGCAGGGCAGGGCAGG
>JAAUXT010139205.1_pt1 | contig 11165 bp, 8 predicted proteins | sample 7278171 | NCBI WGS metagenome assembly JAAUXT01 (sample SAMN14350112, study PRJNA611818) | marine sediment metagenome | isolation source: surface marine sediment (1.8m) | place: French Polynesia: Moorea | collected 2018-08 | reverse complement strand
GTGGATTGGGTCTTGTGGGGTGGAGAGGGCGGGGTGGGGTGGAGTGGGTCTTGTGGGGTGGAGAGGGCGGGGTGGGGTGGATTGGGTCTTGTGGGGTGGAGAGGGCGGGGTGGAGTGGGGTGGAGTGGAGTGGGCGGGTGGGCGGGGTGGGGTGGAGATGGTGGGGTGGGGAGTGGGCAGGGATCAGAGTGGGCCTGACTGGGAGGATTGGGTCAGGGCTGCTGCCGCCCTTCAACAGTGCAAGTGTGTGGGCTGGGTGGGAGAGTGGGCGGGGAGTGGGGCGGGAGTTGGTGGGGTGGAGAGGGCGGGGTGGGAGTGGGCGGGGTTGGATGTGTGGGGCGGAGGTCAAGTGGGATGGGCAGGGTGGGAGTGGATGGGGCAGGGGAAGTCCTAATAGGTGTGTTGCTGCCGCCCTTCAGCTGGAGAACACGTGTTGCTTGACATGTGCAGGTGGGTGGGCGAGGTGCACAAGGCAAGGATGGCTGGGTGAGGTGGGCGTGGGCGTGGGTGTGGCGTGTGGGCGTGTGCAGCTGGGTGTGGGCGGCAAGATGCGGGCGGCTTGTGCTGGGTGGATGTCTTCGGGTTGATGCAGGATGTGTGGATTGCAATGCCCCAGGAAAACGATCGCGTCTTTTGATACAACTTGACAAACGTTTCTGTCTCGCAGGACTGTTCGGCGGTTGTGCTGCAGGGGCTGCAGGAACTCCTGCTGCTGCAGGAAGAGGTCCAAGGACTACAGCCACTTCCGTGAGTATCAGCCGAGCACAAACACGCACGCACGCACACATACGTGAAGGATTGACCAGCAACTATCAAAATCGCACACGGACACGTACACAGAAACAGACTCAGTCACACGCACCTGCTGGTTGATAAAGTTCTTCAGACCGAGCATAAGCGACGCTGGCACCAGCGGAAAAGTCCGAAGTACTGATAGCTTTCTCGTTTTTGACACTCACACACACACGCACACACACCTTTTCTTTCAAAGACAGACAGACAGACAGACTGACAGACAGACAGACACACACACACACACACACACACTCACTCAGACGCGCACCATTCCACACTCACACACTGACACACACATGCACTCAATACACGTCAAGTCTCTTTTGAACGAGGTGTCCACAAAACTTGATCTTCTCCTGACATCAATGAATCCGACCCTCGTTTTCACGTGCCCCTCTCGGCGCATGCGCAGGTCAGGACTGGCGCACGCGCGACGCGGACCTGGAGACGCGCGCCTTCCTCGCGGCGCTCAAATCGCCCGACGACCCGGCCGAGCCGCAGAGCATCGACTCGGCGCTGCAGGCGCAGGCCAAGAGGTGGGCGGGGCGGGGCGGGGCGGGGCAGGGCAGGGCAGGGCAGGGCAGGGCAGGGCAGGGGTGGGGTGGGCAAAATGACAGGGTGAGGTGAGGCAGTCGGAAAGAGCAGGGAGGGGAGTGGGGTGACAGAGAACTGGTCAGGGGTGAGGCAGGGTTGGGTGGGCAGGGAGGGCGGGTTGAGGGAGGGCGGGGCCGGGCTGGGTTGCGGTCGGGGTATGGCCGGGTGGGGGTCTCAGTCATTTGTAATCTGCTTCTGCACTTCAGGTCCGCGCTGACGACTTGACGTGCCCTGTGTGCGCCGCGCCCGCCCCTGCCTCCGCCCTCTCCCCGCCCGACGCCCCGGGCCCCGCCCCGCACTTCCGGCGCAGCTACTCCCGCAGCGTCGCGTCGCGCTTCGGCGCCATCCTCACGGCGCTCATCCCCAGGAACGAGGTCGGCTCCACCGGAAGTATGGAGGACCTGGACCTGGAGTCAGGCCCGGAGCCAGTGCGAGGTGCGGGGTCACGACGAGGCTCAAGGTCACAGCGAGGCGCGGACTCAAAACGAAGCTCACACGCACATGCGCAGCCGACAGGCTCAAATACAGCTAGAACCTCTGATCCAACAGGATGTTCTGATCCAGAGCGAGAACGAGGTCCAGGTTCAGACCGAGGCTTGGACACACAGCGACGAGGAGCTACAGCAAAAACCTACGATACAGAGGGAGTCCAACAGTCACAGAGAGACCCACACGCACGCACACAACCAGACAAGAGAGATGCAGACCCAAAACCAGACTCAAACCGAGGCCGGAACCCAGGACCAGGTTCGCACACAGCACGAGACTTGGGTCCTGAGAGCTGTGCAGAACCAGAACCACACTCTGATCCACAACGAGACTCCAAAGAAACAAACATAACGGACCCAGAACAAACCTCAGAAACAGGTCTGGACACAGAAAGATTATCTGACCAACAAAGTTCGGCAACAGAAGCAGGTTTAGTCTCGGACCGAGCACAGCGCCCAGCGGAAGCTGCAGACCGCAGGTTGGACTCAGAGAGAGGCCCAAAACAAGCCTCATCGTCAGAGGGAGCCATGCACTCAAAGCGAGGCTCAGATCCCAAGCGAGGCTCAGCTCCAAAACGAGGGGCCGATCCAAAAAGAGGCTCGGAGCCAAAACGAGGGTCGGACGCCCGGAAAAGCTCAAAACGAGGCCGGAACCCGCAACACGACCCAAAGCGAGGCTCTGACCCAAAGCGAGGCTCTGACCCAAAACGAGGCTCTGACCCAGAACGAGGTGAAGAGACGCCATCCTGCAAAAGCGGTGACTTCCTGCTGCTGCTCCTGCACGTCCTCGCCTTCTTCGGTGGCATCGTCTACCTCCTCTTCCTCCTCCTCTTCTCCATCTTCATGGGTTTCATCCTCGGCTTCCTGCTCGTCTTCAAGATCCTCCAGCATCGCTCCGAGGAGAACATGGGTATCTTCAGCTCCTTCTCCAGCGTCCTCGTCAAGACCAAGGACTGTTTCCTCTTCTCCTGGTGCTGCTGTTGTTGCGAGGGCGCGTACAATGTTGCTGCGTTCGTTGTCATCATTGTTGGCCTGGTGCCCGGTCTCGTCACGTGGTTCGCGCTGCTGGGCGCGTTCTTTTTGATCATTTTCATGGTGGACGGGCTCCTGCTGTTACTTCACAGTATTTGTGATGACAACGACGATGAGCAACAGGAGCAGCAGCAGCAGCAACAACAACAACAACAACAGCAACAACAGCAACTGCAGCTACATCAACAGCAGCAGCAGCAACAACAACAGCGGCAACTACAACAGCAGCAGCAACAACAACAACAACAGCGGCAACTACAACAGCAGCAGCAACTACGGCGACAACAGCAGCAGCAGCAACAACAACAACAACAATTGCAGAGGCAACAGCAGCAACAGCAGCAGTGGCTGCAGCAGCACGCAGCCATACCCATGTACACTACGCATGCGCACCAGTACGAAACGGCGTCCCTGTACGAGTACGAGTACGCGATCGCACCCACGCACATGACCACACACTACTACGAGTTTTACGGCTGAATCTATTATCGCTCTGGGTCTGCAACTCTTCGACAGATCGGGTGGACAGGGTGGCAGGGCGTGGGGGTGTAGGGCGTGGGGCGCCGCGTCCCTGGGTGCGGGGCGGCAGGGTGAGGGGGCAGCAGGGCCTGGGGGCGGCAGAACGGGGGTGGCAGGGCGGGCCGCGAAGGCTGTTTTCAGTGTTTTGTGGGAGGGGCAGGGTGGGGGGGGGGGCAGATCAGGTCAAGTCTTTTCTTCAGAAAACGCTAAAAACGTCCTTTGTGAAATCATCTGTGCAAGCAGCACAAAACGGGCCACGTTTTTTCGGGGGGTTGGGGGGTGGGCCCTCCAGGACATGTTACGCTAATGGAGGCAAGATGCACTGTGAATTGATTGTTTGGGCTCATCTGCTTGTTGGGAATAAAATTGTGAGATTGCTCAGTTGTTGGAGAGAATTTCTGTCTCGCGCTCAAAGTTATCATAACTGGAGAAATGTGCAAACTGGACTCAAGTTGCAACTTCTCTCTGTATTGATCTGAAGTCAATCAGATGGAGCCACTGCAGAGGGTAGTGCTCGACCTTCAGCACATCAGTTTGAAGCTGCATCAGTAGACAGCCCCAGTACAGCTGCTCCTGTGAGTTCGAAAGCTGGTCAGTCGCTGAGGCATTGCATGTGAGGGTGCATCATATCTAATACACACAACAGTTGGTCACATAATTAGAAAGCAAAGGAGAAATCTTTCCTTTTTCAAATGTTGGTCTTTCTCATAACTGACAGACTCTTATCTTTGACAATTTTTCATCTCTCTTCCAAACAACAGACAAAATGATTTTTTCAATTTTGTTGTGAATTTTTACTTTCCATATGTGACAGCACCTCTGGTGCAGACAAAAAAAAACAGGCATTACCACATCACATCAGAGGAAGACAACTCTCAAACCATGTGATGGTGGATCCACCTCCTACTGAACTGTTCAGTGCATTGCTGTGAGGCATCTCATTGCATGACAACCGCTGTTCAGTCAAACAAGTACACACAACATCTGCAGCATTGTTTTCAATAAATTTATTGTATTATATTTCTACAGTGTCTTGAGAATCTGTCCAGGAATGCCCACAGCTGCTGGATGCATGTCACACTCTCAAACCACCCCCAACTTTAAACTGTACCTCCCATTTTGTGTGTCTTTGTTCACAATTTCCTGAGAAACTTTCCCACTTCTAGAATATGATTTCCAACTGAATTGATTGGAATGACCACAATTGTGGCCCAAAACACCAGAACAAGAGGAAAAGGAGATATGAACTGAATGACAACAAAAATGATGTCTGCTGGAATCCATGACATCATCACAAATAAAGGTTTTAATACCAGTTGAACAGCTAAAGCTTTGGTCAGTTTGGTGGAGGGGGTGTTCAACATGCTGCTTTGATCTGAGTGCCTCAATTTGACAGCCAGACTTGAATGCATGCTGATGGCAACACAAAGATTGGTTGCATGCAGAAGCAGAGACAATATATTGAGAAGTTTCAAGAATGTAGACTGAGAACCAGGGTCCACAAAAGGTGTACACAAACCATTGGAGATGTAAGGTTCCAGCAGCAAAATCCAGACAGCCGAAAGAATGACAAAAGGAAGGATGCTCATGAAGGCAGAGGTGATGCATCTTTTCATGAATGTTGTCTGTTTGAATTTGGAGTCAAATGGGTGAACCACAACACTCCAACGTGAAATTGCAAGGAGCATTGAAAGCACTGCTGAAAACCAACAGAAAAATAAGAGCAAAAATGAAGACAGAAAGCATATCGCCTTGTATGTTGAGAGTTGCTGATTGATGAAAAGAAATGTGCTGCTGACAACATGCAAGATCCATATTGCAGTCAAAAAAACTCCCAAAAGAATACCAACAAGATTCTCAGCCACAAGTAAAATCTGTGCTCCTGTTGTCCTCTCTCTCTTTTCTGAGTGGCAAAAATGATAGAAAAGTGCAAGAACATTTGGCCACAAAACAAGTTGTGACAAAACTATGCAAAGGATTTTCAATAATGTATTTTTGCCAATGAAATGTGCACAAGGAGCGTACCAGGGCTGCTCTGCAGAGCAAATAACTTTTTCGTTTGCAATGCAGCAAATTTCATTTGTGTCTGTCTGTATTGTTCTTGCAGGTAAGTCTTTAAATACATGAAGGTGATGGCTGACAGTTGTGATAGAAATATTGAACAAAGACATTGTGACATGTGATGAAATGTTATGCAAAAAATCAGCTTCTAAAATGGTGAGAAGATTGGAAGATAAATTTAGCAGAGAGAGTTTTGGGAGATGTGTAAATGAACACTTATGCAAAGCTTTTATACCATTCATTTCCAAACTGATAACACTGAGGTTGTCAAAGTAACTGAAACAGTTGGATGACAAGACTGGAACTAAGTTGTGAGAAATGTTCACCAACTGAATACTTTCATAAGCAATAAACTTCTGACAAATTTTAACAATTGGGCTGCTTGTCAGGACAAAAGATTTGACTGATTCAAAAGCCCAGACAATTCTCTCCAAAGATGTGATTGTGGGAGAGTAAAAAAATAAATGAGTGCTGGGGAGCTTGTTTGTAATTTGTGCAAGTGTCTCACAAACCAATACAAACCCAAGACATGTACATGATTGTGGACATCTCACTGTTGATAACATGCAGAACAGCTCATCATCATACTCTTTGCAATCAAGTAGCCCATCACAGACACTCCCTACATGAATACAGACTGAAGTGCCAGCACACTTAAACATCTGGCTGCAATTTCGTTTTGTTTCATGAGTGGGGCACACCATTGTTTCATCCAAACCAAATGGGCACTCCCATTGTCCATTGCAGGTATAGGTCCAAGGGATACAATATGACTTTGGACACTTGAACATCAGATTGCATGCAAAAGACTCACAACTTTCCAAATGGTCGCCAAATTTGCAAGGATAAAGGTGTTTGTTTTTGTCCAATCTGTACTGACAAATATCAGAGACTTGGAAAGGTATTTTCTGTGGTCCTTTGTGGCATAAGAGGTGTTTACCATTGCTGTGTTGCTTCTCTTCTGAACACAACTGATTGAGGTGTTTTGTGTTTTTCATTGACAAGTCCAAGAAACTGATACTTGAACCCTTTTGCATTTCAATGGTTTTGACACCATTATTTTTCCACACTTCATTGAAAGTGCATTGATGTTTTTTGTCACCAAGCAATATAATTGATACAAATGACCCATCTGGACATCTCAGTACATTCTGTATCAGACTTATTCTCAGCTTGGTTGTAGCTTTTTTCCATGTTTGATACCCTTCAACTGAAGAGTTGCTCTTCTCCACATAATATTCATTGAGATATCTGGTGGCTCTGAAATTATTACCATCTGGAGTGATCAGAGGGAGTTGTCCTGACAAAGCGTCAAACAAAAACTGAAACTGCATAAAATCACCCCTGGTCCAAATTGCAACTTTACATTTTGCTGGCCTTGGTAGAATTGGTGTATTTTTCTGAAACCAAATAAAATGAAAACACCACTTCTTCTGTTTGACTACAGATGGACAACAAACAAGCAAATAATCCTCATCTTGGTATCTTCTGCTTGAGTCGAATTCATTGTTCTCACACACAATATAGGGCAGCAAAGGTACATCACATCGTACCATTATCCATTCTGGTGTGATCATGTTGTTCAGCAACAGCAGTGAGCAGAAAAAATGGAAGGGTGTTCTGCTAAAATCTTAACATGTTCTTCTGTTGGCTGGATTGGTGCGAGGGATTGGGGTGTGGGTTGTCTGAAGTTTTGAATCCTTACTGTGGTCTGGTTTATTCTTTCCATCTTTAGCCATTGGGTGAATCCAACTGGGTCACCACTGAGCCAAACAGACCTCTGTTGACCAAAGAGAAAACAAAATTGCATTCAAAACATTTGTTTGCATGTTTGCTGTCTCTTGCACAACAGTTCACTTGTCTTTGAGCTGTATTACAAACCTGATCAGCTTTTCCTTTGATAGCAAGAAATATACCAGGCATAAAAAGAAATTCATAGGATAACTTCACAATGGATAACAATGTAAGCTGCTCAGCAGAGCTCCTCAACACCACCAGTGATGCATTCAAATTTCTGCATTCTGTGTTTGCTTTTGTCCAAGAGTGGAGGGTTGCCCCATAAATAGCATATGAGATATTCTCCAAAAATAGAAAAGTCTTCTCATGTACTTTGATGGTGAAAAAGGAATAACTACCTTTGTATCTCCCTAATTTGTTGGTCTCCCTTGCCCACTGGCTTGAATTTAATGTGTCCTTCAGGGCATTGTATATCAAGAAAGCTTCAAAGGAAGGTTTCCGTTTGGTGGACTGAAGACGATAAATCTGAGGAATGTCTCCTTGCAGGGACAAAAGAAGTTTTGAATTCTTGGGCCCATGGAGGTTGCGTGATGAAACATTCCATGCCACATACACAACAACTGCTCCTCTGTCTCTCCACAAACGATCTTCTTTTCTGAGAGACAACACCAGCTGAATACGAAACCAAATTGAATTGTTCTCTTTGTTGACCAATAACAATAAAACATCATTGGTACTGTAGAAGTGACTCAAGGGTTGCTCTGCTGTCCACATTTTCAAAGAATCTGGGAATGGCAGTTGCAAAGCTTCGGACACAGATTGCCTGTTGTCACTGTTGACCATAGCTGGTGCTTCAACAAACTCAAAACTTTGCTGTTCAGGAAACCATAGGAAATACTTGATGGTGAACCATGAATCCAACATTGGAAGATAGTCCACCGTCAGGGTAAAATCTATTGAGTGAAATGGTGCATCTACAAATGCATAAGCCTTTATCTTCTCATAAATATCAGGCACTCTGCACTCAGTTTTATTCAAAAAGCGAAAATTGTCAGGGCCACATTGAGGAAGAATTTTGAGGCTGCCATTGTTTCTGGGAACCAATGTTTTTGTTCTGTTCAGAAAAACATTGGGTTCAGCTCTAAAGTGCAACTGTGGAGGAGAAGACAAAAATGTACCTTCCACCAGCATGCTCAATCTGACACCTGTAGCAGAAGTCATTGCCTTTGGCATGATATTCATATAGCACCTCTTTATTCCAGGGTAAATAGGCACCAACAAACTTGACCCAAAGTTGAGCACAGCACATTCTGGCTCCTCACTATGGATTGAGATGACCATGTGTGCATGTGGTGGGACTGGCTGATCCACAATCAGTCTGCTGTAACTCTGTGATGAACTCATCCTGAGTGCCAGCCAGTTTTGGTGGAAGTTGTCGTACATTCCCCTGGACAAATGATGATATATTCTGATCATGCACAAGGGCAAATCAATCACATGACAAGCTTGAATGTTCACATTGAGTGTTGCTGATATTTTGCTGAAGAAGTTACCACATTCAAAGTTGATGAGGTACTGGTAGAAAACAAGCAAAAGACCCCCATCACGTCCATAAAACCTTCTGTTTCCTTCATACTTCTGGTAGTCACTGCATGTGGTCAAAATATGAGACAATTCACCAACAATTGTTTCATAGCTAGCAAACCCTCCATGAAAACACTCAGGAGGTGAGAAATATGGGTTTTCAATGTAAGACATTTGAGAAATGAGAACCTCAATGCTTTGTTTGGTTTTGTCCCCACCAAATGAAATGTTCCAAACATGAACAGAGGGAATTGCATTGTGTTCCACAAATGCCAGTGTGGTATTCTCTCCTTTATTCAGAGAGATGTTTTTTGCAGCCTTCTTCATTGTCACATTGTAAGAAATTCTTTGTCTGTTGTCATTCACACTCCAGGCTGAGCTGTTCAGAAAGAAGAGCAGCAAACATTGAAAGCTATCAATATTGACAAATCTGCTTCTCCAGTTTGGAGGACCCAGCAGCTGAGAAAATGGAGTTGGGGTGAACCAGCAAATACCTTTCAGGCACCCTGTAGTGTCCAAAACTAAACTGAAATAATGACTGACTGCAATATGGTAGGAATGCATTGTGCTGACACTCAGATCACTTGATTTTAAAAGGTGAAATACCTTTCTCTCTCCTTTGTAACTCTGATCAATCTTTGCATATGGAAATGACACTATGTGACCTTGGCTGATAACAGAGTGTACAAACACAGTCTCATAAGTTCCCTCTACACTGTAAGTATAAGTCATGTTGATATTGCCACTCTTGGAGAAAATGGTAAAAGCTGTGTATGTGCCACAAAACAAGTCTTCATTTTCTGACTGTGTGTTTTGTTGAATGACAATCCTCATCCAGCGACAATATATTGTGACCATTTTTAATGTCAGGAAGGTCAAATTCAATCTGAAGTCAGCATGAAGAATAAAATAAAACTTGAAATTGCAATTTTTCAGGTCCTTGGTCTTGTAACAGCTGTCAAAAATTCTGTCTTCCCTTATCCCCTGATAATTTGCTGAGCACAGCATTGACTGAATTGGTACATTGGTTTCAGAATTGTACTTCTCATGAAATTTGAAAGTGTGTAGAAAGTTGAGAACCAGAGCTGTTCTTGTGGATTGATACATGAAAAAGAGAGTCACACTTCTATTCAGCTGCCCAGGTAATGCTAAAGATGTTGCTATAAGCTTCTCAACATATTTAAACCAGGTTTTCTGTCCTCTGTAAACAGTACCACCCTTGAGGTCATGGTAGGACTCTGCTGCATCTTTCACAATGATCACATGAAGATTGTAGAAAGGCCATCTTTTTGGACAGACAGGAATTATCAGCATTGTCAGTTTTATCAGAACACATGCAAACATTTCTTTGGGTTTTTCCTTTTCAGCTGAATTTTGCTTGGCTTAATTTTCATTTGTGATCTGAACATTTCATCTCTTGGTTTGAAGGTAGCACTTGTATGTAAAAACATCCTCATCAATGCATATACCCCAAATCATAAACATGCAGTTATCACGCGCCTTAGCTTTTTCATTCCCTCCAGAGAACACAACATTCTTTTCTTGCTTTCAGAACTGTTTTGTTGCTGATAGCCCTGTGCAGCAGATGTAGCTTCAGTCACAATGAGTTACAAACAATAGAAAACAAAACAGCAGCAAACAATACTTGTAAATTTTGCACAAAGTGATGACTTTCTCTCTTATTGCAAACCCACCTGATCACATTTGTTCTTTTGAAACAAAGAGCATTATTTTGCTTGCACATCACTCATTTGTCTGGTTCTTACACATGTTGAGATTTTGTCACAATTCCACAGGCATGCACAAAAAAAGTTTGGATGTTTGTTGGTGTGACAGCAAGCTTGTCTGTGTTTCCACCTCAAGAAAGAGTAGGGTATTCACAGTTTTGATGGTGGGATTCGAACTTACAGCCTTGCAGCAACAGAAAGAATAATCTTTGTTTCCCTTTCTCCTTGCTAAAAACCCCATTTAGTGAGATGAAAACACAGTCATGTTTCTCAAAACAACACTTTTCGACATTCACACTGGTTCACTGTCATAAGTTGCAGTTCAATGCTCCACCACCATTTGTGCACAATTTTGGAACAAAAGTGCAAAATTGTGTTTTTGTGTCAAAACCAAAATGGCAATGACTGACTGAAAGTTTGTTTTTTTTTTGCAAAAGATGTAAAGAGCTCAACCAACAGAAAACGTTTCTGTCATGCCTGTCAGGATATTGTGCCAAAACACACAGTTAACACTAGAGGCGCCCATAGCTCCGATAGGAGCTCAGCGGCACCTGTAATGGGAGCGGCACCGCTCATTAATTAGTTGCGGTCATTGAGCGGCACCCCACTCAGAGATGCTCTGTACACT
>JAAUXT010134897.1_pt1 | contig 11167 bp, 20 predicted proteins | sample 7278171 | NCBI WGS metagenome assembly JAAUXT01 (sample SAMN14350112, study PRJNA611818) | marine sediment metagenome | isolation source: surface marine sediment (1.8m) | place: French Polynesia: Moorea | collected 2018-08 | reverse complement strand
CCCTCCCCCACAAGTTACCCAACCAACACCCCCCCCACCACGCCCCGGCTTAAACCCCCCCCCCCACCCCCACCCACCACCCACCCCCCCCCCCCCCCCCCCCCCACCCCACCCCCCCCAACCCACCCCCCCCCCCCCCCCCCCCCCCCCGGTTGGACCCTCTTTGGGACAAATGGCCAGATATGACCAGTGATGTTCACTGACCATTTTTCCCAAAGTGGGTCTACCCCCTGCCCCCCTTAGACCCACTTTGGCTGAAAAGTGGGTGTAGGAAAAAATTTTTCAAATGGTAATATCTTGCTTCTCACAAGGCATTTATGAACAACGAACGTTTATGTGACCACACGCTTTTTATGCGTTGCATTCTTGTTCTTTGGGAGGGGTGAGGCCAGGAGTCTTCTTTATGTGTCAAACGTGGCGCCCTGTCTTTCAGATGTGGTGCAGTCCTTTCCGAAACACGCGGGGGAGCAGCGGTGGCGGGAGGATCTCGAGGGCAGGATGAGCGATCTGCTCAAAGACGTCGGCGACGTCGTCTCCATGGAGACCAGGCTGCGAACCGCGGATGTGGGAAAGGTGCGTCAAGATTCAACGCTTTGCTTCTGTACCTGTTCCAATTTGATACCCCATCTCCCTGCTCAATTTACCACCCACTTTTGCTCAGTCACTCCCCCCCCCCTTCGGGTTGGCCAACCCCTTCTCTGCTCGATCCCCCCCCCTGCTCAGCCAACTTTGCCCGGCTCTTCCCCAGCAAAGCCCCTCCCCCTGCTCAGTCACCCCCGCTCCCTGCTCGACCGACTTTATTTGACCAACTGCTACGCGACCACCGGGCACATGGACATTTTTTTGCACCAGGTGGAGCAGGCAGGGATCGCCTCGTGGAACTGCGCCGTCGTGACGTCATCTTCCGGCAAGAAGGGACGGAAAGGGAAAAGGAAGAAGCAGAGCCACTTCAAGCCGCGGGAAATCGCGTCGGTGCGACACATCTCCATGGCAATGCTGCATCTCTGCTACAGGGACTCCGAGGCTGAACTGGTGCTGAAGAAACAGATCATGGTCAGTACAGTTCGTGGAAATCTATTTTTGCAACAGGTCACACACTGCATCCCTTGTGTCCTCCTGTGTGGTCCGTCAAGAAAGCGACGCAGCAATGCAAACCTCAAGAAGCAAACCGTGGTTCACAGCCACACACGAGGCATCTTCGGGAACGTTGACTCTGCGACGCAAATCTATTGACTTGTTATGTTTTGCAGCACATTCGTAACGAAGCAAGCCAAAGGTCAGCTTCACTCAACTTTTTGAGCACGAAATCTTGCATGAATGTCTTCAACTGTTGGTGCTGACACCCAGTCCTGTGCATTCCTTTTGCAGCTGGCACTGAAGACCGTGAAGGCGTGGCTCGGTGAGTCTCCCGCCGTGTCTCCCTGTTGTGCTCGTCAAAATTCGTCCGTTCATGTCGTGCATTCTTGCTGTTGTGTCTTTTGCGCAGAGTGCGACTCTCCCACCATGGCAGAAGGTCCTCTTCAAATAGCTCTGAAGGTACAAGTGTCTCTGTTGATCCACGTGGTTGGGGCGAGGAGATCAAGGACGGGGGGGGGATGGCTGAGTGTTGAATCCTGGAAATATGGGTTTGGCTGCAGGCATCTGATGGATCCCAAATCAACATCCATCCAACTTCTGACCAGAGAGGTTCGTCAAACTGCAGAGTTCATTCTCCTTTTTACGTGCATCTTGTGTGTGTTTTCCTGCAGAACGTCTTGGCACTGCATATCAACCTGAGTTCTGGGGACGTCAACGACAGTCGCAACGCGAAGGCGAGATATGAAGTGTTGGAGGACTGGTTCAAGACTACGGTGTATTCAGTGGATGTGGTGCGTTCCCCGGTCACGCAAGTACGGCAAAGATGCACTGCACTGGGGTATAAGACGCGCCCCAAGTTTTGACAGATTCGATGCACCTCTTCTTTGGTGCTGCGTCTTGGAACAAAAGGGTGCGTGTTGCACGCGAGTGAATTCGGTGCAGGGTCAGAGAGTGAACATCGTCTGCTTTGTGCAACTTTTGACGACAGGGGAGGTTTTCGTGTTCTCGAATTTGTCCCTGTGTTGCTTCAAGGTTTTGAAAATTGTGCAGCTTGGCTTTATTTGTCTTTAGGCTGTGCGTCTGAACAAGTTCCAAGTGGCGACAGACAACCTGAAGAAGGCCAAGGAGCTGGTGCAGCAGCTGCCCAACGAGGTTCTGCTGCTTCTGTTTCTCACTGAAGCATCAAACGAGTTGTGTCTCTGTCAGAGCCCTGCTTCACTCAAACCCGTGACATGCTGATTGTGCGTTGTGTCTTGCACAAGGTGATGGGCGTTGCGTCGCAAAGTCAAAGCAGTGCCTCGTGATACGAGATGTCACACGCGGCACATCCGGTGTCAATCAATCTTCATCTTTCAAGTGACGCAGCATCGTTTTGTGAAAAGACACGTGGACGACACAGACAGTGCAGAGCAACCTCAACAATGTGAACCTTAAGTGTGAAATATGCTGCAGAGAAATTTGTCGTCTGGAGACTCGCTGTGGCTTTCAACTCAATTTGCATTCCAGGCAACGTACCTCGCTATGATGTGCTACAACTTCGGGCTGCACAGCTACGAGGCCAAGCGCCATGAGCAGTGCGTGTACTGGCTCAAGGAAAGCTACGATCTCAACAAAGTGGGCGAGTGCTGTGCGCGCGAAACCATGGTAACCATTGCAACCACGTGCTCTGGGGCGGATCAAGGGGGGGGGGGCAGATGACCCCTGGAAAGACCCCGCCTCTTCATCCCACTCACTGTTGCGCACTATCTGCCACAAGTTTATGCAAATTTGTTCCACGCCGCAGTGTCAAATTTGCCTTTCAATGGAGGGGAGGGGGCTTGCCCCTTTCCTTTCCACTTGTGAAAGGATTCGCCCTGGAGGTACCGGCTTTCGGGGATTCCTGAATGTGCCCTTGAGGTCAACAGGGAATTCTAAATCCGCCCTTGATCCCAACGACAGAGAATTCAGGGTGCGCCCATGAGCTCACTCAACCCCCAAGAAGGGATCATAGGTTTCAACACTTTCCCACCCATTTCCGTATCAAGTTCCAACAAGGTGTGTTCGAATTCAGGCCCTGCAGTCACATCGTCCAGTTGATACCCAAACGAGAATTGTTCCAGGCGAAGATGCTGCGTCTGCTGGCGACGGCGTACCTGGACTGGGACGGGGAGACGCACTGGCAGAAGGCGCTGAACGCCGTCGAACTCGCCAACTCGGTTCGTCACTTGTGTTGCCATCTTCAGCAAGCAGAGTCTCACAGTATAGGGCGGCACCGTTCTCACACCTGTGGCTCTTAACGCCGGTTCACACATACTGCGTCATGCGGTGCGTCTCTGTACGGTCAGACCTATTTGACCTTGGATGTGCCGTGCAGTGACAACAGTGTACGGGCCACAGGTTATTGCACCCTGGATACACCTTGAGGTGCGTCTCTGCAGTTCAGTGTGCGAGAAGGCCTGTTTCGTGTTGCAGCCCGCACCCTGCAACCAACAGACTTGGATTGGACACAAAATGTGTTGTCTGTCCGAGATCCCAACTCAGCACCCAATTAGCTCGAGAGCCCACACCCTGCACTCCTTGCACTCTGTTTTGCAGGAGAGTCCGCACCCTGCCGGGCTGTACCTCCTGATCCGCGCGCTACTGGTCGGGAACGTGGAGGATCAGCGTCTCGACACCGGTGCGTGGGCTCACTTCCGGTGACAGAAGCGTCACTTCCGGTAACAGACGCGTCACGTGCTGTTACGGGGTGATCACTGTTCAGAGCTGCAATATGCCTGAGCTCTTTCGGACCTCTTGTGGTCACAGATGTGCTGCCTCTGGGTCTGTAGCCTTGGTTTCCACGTGCCCTTTTTGCGGTTCTCATCTACTTCCTGTGTTTTAGCTCTGGACGAGCTGCTGAAGGATCCGGGCCTCACGGTGGACGTGGGTGGAGCCGTCGTGAAGCGTCTGTTCGAGCGCGGCAGGTGACGTGTCCACTGTGAACCCACCTGTTAAAATTTTCGTGGGGACGCACGCTTCTAGCGTCGCACCCATCCACAGCGAAGAGTGTCCGGTGTGAACTCGCCCACAAAACTGACACGGGGATGCAGCGCTTGACGCTTGTAGCGTCACACATGCACACACACACACACACACACACACACACACACACACACACACACACACACACACACACGTCTACTGCTTAGAGCATCACTGTGGTGTTTCTGTCTGAATGAAGAAAGGAACAAACTTCAGAGACGGCGTGCGGGGGACAACGTATCCAGTGTGAACCTGCCCAAAACCCTGCATCGGTTCACAACGCGTGACGCACCCATCGTGAAACACGTCTCCTCCCCAGTGCTGGATCTATTTCTCTCTGCAGGAAGCAACACGCGTCAGTGGCGGTGAAGAAGCTGAGTGAGCGGTTCGAGGGATCCAGGGGCGCGAGCAGCCTGTGCGTCTCCTACCTCGAGATGCTGCTGCAGGAGACGGACAAGTCTCTCGCCAAACACTACGTGGAGGCCTGCATCGCAGGTGGGGAGACCCGCATCGGACCCAGTCGGCATTCAGACGAACTGCGCGTTGCGTTGCGTGTTGCATCGTGTGTGTGTGTGTGTGTGTGTGTGTGTGTGTGCACGTTGCAGGCATTGCGTGTTGCAACACACAACCTGCTGCCTGATTGATTCGCAGAACCTCACAGAATGCGTCACGTAACCGTGACACGTGTTGTAACACGTGACATGGTCTACGTGAATGAGACTTAAGGCCTGCATCACATCGCGCGCTGCATTGGTGGACAGAGCGCTGCGTCGCTCAGTTGACCAAGCGCCAGTTTGGCTTCAGGAACGACAGTCTACAGGCGCTGCGTTGTTGAGTCAGCTACTTCGGATTGAACGAACCGTTCTGGTCGCTTTGTTTGCCCACAGAGCATCACGGTGAGAGGCCGATGGACGGAGCCTCGAAGAAGAACTTCCACATTGCGCTGTGGGAACAGGCTGCGACGGCCTACGAGGTGGTCCGCAGAGCTGGCTTCTTTCTGGAAGTTCTCTCTGTTACTGTCTCTCTCCAAATCTCACTTTCTCTTTCACTCTGTCTCTCCGTATCTCTGTCTGTCTTTCTCCTTATTTCTGTCTCGCTCTGTGTGTGTGTGTCTGTCTGTCTGTCTGTCTGTTTGTCTGTCTGTCTGTCTGTCTGTCTGTCTGTCTATCTGTCTGACTGAATGCAGTTTTGGAGACTCTCGCACATCGAGGGCGATAAAAGGTAAATCATGGACTTACCGAACAGACCATTCTCACGGGACCGCCTTTTGGTTGTTCATGAGCCTTCTTGATCACGTGTTCCTGTTCAAATGCAGAACGAGGATTTCGCAGAGGCGTTGCTGTGGTACGACCACTCGCTGAGTCTGTACGGTTCGCTGGAGAGGGATTCCCCCGACGTCGGCAAGCTGCACCGCAACAGAGCGTCCTGCTACGTCGCGCTGTGCGACGCTGAGAAGGTGCGCGCGCGAGTGTGCAGTTCACGCGCGCGTGTCAGACGCGCAGTTCGCGCCGACCAAATTGCACGCAACTGCAAACAATGTTGCGTGCACGCGTTTACGTGCATGACCTGGATCCTCATGCAGAGAGTGTCTGCTTCAATGTTTGCTTCTTGTGCAAACGACAATGATGTGTTGTGAAGTGAGGGGTGACACACCCCGAGAAGGAATTTTCATCCAACTTCCATGTCCCTGCTCCAGTGTGTTGAAAGAGTGCTTTGGCCTCTTCCGCGCTCGTGTTCTTGCTTCGTGTCACATGATCACTCGCACGTGTTGCGCCCTCAGGCGGTGGAGACGGCGCGCGAGGCGGAGAAGTGCGACCCGCACAACCCGCATGCGCACTACCTACTCTTCAAGGCGGCGCTGCTCGCGCACGACAAGGACCTGGGTGAGGCTCTGGTCATGTGACGCTCTGAGAACACGTGGTGTTGTTCCTGGATCACGTGGTACCCTGCGAACACAACATCCTGGAAACAGGTGGTGCTCTGTGAACACGTGGTGTTGCCCTCAGCCACGTGGTGCTTGATTTCATGGCCACTTTATGCAGCGCCATCTTTCGATCTTTTGTAGCACTATTCGGATCCAGAATACAACACACTTCTCGTTTGGAACACATTGCTGCTCCAGCGAACTGGTGGTGTGGGGTCCATCCTAATTGGCTGAGTCCCCATCTTCTTTGAATGCTGAGACGTGTCTGTGTCGCAGCGGTGCGGGCGCTGCACGACGTGATGGAGACGGTGGAGCGCCTGAAGTCCGACGGTGGCGCCGGCGGCGGTGGCGCCACCTCCCTGAGGGGCTGGAGCAGAGACGACGTGCACAGCCTCCTCTGCCTCTGCGCGCAGCTCGCCCTCGAGGTGTGTGCGCAGCCTTGGGTTTGTTCGTTTTGACATGCTTTTCACTTTCGGACAGGATCGTGGCGTCCGTCCATTGCTTTCCCGGACTGATGTGCATTTGAATCTCCCGACATGCACACAGAAGCGGCGTGAAACAGGCTCAGCTTCAGTCGCACCGGGTGCGTCAGGATGTTGTGCGTCATAAAGAACAGCTGCGCAGGTGATGAAGCAGCCGCTGCAAATTTCGTTCAGACTGGACGTGCAGCGTGTTATTCATGTGGAAACTGCGAACAAGTTTCAGGTTCTTGCCGCTTGTGTTTCGCAGAAGACGGATAACGACCTGGTGGTGCTGGCGCTGGAGAACCTGCTGAGCGGGTTCCCGTCGAGTCCGCAGGCGCTGACGGCGCTGCGGTGCCTCGTGAGAATCCGCGTCACGGCGCTAGAGGGCAGCACTGCTGCTGCTGCTGCTGCTGAGAGGTGAGAATCGTGTGTGTGTGTGTGTGTGTGTGTGTGTGTGTGTGTGTGAATTCGGGTCTCCTGTCGGGTTTCAAAGTGGGTGCGCGGAACAATTCCGAATTTTTCGCGTGAAAGGGCCATTTCTGGTTGGTTTCCTTTCATCAGGGAAAAGATCTTGCCAGAAATTTTGCGATATCTGAAATCAGGTACCAGCATTCAGTTTCAGTTTTGTTGAGGTTTGGCGGACCTTTGTTGCGTTGAATGGGAAGACGCATTTTGTTCTTTGGGTGTTGCGCCGCTTGTACAGGTCGTGAGCGCTCTGCTGCCATGCACTGCAAACAAGAAATTTGCTGTTCGCGGACCTTTTTTTTCACCCAATTTATGGTTTTTCACTGCGTGTGCCCACGTGTAAGCATCCAACGGTGCATCATGCGTTGAGTGGACCGACCCTTGACCTTGACCTCTCTCGCAGCGGCGGACATCATGAAGAGCGGTGCGGACGCGCGCGGGAAGGTGGACGGGGAAGAGAACGTCAAGGAGGCCACGTGGTTCTGGAAGATCGGTGCGTTGCTCCTCCCTCTGGCGGGTCCCGGGTCACGTTGCTTCACTTGGCCGATGCGGGATTGGTGTGTGTGTGTGGGGGGGGGGGCTTGGTTTTTGGAAGATCGGTGAGTTCCACTCCTTCCAGATGGTCTGGGTTCGGGCGCGGGAGGGCGTGATTTGCCCAAAGTCCGACTATGTGTGTATGTATGTATGTGTGTGTGTGAGAGAGTTGGAGAGAGAGACAGACAGAGAGAGACAGATAGAGAGAGAGAGAGTGGGGGGGGGGTACCTGGTTCTGGAAGATAGGCGGTGTCCCTCTCCATTGAGACGGAACTTCCGTGTGAGTTTCAGTGGAAGAATTTCAACCCATGTTTGCGAGCAAAAACGCTGACACACCCTGAGAAACTTTTGCTTTCCGTCCCATCGTGATTGTGTCGATGGTTGAATTCCGGACATGCGGTTTGATGGCGTGTCTCTTGCAATCACTAAATGCCGTGCAGGATGCAACGCGCGTCTTCAATACGGCGGTGTTCTTGTTTGCAGCGTGGAACATGGCTCTGAAGTGTGAGGACGCGCACGGGATGATGAGAGAGTTCTACGTGCTGTGCAGACAGGTCAGTCTCAATCCAGACTGTTTCATTCGTGTTGGATGCACACAAGTTCGTGCGGATTGGGCGTTTTGTGTCCAAACAATGCGGAACATAGGCACAGTGAGTGCATCGCGCCTGTTTCAGCTGTCGACGCTCTTGGCGGACGACGCCGAGAGCCTGATGCGCCAGAGAACGTGTCTGTTGATGGCGGCCGTGGCGTCGCTGAAGCTGGGACGGGACTCGGGCGATAAGGCGCTGCAGGTCAGACTCACACAGCCCATTGCCTTGTCGGTAGAGGGGGGACATGGGTGGGGATTTAGAAAGCACTCAGAGGTCACCGAGGGTCCCATCTGCAAGAAAGAATCTGAAATGTACCAAAAACCAAAATGTGCGCGCGTGCGTAAGTGGAGTGCTGTGACTTGATTTCATCTTGTTTTCATGAACGTTGCAGAAATGCGAATTCGAAGAAGCGATGCGACTCATTGACGAATGCAGAAAGGTCGTGAGCCAGATCCAGGCGTCTGCGGATTCAGGTCAGAAGCCTGCGTTGAGTTCAGCAGCAGTCTGCGTGCGCATGCGTTGTTGTGCTCCACGCGCCTTGTCTGGCGTCCCTGAGCAAGGCATCCAGTCCAATCTTTTCGCGCTCCGTTCGCGACAGGGACGCAACAGACAGATCTAACGCATCCTGTGTGAATGCTTTGTGAGCCTGTGAGTCTGTGAACCCGTCATGCTTCTGCAGATGTGTGAGACGCGACACCGCCGCTGCTGCTGACTATGTGTGGGTTTGAGGCTCTCGCGCGTCGGGGCGCGCACACGTGTCTCCACTGATATGCATTGTTGTTTTGTGCACTGTACGACCCCGCTGCTGGTCATGAACGAGTTTCAGGCTCGCGTGTACCTTGTGGGCCTACACGTGTCTCCACTGACGAGCATTCTTGTATCAGGAGCGCGTGACGCCACCACACCGCTGCAGCTGGCTCTATACGAGTTTGACCCTCATGCGTCAACGCTGATACGTGTTCTTGTTTGCCCTCTGCAGGCGCGCGTGACACGACGACGCCGCTGCTGCTGGTTCTGTACGAGTTCGAGGCTCGCGCGCGGCTGGACGACCCGCGCCTCGAGGAGACGCTGCAGCACGCGCTCTCCCTCCCCGACACCGAGCCCAAGGCGTTCGAGACCATCGCAGGTGCGTCAGGCAGAGGACATGTTCGATTTGCGCGCCTGGCGCTTTGGGTTATCTGTGTAGACGTGGCCGTTGGCCCTGCACACCACCTCTCTACTTCAACCAGTGCCGGAAGGCCATGTTCCTCACCGACATCCCAGGGTACAATGGATGTTGAAACGTGCACACCGAATACTGCTGTGTGCAAAAAGGCTCAGTCAGTTCTTCGGTGGTTCGCACAAGACCTGGCGACAACAGACACGTTGTTGTTTGATGTGTCATCTGGACTTCACTCAGCATTCCCAGAATTTCAGTGTTAGCGTTGTCAGGACAGTCACGCACTTCTTACTGCCCCTTTTGGGAGACATGTCACAAGAAAATGCAAACTGTTCGCCACTTTGACAGTGCTGGTAATTGTCGTTTCCTTGCAGCGCTGGCGATGGAGGCGTCGCCCAGTAACCGCGGACTCACCATCCGCGCCCTCAAGGTCGCCATCAGGAAGTACATGGACGCCAAGACGGTCGACTGCGACAAGTGCAGGTGGGTCGAGAGCCATTCACGCACCAGCACACACGCACCACCGCACTCGCACACAGACGCATACTCACGCACGCACACACACACACACACACGAACACGCACACAGCGCACGCGCACCACCACACTCGCACACACATACACCAATGCGCGCACACATGCACACGCGCACAACGTGTGCACACATCTTGTTCTCGAACAGGCATCACCTCCTGCATCTGTTTCAGCCGCACGCACATCACACGTACACACAGGCGCACCACACACACACACACACACACACACACACACACACACACACACACACACACCAAAAAACACCACGTTAAGCACGGAGTCCAGTGCCTGAGCTCACTATCCCACTGCACATGCGCGGGTCGATCTGTTTTTCTCATGCTGCTGTGGTCACAATGCTCTGACTGCGCATGCGTAGCAAGGCATTTTGCAGCCTACTCCAAACGTTGCTGAGCAGAAAATGGACTGCTGGGTTCCAGCACCGTTTACTCGACACCAATGCCCTGACTTCTTACAGCAAGGCGTTTCACAGCCTGGTGGATCTGTCTCTGAGCAAAAGCGGCGCCGTGGATTCCGTCAGCAAAGAGGAGGCGGCCGGATACTACACAGACGTGCTCGAGTTCCTCAAGTTCAGGGCCAAGGTCAGTGGAGCAGGGGTCAAGGTCAGGGCCCAGGTGGGGCAGGGGTCAAGGATCAGGCACAAGGTCAGTTGGAGGGTTCCATTGCTTTTGGGGCAGGAGCAGATCAGTAGAGCCAGTGTCAGTTGGGTTGGGGCAATGGCAGAGGGGCAGAGCCAAAGTGGAGAACGGGTGGGGCGGGCGAGTAAAGCCAGTGCGACAGAGACAAGAAAAGTGAGGTGCAGGAGTCTGGATGAAAAGTGACTTGGTTGAAATACATTCCATGGCACCCTGTCTGACCTCTGTGTGACACCCATGACTCAGCGTGCGTCGCGTGTCGCTTTCAGGGCTCGTATCCGGAGATGGAGATCGTGTGGCTGATGACGAAGGCGTGGAACTGCGGCGTCCACTTCTACTGGTGAGGCTCTCTGGTGTCCAAGCAGGTCTTTGTTTTCGCACCCAGCTCGGTGTTTTTCGGCAAGACTCGGGTGGGGGAGGCTTTCGGACTTGCTTCGCTTCTCAGCAAGACGCGGGGCACAGAGCAAGTGTTGTGTCGACTTTTCGCTTGAACGCATGTTTTTACACACGCCGTCCTCTGGGAGCGGCGTGTGTTATGCAACGGTGATAGGTTCGTGGTCGGCCCCCTCCCCCCCTGGTTTTGGACTTTGAAAATTTCTGGTCTTGAGGGACTCCCCCCATAGTAGCTCAGAGGGTATAAAAGGAGGTGCAAGGCCTGGATTCTGCCTTTTGGTTCCTGACTGCTGAAGGGGCACCATCTATCTCGGGTAATTTTGGAGCACACATCGCAACTGTGACACGGCGTGTGTAGTCACCGCCCGGGG
>JAAUXT010095159.1_pt1 | contig 11167 bp, 8 predicted proteins | sample 7278171 | NCBI WGS metagenome assembly JAAUXT01 (sample SAMN14350112, study PRJNA611818) | marine sediment metagenome | isolation source: surface marine sediment (1.8m) | place: French Polynesia: Moorea | collected 2018-08 | reverse complement strand
TGGGCTGCTGGGCTGGGCTGGGCTGGGCTGGGCTGGGCTGGGCTGGGCTGGGCTGGGCTGGGCTGGGCTGGGCTGGGCTGGGCTGGGCTGGGCTGGGCTGGGCTGCACGTGGTGGGGTTTGGTGAGGTGAAATGGGTGGAGCAGGGCAGGGTGGATGTGGTGGTCTGCAGGTAGGGTGGCTTGGCATGGGTGAGGGCAGGTTGGGACTGTCTGGGTGAGGTCGATATGGTGGGATTGCGAAGGTTGGGGCGAGCCGGGAAGGGTTGGCGCTTTTGGGGTGTGCTGAGTTTGAGTGGTGTGGGTCAGGTAAGGGGAGTGTTAAGGAGGGTTGTTTTCCACCTCTTGTCCAGAAGTATAATGAGGAGGCTTCCGATGCCTCTGATGACCCGAGGTCCTGGAGTTCCAGCAGCACGTGCCTTCACGGACAAGGCCACTTGTTTGCTTGGCTGGATATACAATATAAACACCACACTTTTGACACTGATAAGCATTCTTGTTCAGCACATCTCAACACACCAACACAATTCTCGTTTCTCACGCTGCTGTGTGACGGCAGGTGTCACCACTGACAGTGATTCTTGTTGTCTCGGCAGCTCATGTTCCGGACTCACAACCCCGGGGTGCACTACTCCTTCTGGATCCTCCAGGAAAACGTGGGGCGGATCTGGGAGGCGGAGGAGAAAGGGGCGCGCAATGGTGAGTACGTGTGTGCGTGTGTGCGTGTGCGTGTGTGCGTGTGTCGGTGGGGCGGATACGTGCGTGCGTGCGTGCGCGCGTGCGCGTGTGTGTGGGTGCGTGCGTGCGTGCGTGTGTGCGTGCATGCATGCGTGCGGGCGTACGTGCGTGCGTGCGTGCGTGCGTGCGTGCGTGCGTGCGTGCGAGCGTGCGTGCGTGTGTGCGTGTGTGCGTGCGTGTGTGTGCGTGCGTGCATATCTTGAAGGGACAACAACTCATGAGACAAAGAGTGACAGATCAGGAATACAGATCATCGGACCATGAGGGTCCGACCTCCTGGGGGCGCAGACCCAACCTCGGGTGAATCAGGGTGGAATCTGTTGCGCGAGGGGGGGGGGGGCAGGGAGGCTCACCAACACCATAACTGTTCGCACTTGATGCTCAAAATTGAGTGGTCTCCATGTGCTCATTCCATAGATCCGCCTGAAATTAGATGAAATAGCTTGGACAGTTTTTTCAATGGTATTGAGCACAGGGTGAATGACCATTGACAAGATTTTGAAATCACCTGCATTCAGAGAAAATCCCCACAAAGAACAAAGCACCTTAAGCATTGTTCACAACCAAGAAATGCAGCAGTGACATCCTTCACTGTTCTTTCTGGGAAAATGAACAAAATTTTTCCTTTGTTTGGCTCCACAAAAACATTCTACAAAGGACAGGTGTGCATGAAAAGCTGTGTTTTTTAAGGATATCTCTGCAAAATACAGAGATGAGGTGGTTGCAACCTTATAAACAGCTCTCAAAGATGCTACTGACAGCAGTGGTGACAGTTCTGATGGCCTCACATAGTTTTTCAGTGTTGTCACTGAGTTTTGGGGATGAACAGTCCTTCATGAACTCCAGTTGGTGGAACCAGTATGCCCTGAACAATGCTCCAAAGAAATGGCTCAACTACATCAGAAATTTCTTGTTTCATTCAGATTCCTTTTACACTACCTCAGACATTGGATTGATTTTGGGGGAATTGAAGAAAAATTCAAAGATGTTCATTGAGGTCAGCAAACACGTTGTGCAACTGCAGCTTGAAGCAGCAAACCGTAGAGACAGGTGGTACAATGAGGAGAATTGGCTGCACCAGGTATGTTCTTATGGCAGTGTGTCTGTCAATTCTCCAGCAAACTCAGGCAGCGTGGGAGGACTGGTTGACAACCACAAATCTGTGTTCCTGCATCTTGTGCAATTATTTTGCCTGTCACAATTTGTCCAGTTGAAGTTGGACATCCCAACCCTCAGTGTCAGTTTCGGACAGTACATCATTGGTCAGAACTGTTTCCCGGCTCCAGAATCAGCCAGACCTTTTGCTCGAGGTCCCTTCCACGCTCTGCTTGTGGAATAGACTTGGTATCAGCTTTCAGTGATTTGCGCCGGTACCAGTCGAGCGCTAAGCACTGCAGGCATTGCCTTTCAAAAGTATGTACACAACAGTTTCTCCATGAAAAGGTACTCAACTGTATTTATATTTGGTCTCCAGATTTATTCTAGGTCAAGGACAAGGTACTATGAAGGACATTGATCAAAATAGCCTCTTTGTGATTTGGCAGTATTCTAATTTTGCTCTTGCCTGGGACTTTTGACCTTCAGGCAAAATGAGATCAGTGTCATATTCAGTGCAAATCACTCGAGTTCCATGGAACTTTTTTCCCTCATCATTTGTTGCCATTTGAAGTGCCAGAGATGTTTCCTTCCAAATTTCATGAGTTGAGAATTGTTCACATGTACAGATTCAATTCGGCTGTATTGTCCTGAACTGAGTTGTGACCCCACGTCCATTTGCTCAAGAGACATTCATTCCACTGTTATTCCAGATTTTTATGGCAAAAGATTTAATGTATCAGGAAACATAAGGAATTGCTGTGCATTTGATTTTTCAAATGTGTTTTGACCAGTTCATATATTTCCTACAGAAAAGGGTATCAAAATCCCAGGAGAGGAAGTGTGAAGTGAAGCGACCAGCAGGAGGGATTCATTCTGTCTTCACCAAGGAAACACACACCCACACTGGATGGCATGGTGTTGAGCTTGAGTGCTATGTTTGGTCATTTAATCTACACACAAGCCTGAGACTGAGCTTAAAGTTTTACCACATCTCCATTCAGTATGTGAATTTGCAAAATTGTATCATGGGTCATGTGGCTGTGATCTTCAACAAGGGTGATCCCTGTGGAAGATGCAAGTATTATCAACCTTTTTACAAAAAAACAGAACACAACTTCAGATATTGTGGTACCCATTCTTTTCTCGTAAATTATTTGTCTGAAAGAATGATCAAACTTGAACTGGCAGTTGTGGTTCCAGCAAAGGCTGATGTGATGATGTCATATTTGGTCATAGATAGTCACATTGCATCCAGCAAACCAGTTGATTATCATGCAGATCCACACATTATATGGGTTGTTGTGTTTCCCCAAAGTAAGATGACTGCTTGTAAATATTTTGTCAAGACTAAAAAATTCAACAGATTGCAGCTGCTTATTCAGAGGAAAGGAGTTGTGCGCATCGCAGTGTGGGATGGCCCAGGCTTCCTGTCAACACAACTCCAAGCTGTCCACACCCACCTCAATTTCACCGTGTTTTGGTCAAGGACATTTCAGTGCACCTTAATCCTTTTGGCTGTCTCATCACTGCAAAGCTACAATGGTCTGCAATACACAGCTGTCAGGAATGACATTCTCAACACAGTCTTTGTCAACAAAACACAGAGTGTGACCATCACTTTCTCTGATCCTTCAAACTTTCAATCAGCATGGATCTTGCAGTTGGTTTCTGCCCAACATATGAGGTTGAACATTTCTGTAAACCATTATATTTATCATGGGGTGGCAAATTGGATGTGTCAATTTGCTGGGATAAGTGCATATGATGTCATCACTGAGACACTCACAGAGTTCTCATCCATCTGCCACTCTGCTCCTGGTTACAAGCATCGCAACATTTATTCCACCAATTCAAGCATCCTCTTGGTTCTTTATGTTTATCCTGAATATGGACAAGTTTCCATATCCTTTGGGGTACAAAGCACAACATGTCAAGTTTTCTCTCTCAATTTGTGCTTGTTTGGTGCCCTGTACAATCCTGGTATCAGTAGCACAACCAAACAAACAGTCAGTCCAAGATTCTTTCCTGTGTGCAAAAACAGAAAATATCCCAGCTTTCTGTCAAACAGTGGTTGCAAAACTGGAAAGTTTGATCTGTCAGTGAAACCAGGAGATTGTCATGTAATCCAGATGCACTATGACGAAGGTCATCGTGTGAAACCGCTCAGTGGGAGGTACAGCTGGTACTGCTACATTGGGCACTTGAAACATCAGCATGTGACAGGGATTTCCAGAAAAATACACTACAAGTTGAGTGGGTTCCTCAGAGGTAAGTCTCTGTGTTCATCTGTTTTGTGCTGGCTAGAGAAAAGAAAAAAATTGTCCACTTTTTGTGAATGGACCCCATGTTATTTGCTGGCCAAATCCACAATCTTTTGTTTGTTGTGGAGGTGGGTAAATTCACTTGGTAACAGCAGAATTTGTTTCCTACTGTTATTTTGTTCTCCTCAGGAGACTGTGCCAACGTGTTAATGTATGGACAGGCTGACAGCTACAACCTGGTGAAGGAAACAATGGCTGAGACAAAGGAAAAGACTTGTGTCTGTGAACGTCCTGATAGGGCACAATCTCTGCAACATGTAGTTGGGCACCGTGGCATGGTGTGTCAGTACAGGTCTTCCAGGAACATGCACTTTTCACTCCCTGTGGTAGTACACACACCAACACATTCAAACAGCCCATACTTTGCCACCATTTTTTCAAAGACTGCTCCCAACAGTTGGGTGGACATGGTTGTTCGCCACACTGAAGAAAAAAGTCAGCACTCAAATAGTTCAAAATTTTTTGGATTGCCTCATCTCACCAATGCATATTTAATGAATAAGTCAGAGACAAAAGTTCCTGGAATTTTTAGCAGTTGCCTTTTTATTCACAATGACAATAAACAACAACTACAGGAGGCAGAACCATGTTTGCTTGACCTCAAGGTGACCACCACACCACACCAAGAGGGTTTGGGCAGAGGGCACTGGACATTCAGCTTCATACTGCATTATGCCAAGCCAAGTTATTCAGTGCACATGCCAAACATGGAAGAAGTTGTCATTGTCAGCCACTGTAGATGGCCATATCATGCCAAAGTGTCATGGCTTTTTGACCAAATCTCAAATGATTGGTACACTCACTCAAGGGAATGTAACATTGAACTCAATGCAAGTGTAACATTCTCTAAGGGGAGATATGAAAATGACCCTTGCTGTGTTTCCCTCTTGGGCAGAAGAGGACCACAGTTCCAAATGAAAGACAAACAGCTCTGTGCACTGAAAATCCCAACAAAGACAATGCACAAATCAGTTCTGTGTCACAAATTTACCTTACATACAAACAACACGGACAAAATATCATTTTGTTTGTTCAACTTTGAGGTTGGTATGGGTGCCTGTGCCAGCAGTTTGCATAGCCAATACTGGGTAGGAGACCTGCAAGGGATCTTGTCTTGGGATGTTGCAGCCAAAGTATGCAAATCCACAGAAGGACACCTGCCTGTACTTCACAGCAAAGATGATTTGTTGGAACTGACCAAACTGATCAAAATGTCCACAAGAGAATTTAGTCTCATATGGCTTGTGTATATTGGATTGAGATTAACAGCAGAGGTTGGTAATTTTCTCAATTGTAGGTTACCCTGATCATAGTGCTGAGGTTTGTCTGCACATGAATTGAGCACGACACAATTTGGACATCACCTGTACCAGCAGGTGAACGAATGAATGCAGAAAGAGCCAGATGAATTGCTTTCAACTTGTATTTTCAGGGAAGGTGGTGCTGGGAGAATGGCTATCCAGTGGCCTACCAACAATGGAGATCAGTTTCCAAGTGGAGCAGAATTGTGAATTATGATCAGTCAGATGATATAGTCAGATACACAGATGTGGCCATGTATCCCACATCTACAGACTCAGTGATGAGATGCACAGCAGTGCTGATGGCCAACAGAGCACAGCCGGAGTGGATCCAGGTTCCCTGTGCAGTACCAATATCTCTCAATGTAGTTTGCAGTGTGAAAAACACCACAATACCCCAGTCTGTACATATTCCAGACAAAAAGGTGTTCCACAAATCCTGCATTGTCAAACATGAAGATTGCTTCTTGTTTTTGTGGCACAGAAAAGCAGACCAGTTGCCCCAGGCGTGCCTCACAATACACAATGTCCCATTTAAGCTTGATAAATTCTGGTTTCTGTTTGATGCAGTTGAAGTTGTGTTCCCCCCTCTGTTCAACTTCAACATGACACAAACATTTACTTATCGGAAGCACCTTGCCATGTATGAGAATGTCTGGGAGCACTCAACAAAAACATCACAAGCTCTCTATGTTTGCATCAAAGAAAGTCACAAGTTTGTTCAAGGGGGTAACATCTTTCTGTGTGGCAGTGGGCAATACATTTCTTCTGTTTATGTTTGTGATGGGCAACTTGACTGCACAAACAACAGTAATTCTGATGAAGTAGGCTGTTCCTGTGAACAGACTGGGGAAGACTCCCCCAAATGCAAGTACTTGGTTGACACAGTAGGAAACAAAACATGTTCTGTGTTTTACTACAGAAGCAGAGAACATTCCAAGTGCAATAAGTTCAATTTGTTTGGCAAGCAAAGAACTGGGCATGCAACAGGAACTAAGTCCACCAATGATCAGAGGGTATGTCACTCTGGCCAATTCATTCAGCTGGAGTTGGTTGATGATATGATTGGAGATTGTGTGCCATATGCTGAAGATGAAATGCTTCTCATTGCTTTGTCAAATTCAGTCAAAATTACTGCAAAGGAACCATGCACCAAAGATACACAAATTCCCTGCAGGACAGGTACCCAAATATGCTATGACTTGTTTCAAATCTGCACCTATCAACTGAATCAGTTTGATAGACTCATTCCATGCTCAACAGGTGAACATTTACAGAGCTGCAAACAATTTGAATGCAACATGCTCTTCAAGTGTCAAAACTTTTACTGCATTCCATGGAAATATGTTGATGATGGCATGTGGGACTGTCCAAATGGTGCTGATGAAGTTGGTGGTCATTTTCATTGTAAAAGTTTGTTCAGGTGCAGCAAGTCATCTGTGTGTGTCCATTTGGGACAAGTGTGTGATCACAACATACAGTGTCCACACGGTGAAGATGAACATTTGTGTGATTTGCATGCTTTGGTGTGCCCCTCAAGTTGCACATGCCACACATATGTGCTGACTTGCAATGGTGTGGAGAGCTGGAAATCCATTGCAGTCAGAAAACTCCCTCACTACATACTTCACATCAAGAAGTCTGCAGAAGAGTTTGTTTATTTTCTGCTGAGCAAAGTCACAAGGATGGTTTCAGTCACAATCACTCACAATGGTTTGAAACACATTCGCACCAAGCAAGTGAAAATGACTGAGACTCTCAGTTTTGATGCAGCACACAATAGTATTGCTGCAATATTGAATAATTGCTTTGGTACAGGTCTAAAGCTGAAAATTATTCTGTTAAATAACAACAACATTGTTGAAATTGAGGCAAGTGCATTTTACCATTTGGCTCAGCTGATTTATCTCAATATACAAAACAACCTTCTGGCAAACCTTCCAAACCACATAACAACCACATCTCCAGCCATAAAACTGCTAGACATTCGTGAAAATAGTCTTCAAGGAATGACAGTTGAAAGTTTGCAAAGGATAGAAATAAGAGTCATACGTAGTAGCAGCTTCCCAATTTGTTGTGTGTTGCCATCAAATGCAGTGTGTACACAAAAGTTACCTTGGCATACATCATGTCATCCTTTGCTACAAAGTTTGACCATCAAATTTGTATTTTACTGTTTGTCATCATTCATTATTCTTGCAAATATACTCTCAATTTTACTTCATAGTTGTCCCAAGAAGAAAGCTAACCAACAGGGTGGGGAATTTCAAATCACTTTATCTTGTGTGAATGGTGTTGACCTTGTGTGTGGAATCTTTCTGTGTGTTGTGTGGGCAGCAGATCTTGGTTATGGTCAAAATTTTGTGACCCAACATGTGATGTGGACTGGTCATATTGCATGTTTCTGCACATTTGGAGCTGCTTTGCTCTTCCACTGGTGTTCACCAGTTTTGATTTGTTTTGTGTCATACTCCAGGCTGAGTGTTGTGGTTCATCCTTTGGATAGTCAAGTCAAAGATATACTATTTGTGTCCAAGATTTTGGCTGCCATATGTGGCAGCTGTTTGCTGCTTGCTATAACTATTACTGTGGTCCTGAAAGCAGTTTTCTGTCACAGTCCAAACAAGCTGTGTTCCCCATTATTTGATACCAAAGATGACAATGTGTTAATCCACATAACTATCTGGATCACATTTGTTCTTCAACTGATTTCATCTGTGTCTGTGTGCATTGTGTACAGTCTTCTTGTCAGTGAGATAGAACTGAACAGGAAGAAACTTGCTTCAGCTGTGTCTAAGAAAACCTCAAGCAAGGGCCTCATTGCACAACTTGTTTTGTCCTGTACATTCAATGCTTTGTGCTGGATTCCTACTGGTGTGGTGTGCGTTGCTTGCTTCTTTCTCCACAAATACCCTCTTCTCATTGAAGTCTGGACAACAGTTGCTGTGACAACCATCAATTCTGTTGCTGATCCTGTTGTCATTATCATCACCACAGTCAAAAGAATACACTCGGAGCAACAAAGGTCATGTCAGTGAAGAGACACAGAGAGAAAGACACTAAAAACAAGTAAACTCTACAGGTATGGAAATATATCTTCGTGCTCAGTGGCAACAAAACCCGAAGCATGAGGCGTTTTCAACTTGTGAGGTGAAACTTTGGATAAACTTTTCCTTTGGGGAAAAAAATTGGAACCATGTCTCCAATATTTTCTCTTATCTTCCTATTTTGCTCTTGAACTACAGGAGAAAAAGATTGGAGTGTCATAATTTTCAAAATACCCCCTCATCAGATTGGATAGGATTTTTGAAAACACTTTCACTTTTGCTATGTATTTCTTCCTGAGCTGAAGACAAAACCCAGCTTGAGAAACTTTCCTTTTCAATTAAGGCTGCGTACCACATGCTGGCAAGCTAAAGTGAAAAATTGTTTCATCTCTTTGTTTTGATGTGAATTGTTGTTCATCTTCAACAAAATGCACTTTGATGTGTGGCAATGGAGTCCACAGAACGACTTGGATGTATCAAAAAATGCCAGTGCACAGCAAAGAGCTCGGTGCATGATTTTGCAAGTAAAGGCGTTGTGCCTGCCACACGAGTCACCACTGTGAGCCAAACTAACACCAAAACAGGAAGAGCACAATCTTCACTTGCGCTCTTGTGTGCGACATTGCAAAAACCCTGAGCAACAGCGAACACATCTGAAATCTTCAAGTGACATTATTTTTGTTGCAGTGTGTCACAAAACCATTGTCAATCCCATCAATGTGTGAGTCCAATCTTTAGCTTTTGCTGAATGTGAATTCACAACAATAGTCAATGGACATTGTTCTTCAACAACAATACATTTGAGGTTTGAAAAAACATGCAGCATTTGCTGTAGAAATTTTAGTTGTGAGGAAAGCCCTTCTGTCTCTCACAGACTCTTGCTGAAGCAATGCACAAGAAGTAATTCACAGCAATGAAATCAACACAATATTTGTACTTCATTTTGGGTGACCTTGTCTTGCTCTTGATCAGAACACCCCACCCTATGGTGAGGCATGTTCACACCTTGAAAACAACACCAACATCACACAGCAGAAAGAGCTGTTCATACCTGGGCAACCCCTGGATGTACTGGAATGCCATAAAGCCCCCAACATGGTGTAATTATGCCCGTGCTACAAGATATGGCAATGACTCTGGTAGGATTCAGAATTTTTTCTTGCAAAAAATCTAAAATATCTGCAGTGCAGATCACGCATCTTGCTGGCAGTGACAATGACCAAATAGGGTTTCAAAAGTTCTCAGCATCACAGAATCATGAAATGTAGGGGTTGTTGGGCATTTGGGGGGTTTCAACTTTCCTGGCTTGATCCACATTTTTTTTCTGAGTGTTTAGTTGTGTAGGTTTCTGCATGTATCTGCAGAATGAGGTGAATCGATGCAGTATCTTACGTACTTGTGGTACATCTGTGAGCAGGGCTTGCTTGGGTTGCTTGGGTTGCTTGGGTTGCTTGGTTTGCTTGGGTTGCTTGGGTTGCTTGGGTTGCTTGGGTTGCTTGGGTTGCTTGGCTTGCTTGGGTTGCTTGGGTTGCTTGGGTTGCTTGGGTTGCTTGGGTTGCTTGGGTTGCTTGGGTTGCTTGGGTTGCTTGGCTTGCTTGGCTTGCTTAGGTTGCTTGGCTTGCTTGGGTTGCTTGGGTTGCTTGGGTTGCTTGGGTTGCTTGGGTTGCTTGGCTTGCTTGGCTTGCTTAGGTTGCTTGGCTTGCTTGGGTTCTTGCCTCTTGTTCTTGCCTGTTCTTGATGCTTTCAGCCTCACAGAAAAAGATTCTATTCTACAAGGCATCAACTGTGCATGTTGAAATTGGTGACACAAACAAAACATCCAAATGTACCAGTCAGGGATACATGCACTTGTACTCCCTCGGTAGAGAACACAAAGTGAACAGTGTGACAATCACAAATATGAGGGGAAGTCTCTGTGGTAAGCAGTTGTGTTTGGTGTGTGTATCGGGATGTTTTTGGCTGGATGTTGAAAAACTGTGAAGTGTAGACAACTGAGTTTTGTTTCCCTTGAATTTGGTTGCAGCTGAAGCACTGGAGGCAGTCACAGTGGACAGAGCAGGCAAACATAGGAAGGAGTGTGCTTTCATAAACCCCTCAGTCAGACAGGGGGAATGCAGGGTTTTGTATTGTGACCAGCTTCTCATTGGTACCAATATCGGGGTGAGAGTGACATGTCCAAAGAGGCCATGTGTGTGCACCATAGAGTTGGTCTTGGGTAAGTAAAGCTTTCTTTCATGCAGAATAAAAAAAATAGCTTGCTGGAGCTCGCAGTGATTTGAGGAAGTTTTGATTTCGGTTGCTCTGATTTTGGTTGCCTTGATTTTGGTCAATCTGATTTCAGTTTCTATGATTTCTGTCACTTTTTTATCAAAAATTCTTACTTTTTTCACTCAACATTCACAACTTGGGAACTCATTAAGTACACACCCAAATGAAACAAATTTGACCAAATGGAACTTTTACACATTGTTTTGCAACAATATCCATGTACAACCAAAATAATTGCCCAATATCCATTTTTAAATTTTTTAGTAAAAAAATGACTTTTCAACCCAAACTTTAGCCCTACCTAAAACTATGTAAAAATTTTCAAAAATCAAGAATTGAATGTTTCAACTCAAACCCCCATACAATAGACTACATTTCATCAATATACTTCTTTCAC
>JAAUXT010135168.1_pt1 | contig 11169 bp, 15 predicted proteins | sample 7278171 | NCBI WGS metagenome assembly JAAUXT01 (sample SAMN14350112, study PRJNA611818) | marine sediment metagenome | isolation source: surface marine sediment (1.8m) | place: French Polynesia: Moorea | collected 2018-08 | reverse complement strand
GAGCAAGTGGGTTGAACATGTGCTCGTGCTCCAAGGTCGAAGGAAAGTGACGCAAAAAATCCTGCGCAACAGGAAGTGGGGCTAGACACATCGAAAAATTATGATGTCATGAACGTTGCGCACCCAAACAGTCGCACATGGCTACGCACGCAGCTACGCATGCGGTATGAACAGTGTTACGCACGGTGCACTGGAGCGTCGCCATCGCAAACGTGTGCGTGAGTGCGTATGCGCTGGGTGTGAACGAGGGGTCAGGTCAACCAACCGTGTCAATTTGCGCGCCCGTGAACATGCTGATTCTCAAAATATTTGGATACAACCTCGTACCACATGGTGCTTCGCCCTAAAGGGACTTCGCCACAATGAGAGAGTGTTGGCGAAACCGCACGCTGTTGCTGTAATGACGTGTGATTGTTACACTAATTTGGCAGGGCCTTGTTTCGCTGGAAGGGCAATTTGGTCCATTCGTTACGTCGCTGGCATCGTGTCGTTGTCGGTCGTTGTCTGGGGATACGTGTTTGTGGTTGGAGAGTCATCTGCTGACGGGCGGTGAAGAGAGTCTCAAGTATCTGTGGTGAACCCGTGGGGAGGTGCAAAGATTTTGTGAGGGGGACAATCCTCTCGAGGGTTTTTAACAATTTTTATATTCAGAGAAACAAAAAATGTGCCTCGGTGTGTGTGTTTGTGTGTGTGTGTGAAAGAGTGAGAGAGAGGGAGAGAGACAGAGAGAGAGGAGAGAGAGACAGAGAGAGGGAGAGAGAGACAGAGAGAGGGAGAGAGAGAAGAGAGAGACAGAGAGAGACAGAGGGAGACAGAGAGATGAAGACACAGAGAAAGAGACAGAGAGAGAAAGAGAGAGAGAGAGAGAGAGACAGACAGACAGACAGACAGACAGACAGATAGAGAGAGACAGAGAGACAGAGGGAGACAGAGAGACAAAGACACAGAGACACAGAGAAAGAGAGAGAGATAGAGAGAGAGACAGACAGACAGACAGAGAGACAGAGAGAGACAGAGAGAGACAGAGAGACACAGAGAGAGACAGAAAGACACATAGACAGAGAGACACAGAGAGAGAGACTAATTCACTAATTCATCTTCAGGGGCCAGAGGGACCGGACCCCACCCCAGACCCTGAACCCCCCCCCCTCACACATCCCACTCTCGAATACTACTGAGTCTTGGACCTGGTGTTGTTGTTCAGACCACGTGCTGTTTGCACCGCTCCTCGTCCTGTGTTTCGTTTGTTGTGTAGAGCGGCACACCGGGTCCCCAGGGTCCCTCGTTGCTACGCTGCGCACAAACAAGGTTCTCACTTCTACCTCAGGGCGGGTTCATACTGGGCGCGTCGCGTACAGCGTCCTGCGTCAGGCCGGGAAAACACCGCACACTGCGTGCGTCGCGCATTGTGTTTTGGGGGGTTTTCACATTGGGACGTCAAAAGAAACTACCGCGCGTCACCAACGTGGAAACAGCCTCAGGTTCACGTTTGCCACATCGTGCGCTGCGTCCTTGTTTCAGGCAGGATTCACAGTGCGTGCGTCATCCAATGCGTCCCTGTGTCAGGCTGGGTTTCACACTGGACGCGTCTTGCCTTGCGTCTGTGCATCAATGAACAGATGTACGTTCCCTGCGTGCGGCGTCCGCGCGTCACGCTGTGTTCCCCGCAAACGCCATGAAGTCACAAGCCATTTTCACATTGGCGCCGTCGATGTCAATGTTTTGACGTCAACAGCAGAAGTTTGAAGTTTGTCAATTTTAACATGATGCCCAATTGGTAGGCATCATAAAATAGTCCAGACCATTCTTTGACGTCGTCCAAAAAGTTGCTGTTGACGTCAGAATAAGCTGACGTCATCAACGTGAAAACCCCTTTACGCAGCACGCATACCCGTAGGCGCTGTGTGGCACTTTAGTTTGCTGCCTCAAGGCGTTTTCACATTGGGTGACGCGGGGTCGTTTTCTGGGTTGACGTCAAAAATTTCACCATTGGGTTCAATGTTAAATTTTGACGCCGACGTCAAAAAGACAGCCGCGCGTCACCAATGTGAAAACCACTTCAGCTCCGCGGACTCACCAAGACGCACCGCACCCGGCGTGAACACCGTCTCCACGCCAATTCCCTGGCACAGCTGCGTCTTCAGTAACGACTCGTCTTTCACATGTTTGCGGACGCGTCCTCCTCGGAAAAGGTCAGTCCAAAATTGAATGTTGACACAGCCAAATTTGTGAGCCACTTTTCCATGTGAATTGGCGGCAAGGAAATGGGTCCAGAAGGACATGGCGCTGTCGGCAAATGGACGCGTCTCGGGGCCCACGGGGACCGGGGAATGGGCCTGTAATTGCTGCCGCGGCCCCGGGCCTGAGCGCGGCGAGGCAGGGGGGCCGGTCAGCCGGGCAGGCTCCGCGGAGCCGAGAAGAATGTCAGGCCTGAGCGGAGCTGACAAGGCTCTTCCCGCAGACGCCGCCCTGACGCCCCGGTGACGTCGCCATGACACCCGGGAGACGTCGCCCTGACGACCGGGGGAGACATTGCCCTGACGCCCAGGAGCTGCCGCCCTGACGCCCTGGAGAGACGCCGCCCTGACGCCCTGGGAGACGTCGCCCTGACGCCCGGGAGACATTGCCCTGACGCCCCAGGAGACATCGCCCTGACGCCCCGGGAGACGTCGCCCTGACGCCCCAGGAGACATCGCCCTGATGCCCGGGAGACATCGCCCTGATGCCCGGGAGACATCGCCCTGACGCCCCGGAGACATTGCTCTGATGCCCCGGGAGACGCCGCCCTGACGCCCAGGAGACGCCGCCCTAACGGCCGGGAAATCGCCGCCCTGACGCCCAGGGGGACGTCGCCCTTAATACGTTTGAACTGCCACCGTGATAGCCATCGCAGACAGTGGCCTTATGTGACAGGAACAAGCGCAGTGACACCACAAGACCTGCCAACTACCCTGACACACTAAGAGCCACTACCCTGACGCACTAAGAGCCACTACCCTGACGCACTAAGAGCCACCACCCTGACACACTAAGAGCCACGGCTCTGACGCACCTAGATCTGGGTTCGTGGAAAGAGGTCACGGTGAGGATGATCTGGGAGTGGCCATTGGGTCTGAGTGGCTCCAGTGGGTCTTAGTCCCCTCAGTCACAGTGAGGGATCACACCGAGTCACACACCAGGGCTGAAGATGCACCGAGAGTTACACGGTGTGAGTTCCGAGAGATACGCAGTGGGAATTTGAGAGTTTCTTGATAGGGGTACGAGAGGCACACCAGGAAGGGCGGGAATTTTGAAGGGCGGGAACCACTGAGAGAGAGAGAGGGTTGGGAACCAAGAGCGGAAGGGATAGTTGGGGCGGGGTCATCAAACACTGACACAGGGGCTTCCCCAATACATGTCTTTCCCTCGCTGACTGGAGCGTTGCTTCGTATGGACAGTTGATCAACACAACTCTACGACTGTTTAGTCTGCGAGGCCCCTCCTTCTCTCCAACTTTATTGAGGGGTGTGTGGACGTTTTTACGACTCTCTGTGGGGCTCATTAAAGTCAATACAGGATGCAGAACAACGTTCGTGCAACTTCGTGTCGATGAACTGTGGTGAGTGTCAGGACCGGATCCAGTCCTTGCGCGATCTGGGGTCCAGGGCCCCCTGACCCTGAAAAACAAATTTGCCGCCACAGTTAACACCACTGAGACTGGCCACCTCGTTCACTGCAGTGTTGGCAGTATTTCTTGGTCAGTGGTGCACGGTGCTCTGATTTAGGATTTTCACACAGATGACGCGGCATCAAAATTTTGATGCGCGGCCACGAACGGTACTAGACGATTTTGTTGACACTCTCCATTGGGCGTCACGTTAAATGTGATGCCCGTGCGTCAAAATTTTTATGCAGGCGTCAAAAATTCTGAAGCCGCCCTGCCTGTTTGAAAACCCCAATTGAGTTTCGCCCAACAGCGGCGCCGCGGTACTCATTTGCACCGCTGTTCCGTCCGTATCTCACCTCAGCGGTGGAGGATCAGGGGGGGGGGGCGCCCAGGGGTGGATCCATCCATGAGGGGGGCGCTCAGGGAGTCCAGAACCCTCTGGCCCCAAGAAAAGGGTTCGCTTGTTGTTGCGTCACAAGAGCAAGTTTTTGATATATAAATGTGTGTGTGTATGTGCGTGTGTGCGTGTGTGTGCGTGTGTGTGCGTGTGTGTGCGCGTGTGTGTGCGTGCGTGCGAGTCTTAGAACTGCCCTTCCAGAGGATCGACCTTCCCCCACCAAACCATGTCCTGGGTTCGCCCAGAGCTGTGTCCGCCCGCCCGCCCGCCCACTCACCCACCCGCCCACTAGCCCGCCCACTCACTCACCCACCCGCCCGCCCACCCACCCGCCTGCCTACCCACTCACCCACCCGCCCACCAGCCGTTTGGAGCGTCTACCATTCACGCACTTCACCGGGGTCACTTGCCCCTCCCGGCCGCCCGCTGTCTGGAGCCAAGGCGAGAGGGTAATGCGGGCAAACCTGCTACACGTTGCGCTGGCAACTGGGTCCTTCCTCTCACGGCTGGATTCAGTGTGTCGTGGGAGGGGACAGGCAATCCTCAGGTTAGCCTTGCCGTCCCCCCCCCCCGAAAAAACGAGTGAATTTGCCAGATAAAGATGATGCATTGTGAACAAATTGACAAGCCGCACAGCCACGTGCGTCCTCCACTCCCGCCCGCCCGCGCCCCTTCAACCCGGCCCCCAGACCAGCCCCTCGGACCCCCTACCCCCCTCGCCCAGGAATTCGTGAATCCAGCCACACTCCCCCTGACAGGTGTGTCTCCTGGTGCGTGTTTGCGCCCTGGTCGGGTCTGGCCCTATCTCTGCAGCAGCAGCGCATCCGGAACGCCAGCGCACCTGTTTGCAGGGCACAGTTCGGGTGTTGGGTTTCCTCCTATCTCCACCTGGATCACGCGAGAAGTCAGTTGGTTCACCGTTCACCAGTTCATATGCAGCCATGGCTTTTCAGTTCCTTTTGCCTGGAGCCTGTTGACCTCCGTTTTCTGTTCCAAAAAAATTGATGTCTCACTTAGATTGAAGTGAAATCCAGTTTTAGTTTCATTGGAGTCCAACTTGAGTTCAAGTGTCTTGTGATCTTGTCGCTTGAGTGCTGATCACATTCTCCAGGGTAAATCTCAGGTCGCCCTGTGGCGGGGCGGGGAGCAGGCCTGAGCGTCCACCGTGCCGACGCAGAGGTGTCTCTTCCGCGGGAGTTATGACGCAACCGCGCCGGGCGATACATACACGACCATGACGCTCGTTACCCCACCCCCTGCTTCCCTGAGAACCAAGTTGTGTGTGTGTGTGTGTGTGTGTGTGTGTGTGTGTGTGTGTGTGTGTGTGTGTGTCCGGCGTTGTGCACGTTTTTTGCACGAGATCTACCTTGTGCCGATGTAGCGTGTGCCGACTCAGCCAGCAGCGCCCACTGACCTGCACAGAGACGAAACGCTTGACGCATCACGCAGTGTGAACGTGGTCTGAGAAGCGGCCAAGAGAAACGCCAGGTGTTATTGCAGGAGGAGCGTAAACGCTGCGAGGAAAACTCAACAACACACGGGGATCCGCCATGATCGCTTCCGCAGTGATCGAACTGTGGGTGGGATGCAGCAGCTTTTTTGTGAGACTCTTTCTCTCTCGCGCGCTCTTTCTCTCTCTCTCTCTCTCTCTCTCATCTCTCTCTCTCATCTCCTCTCTCTCATCTCATCTCCTCTCTCTCTCTCTCGCTCTCTTTCTCTTTTTCTCGCTCTGTCTCTCTTTCTCTGTCTGTCTGTCTGTCTGTCTGTCCCTTTCCATCCTATTTCTGTCTCTCTTCTCTCCACCTCTATCCTCTCCTCCTTCCTCCCTTCTCCATCTCTATTGTGTCTCCCTCCTTCTTCCCTTTTTCTCCACTGTCCCTTTGTCTCTCTCACTTTCTCGCTCTGTCTGTGTCTCTTCCCCCTCTTCCCCTTCTTCTCCATTGCAACCCTGTCTCGCTGCGTTTATAGTTTCCACACTCTGACGTTCCATGTTTGAGAAAAAAGGACCCATTGACAACTTGAAAATCTGTGTGTAACTGTGCACACACACAGTTCCATGTTGTTGATTGAAGAACCGAGGCTGATTCGTGTAAATCCTCTTCGTGCGCCCTGAGTCAAGGAGCGGGGCCGGATGTCTCGGCGGATTCCACAGCGTGACACGTACAGCGAATCAGGTCGACAGGAGCAAAGGACGCGCTGATCTGCGGATTTGTCCCGAGGCTCTGGGGTCGGAGGCGGCCGGGCGAGTCTGCGATGCGGGCGGGGAGGAGCGGCCCAAGCGGGGGAGGGGCGGTCTAGGTGAGGGAGGGGCAGCTTGGGTGGGAGAGGGGCGACCCGGGCAGGGGAGGGGTGATCTGAGTGGGAAGTGGGAGGGGGACCCGGGTGGGGGAGGGGCAGCCTGGGTAGCGGAGGGGCTGCCTGGGTGGGAGAGGGGCGGCCAGGACGGGCGAGGGGCCACCCGGGTGGGGAGGGGTGATTCAGACGAGGGATGTGACGGAAGCACTATCCCGGCTGACAGTGGCAACCACAGAGTCAAAGGCGGATTCAGATCTTGCTGCTGTGTGGGCACGTGTTGCCAGCGTCCTGTTTTCAAAACAACATCCGCTCAGGTCACAATGCAACATCGACTTGTACAGCTCTGGAACACATGACGCTTACACTGTGAATCACACATCACAGGACCACTCACTGTGACACGTGACCCCCAGATCAAATTATCAGCAGCTCATCGCGGGGAGGCCAGACGCCTCATGGTTCACACTGGGTCCGCTCCACGTGGAACAAACCGGATGTTGAAGTCACGTGGGAAACAGGCAATGTTCCACGGGCGGCAGTCTTTGCTTGAACACCACTGGACCTCAAAACTGCTGCACAGGGCAACAAATCTCCGTGACAAACGACACGCATGCGCAGAAACGGCAACATTTCAACACTGCCCCACACCACACCCGTTCTTCGTCCAGTCACCAATGGTTCCAGTCAATAGGGCGCTGTATGTCACAGTCAGCACCACAGGCCTGTAGAGCAGCGGCAGCGGGAACCGTGTGTTTGCGTGTCACGGGTCCGTCTCCACCGGAGGAAATTGCTCCCACATCCGCGGCGCGCTCGATACGGTCGCGTCCTGCAGGTCGGGGGCCTCGATGGCGGGTTTCCGTGCCGTGCTGCTGCGTGGCGGGCGAGGCCTCGTGATTCACAGCGCAGTCCCCGACACTGGGAGAGGATCGCAGAGGGCCTGCCCGGGAGAGCCCACAGGCCGGGAGAGAGGGCCAACCCTTGCAGTCCTTTAGGGCGGGCCTTACCCTGCAGCCCAGGAGAGAGGGCCTGCCCCTGCAGCCCAGGAGAGAGGGCCTACCCCTGCAGCCTGGGAGAGAGGGCGTGCCCCAACAGCCCAGGAGAGAGGGCCTACCCCTGCAGCCCGGGAGGGAGGGCCTACCCCTGCAACCCACGAGAGAGGGCTTGCCCCTTCCTCCCAGGCCAGAGCCGTCAACCCTTGGTCCAGTGGGTCTGCCCTGCCCCTGTCGCAAGAGGGTCTGCCTTCAGCCCGCAAAAAACGACAATCTCTGCCACCTTGTGATGGCAGATTCAAAATGGTTCACTTCCCAGGAAATAGATGTTGGGGGGGGGGCGAGTTGAGGCTGGCAGCCTTGACCACACACTGGGTCCACCCTTGCAGCAGTATCACGTGTGGCTACTGGGGTGGGAACGAATCATTTTTGTCAGAATCAATTCGTGACCTTTTCTGCGCTCCAGCCTGATCCCAACACACGTGAGCTGTGAGTCGCCCGCTTCCTCAACAGAAGACACAATGAAACAAGAAGCAGTGCTCAAGGTCCATTGCCGGCAATATCGTCGATTCTTCCTTGTCCTCCTTGTCTTCCACAAGCCATGCAGGCTGGGGGGGGTCTGGGGTGGGGGGGGGGTCTGGGGTAGGGGGGCAGTTGACATTTCATCCACCTTGCCATATACTGAACTACCACATGGTGCTTCGCCCTGAAGGGATTTCGCACAATTACCCCTGCAGTAGAGAGTCGTATGTTCGTGGGTGCCGAGTCCCCCTCCCGCTCGTGTGGTTTCGAATGCTCCTGCAGACTCGTTGCACCGGGTCCCGCCCGCACAGCTTTTTCATGCACCGCACGCCTGGATTTACCGCCTGATAAGAATTTACACCGCTCTACGCCGCACATCTATTGAAAATCAACGCAGCGGGTGGCCATGAATCTTCCGCCGGCTTTTCCTACACTGAAGCCGCAGCGCCGTCCTTGCAGTGCCGAACTGTGCACGTGCCACCCTTGGATTTGGAGCTGTGATCCCAGTGGTGTAAAGACGCAGCACCCATTGACCTGGACAAGGCCACGATACCCACAGACTTGTACAGAGCCATTACACCCATTGACATAGACAGGGACACCGAACCTGTTGACTTGCACAGGGTCACTCCAGCTACTGGTTTGCACAGGGCCATTGCACTCGTTGACCTTCACAGGGTCTCTGCAGCAACCCAATGAATTACACCAGGTCACTGACCCTCTTGACTCTCACATAGCCACTGCAGCCTTTGTCTTGCACATGGCCACTTGGTTTGTTGACTGCACCCACTGACATGCACAGGGCCACTGTACCCATTGACTTGCACAGGTCACCACACCCACTGACTGGCATAGGGCTGCTGCACCCATTGACTTGCCCAGTGCCACTAACCCATTGACCTGCACAAGATCACACCCACTGAGATGCGTGGGGCCACAACACCCATTGACTTGCACAGGGCTGCTGCACCCACTGACTTGCGTTGGGCCACCACATCCATTGACTTGCACAGGGCCACTGCACCCATTGACTTGCACAGGGCCTGAGGCATCCACGCCCGGGGCTCCGGACCTGCTGGGCCCGACCCCGCCCTGTGGGCGCCTCCCTCTGCGGTGCGCGCATACACGCGTTGTTGCTACAGATGCTCCAAACATCCTCCAACAACACCACGCTGCCCCGGGTTTCCGCATAGCAACGCGCGAGCGCTGCGTTACTGACAGCGCAAGGCACAAATTGGTGCAGAATGCAACAGTGTTTTTGCGATGGGTCCATTAAAACAGGCAACTGTTGCCACGCAGACAGATTTGTGGGCGGAATGTCTCGCACCAGACCCATTACGACTCAGGGCACCGCGCTGCATCGCGCTGCGTCTGTGTTTAGGCCGATCCGTATCACTCCGTCCAGTCTCGGGGTCTCGAGTCCCCTGCGCCTGAGCCCCGCTTCCCCAGACCAGGCCAGGAAATCATTAGGTCGTGTATTATGCTGGATTCAGAAAATTTCTCGTCCTGAAGACTGTTTCTCAGACGCATTTTTTCCAGCACTCAAAACAGTCTGTGCTGCAGGGAAAATAAATTGAAGTTGTTCTTACCTTCTGTGAATCTGTTGAAAAGACGACAGGAAATACGACCAAATTAATCCAAATCCAAACAGTGCAATGCAGGAAGTGTGGAGACAGTTTCCTGATGTGGACAGATATAAGATCCTTGTGTCCTCGTGCAGCGCTGGGCTGGATCTGAGGTGCTCCTCTCTCGGTGCGGGTGAGCTGAGAGCTGTGCGGTCTCACTGTGCGGTCTGCGCGCCGGGTCTGCTCTGCGAGGCTCCCTCCCTCCTCCCGCCTCGCGCTGTAACAGCTTCGCAACAGCTCCGCGGCGCGGTGATGCGCTGTGGTGCGGACCCCCGTCAAGCCTGGTGCGCGCTGCGTGCGTGGAGCGAGGCGTCCCTGGAACAAGTCAATGGGGATGTGAAACACATTGTCATCTGCACGGATGGATGGATGGATGGATGGATGGATGGACAGATGGGCAGATGGATGGACGGACGGGCCGGTGGACGAATGAATGGAAGGAAGGAAGGATGGATGAATGGGTGGATGGTGGATGGTGGAAGGAAGGATGGAAGGGTGGATGAATAGATGGTTGGACGGACGGACGCACGGGTGAATGAATGGAAGATGGAAGGATGGATGGAAGGATGAATGGAAGGATAGATGGAAGGACAGGGTTGGAACGCTGGACGCACCCTCTGTGCCTTCCACGCTCAATGTCTCAATTCAACACCACATTGTTTCAATGATGCAGCCACGCGTTCTTTGATCAGCATCTCGTCTTACGACTGATTTGTGAGCGAAACTCACCCCATTTCAATAATCCGCATCTTTTTGCTCTTGTTTTCGCAGAACCTCCGCGGCGCGCGTCCGTTTTGATCACAGCGCGGCGCGAACCTGCTCATAATTCCGCGGACGGGTGGGAAGTTTGACGGGTTCCGCTGATAGGAGCTGATGCCCGGGCAGCAGTGAGGTGGGAAGGGGTGGATCCGGGCACCAGTCAAACGGTAGGCCCGGGAACCGGTCGAGGGCGACTACCCCCCGTGTGAAGGGTGATTCCAACTTTCAAAGAAGTCGAGCACTGAAAAGGTACTTTTGCGCCAAAATGATCGGCCTGCCGGGTTTGAGAGATTTTTTTTTAGAACAAGCACACCCTCCACACCCTGCAGAGTTACAGACATAACACAGCCTCCACACCCTGCAGAGTTACAGACGTAACGCAGCCTCCACACCCTGCAGAGTTACAGACATAACACAGCCTCCACACCCTGCAGAGTTACAGACGTAATGCAGCCTTGCCACCCTGCACAGTTACAGACATAATGCAGCCTCCACACCCTGCAGAGTTACAGATGTAATGCAGCCTCCACACCCTGCAGAGTTACAGATGTAATGCAGCCTCCACACCCTGCAGAGGTACAGATGTAATGCAGCCTCCACACCCTGCAGAGTTACAGATGTAACGCAGCCTCCCCACCCTGCAGAGTTCCAGACATAACACAGCCTCTACACCCTGCACAGTTACAGACATAATGCAGCCTCTACACCCTGCACAGTTACAGGCATAATGCAGCCTCCACACCCTGCAGAATTACAGATTTAAGGCAGCCTCCCCACCCTGCAGAGTTACAGATGTAATGCAGCCTCCACACCCTGCAGAGTTACAGACATAACACAGCCTCCACACCCTGCAGAGTTACAGATGTAATGCAGCCTCCACACCCTGCAGAGTTACAGATGTAATGCAGCCTCCACACCCTGCAGAGGTACAGATGT
>JAAUXT010062695.1_pt1 | contig 11170 bp, 17 predicted proteins | sample 7278171 | NCBI WGS metagenome assembly JAAUXT01 (sample SAMN14350112, study PRJNA611818) | marine sediment metagenome | isolation source: surface marine sediment (1.8m) | place: French Polynesia: Moorea | collected 2018-08 | reverse complement strand
ATTCAGGGTGATAAAAGAATAGAAGTACCAGATAATATATATAAAAACATATAACAATATATAAAATTATATATTGTAACAACAGGTAGATTTGCAGACTAAATTCAAATTATGAGAAATGTCTAAATGCACCCCAAGAATACTACTATTGACTCCAATGTACCCATTCTCATATTTATTTATTTATTTCTTTGTTTTGTATGAATGTGAGAACCGTGTATAGACGGCTATCAATAAATCGTTTAAAAGCAAGTTTAAAAGCCGGTGAGCTTTATTTTCTGCGCGCAACGCAAGTTAAGAATTTATGAAGCGCCGAGAAGTTTGAGGAGCTACTTTAAGCTGCGCAAGAGCTGGTCGAGTAGTGAAACAGCTAGACAAATGGAAGCAGACACTTGCTCAGCACGAACTGCTCTCTTGTGTGCTTACTTGTGTGTTTATGCATGTGTTCTCAGTGAAGTTCAAGGTTTGTTTCGGGATATTAAACACCTCACACCTTCATTTATTTAGAGCTGCGTATTTTGGTCAGATGGCTGTCTGCATATCTACAGAACTAACCAATCAACAAGGACACCTGAAGCTGAAAACATGTCTTGAATAAACAATAATCAGGTCAGTACCAGAACCAACCGCGTCCAGTTGTTCGAAAAAATGTGGTAGGTTTAGAATCACTTCAAGCCGATATCCCAAAACTATTCCATGGCATTTGGCATTTGAAACTGCTTGAATCTGGACAGACATCCAGACCGCAATCTAGATCTGGATCCAGACCCCACCTGTGTGTAGATCTAATATCAAGTTACCAACACCTGGGCACTTACAAAAGCATAATTCTTTGGTTCATCTCATCACTGCAGCTGCATCCCTTACCCTGTGTGCGGACAGGGGCTCCACCCTCACCCCTCCACAACAAGGCTTGAGATGCCATGCATCGGTCCATTTCGGGACCCCCTGATCTTTTACACAGGTGTGTTTTTCGCCTGTGTTCAAAGCTATACTTTCTTGCTTTCGCCGTAGTTTTGGGTGATATGAACTGTGCTCGTATTTGCGTTTGCTCAGAGCAACCAGAGTGATCATCTTTTGTCATCTGTGGGGTGACATGAACTCAGAACCACGAAACTCACCTTCAGATTGAATTCGCCAGCCTCCACACCAACGAGTTGAATATCCCGTAGGGGGTGGGCCCCAAATTAAAATGGCGAACGATTGCTTGCACAACCTGAGGGTCCATCCTTGGCCTTCCTTATTTGGCCTCTTCACAGATTTTACAGATTATATTCTGGTGCAAGAATGAAAGGAGTTTGATTTCTTCATTTGGGATAGCCCATGGTTCTGGGGCAGAAGCTATCTTGGTGAAAGAGCACCAAAAACAGATCACATGATACCCCCATGGGGGGGGGGAGGAATGCAGGCCAAAGCCAGCAAAATAGTACTGTTGTACTATTTTCTATCTATTTTCTATCTAATTATTTATTGTAAAAATATTCAGAATATTAAAAATTATCAGGTGCTGCCAACACCCCCTACTGGGGGAGGAGTGTGGTGTGACACACCAGCTGTAAAATTGTAGTTAGAACCACTGCTCACCAGATGGTGTGATTGGAATAAGGTCAATAAATACGGAGGTTCCGGCCCTGGGGGACAGTCTCTCCTGAGATGCCAACCTGTGTGTTTGTGATATCACTACAATCGAAAGTGAATTTCTGACGTTTCAGTTTTTTGTGCTCAAAGGTCTACTTGCTTTGTTTTTGGTCCAAAAGGATATATTATTGAGTGCAAATGACTTTAACATTGGCAGATTCAACAATTTTTTATGTGTGTCTTGATTTTGTTCTGTATCTTGGAAACAAACAACATTTGATCAGGGTGTATGTTGATGGTTTTCATCACATCGGATGGGCTTTCAGGTGAAGTGAATGTTTGGTTGATACGAAGAAAATTTTTGCGCACATATGTTTGGTGTGGAAGAGAAAAAGTTTCCAGATTGTTTTGAGAATTGGTTGCAGATAAAGCCCATGGTATTGAAAAAAGATTTTGTTTTGCTTATTTGAGACCTGGGGGGTAGGGGGTCAAAGTTAAATTGTGACATCACGTTGAAAAAGGGATTTACACTGCTATATCTTTTTGCACTTGTTTGGAATGTTTCATGGTTCATTCTGTAGCAATGTGACTGTATGTGGGAAAAATCATTTTGCTGTTCAGATCTTGTAAATTGTTTGAGGCAAGATGGAGCTAAATTTTATGAGGGTTTTTGGTTTGGGGCAAAAAGTACCAAAATTCTGTTGGTTGCCTTGCTCATTGCAAAGAGAAATTCTAATGTTTACTCACATTGTAACAGGGTTGTTTGTTTTCCTTGAGGGGTCAAAAGAGTTTTGGAATCTGCCATTTACATTTGGTGGTGGATGGTCAATTTAAAGTTTGAAAGTAACCACTTGACTTTGGACGAGTTGATTTCACACGGGTTTTATCCCTTAAAATCAGAACGAGCAATCATAATGAGCAACCAGAACGAGCAGCAGTTCAAATCACCGCGAGTCTCAGGCGCCTATTTTGTTGACGCTGGTCCCAGACACCAAGGAGAACTTTTGAACGGGGGTGGAGTTATTTTCTCAAAATTTTCTGGCTATTTTTGCCCAAGGCCGAAACATGGATGTGACCCCATTGCCCATGCAACGTTTTTAGAGGTCAATTGTACGCTCGTACGAGTATGTTGCGTGATTCTTGTTTGACCAGGCGAGATGTCGCTTGAACAAGTCGGAATGAAGGCCCAAGGCCTCGCTGTCGAAGCTTTGCTCCATCACGGTCCGCCAAGTGTGGAATCGCTCGAGTCGATGCTGTTCGATATCAACGATCAATTGGCCGACAACGGCAGGCAGTGAGTAACTTGTCGCACAGTGAACGTTTGTTGTGCGACGAATTTGAGTGCTTTCTGTGCCAAAGAAGGAGACTTGAAACAAACAGCCTGTTTCAATAAAAGATCTGAGTGAGCCAAACAAGTCTTGTGACAGAAAGACATCTTGATTTTCAGCTTGGAAAGTTGCCTGAAGGATCTTCTGAAAATGACGAACGATTTGACAGGAAACGTGAAGGACAACTTCACAAATCCAATCGAAGCGGTCGATTGCTTGTCGCAAGGGCATCTTCTGGACAAATCGTCGTGCTACGATCCCGACCCAGAGGCGATCACACTGATGTTGAAACATGTGGTGAGAGACAAGTTCAACGGGGTGCCGTGTTCTGTTCCATGACATATGTTCACGAACACAAGCCACATGTTTTACAACATTTGAACAGATCACAATGTTGGACGAGCAGCCAGGCTGTGAGGAGACCCTGCTTCAGAGTGTGTTGAAGTTGTCGTCCGGAGAGGGGTTGTCGCTCCCTTCCCGAACAGTGGATCAGTCACACTCGTCCGTGCTTTCCATCAATACGGCCGTCGATGACTCTGAACACGTGAGTGTGAACTTTGCAGAGATAGCCGATTCTGCCTGAATACAAGAGAGCTCAGGGGGTTCTGTTCTTGTGTTCCGTGTCCACGCTGGAGCACAGCCCGAGGAAAACTGTCACTTGTATCAAGTTTGGTCACCAGGAACGAACGTGGGTTCCCACCCCCTGAACCCTGCACTTGAATTGAACGCCTGATTTCTGGTTTTCACATGTTGTTCGTTCAACGCGGGAAGCCGTGAGCACTCGCATGTTTCTGGAACTATGCGATCGGATCCACGTCCTGTGTCCACACCTGCCAAAAGAGGACGACCCCACCGGCACAAATTTCAAGCCCATGTCACATAGTTAGGATCTCTAATTTACGAAAGGGAAGCCAAAGCGATTTTCGGAAAGTATTGTTTCACGTGTGTTTCACTCACAAGTTATTTTTCCTCCTTTTCACGCCGATCTTTGATCTGCTTCAGACGCATACAGATGACAGACCTTTATGTAATCGTTCCTGCAAGCCCAAAATTGGGAGACCGACTCTTTCAGAATTTCGTGTGGTCAGTGCAAGTTGAAAGAGGGCTGGGTTTCGGCAAGATGGATTCCCCCCAACACCGGACTTCGCTGTTTTCCGGCGTTCCGGGAGCGGCGTTGCAGTTCTTCTTTTCTTGCAGGTCGTTGAGAAGCATTGGAATGACATCTGTCAGAGATTCCGCAAGTACCTGCTGGAGAGGCTGATGAAATTACCAAGTGGCCAACCAAGTCACAAGATCAATTTTAACGGAAGCAAAAGACTGGAATATGTGCAAAGCCTGTGTGCACTGAATCCCGAAGAAGAGACTTGGCAAAGATATCGTAGCCTTCGGGGAAAACAAGTCAATAATTGTCTCAAAGAATCGTCGGTTTCTGGTGACAATCAATCGTTTCTGGATGTGGCAACTGGCTTCAAGGCCGCAAGTCAGAAGATCTTGATCATGATTTCTGAAGACGTGGAACTTTTCAGCTCGAGAGTCTTTTCGCACACAACTTCCCTGTTCAAAGCCTTGCAGGAAGTCTACATGGATCGACTCCAAGAGGAAATCGCAACAATAGTCGATTGCTTGCAAGACGAAATTGTGCAGCACAAGAAGTCGGAAAAGACAAGTCAACAGCACAAGGACATTCCAAAGTCGACAAGCGAATTTGTTCGACTGGGTGGACTGAAAGGCAACCTACGTCGCCAACATTCCAAAAGTCTTGACAGTCTGTACGACAAAAACGGGGAAGCTGTCTTCACTGACCTGCAGGGTATTCTTCCTGGCGAACAGCTCAAGGTTAGAAACAAAAAAAAAATTCAGCTTCGTTTCAACTTGATCAGACCATATTTGTCGAGACCGTAAGCAGAGTAGAAAGGCTGGCTTTCCCCACCTGATTGACTCACAAGAGATAACGCACTCATGTTGTCAGGCTCTTGCGGTCATCTTCAACTGTTTCCTCAACCTCGAGATGTATCTGAACACCCTACAACACAACATGATATGGGAAACAACGGGCAACGCATTGAAAAAATCAATCCCAAAAGGAAGTTTGAAGAGTGAGTATCCGCTTTTCTTGATCATGTTCATCAAGATGATTGGCAATTTTCATCAGGTGTAGTCAGGCCGATAAACATCGGATACACTACAGACCCCCTGAAACTCGATACATGGAGGTACACACCTGTGTTGAAGGGTCTTCTTGTGTCCGTGCTGGAGTGGGCAGTGAAACGCCGGTGGCTGCCCAACGCAGGTCAAGGAAGATTGTCATGAATGTCAACAAAAATGTCATCTCTTCTGCAGGTGTGTTGAAGTCGCCAACAAGTGCAGCAAAAGACGACGATGAGGAATTTGGTGGAGGCATGTTTGGGCAGTACGGAGCTCAGGGAGCAGCCATGCTTCTCATGGAATCTTCAAATGTGAAAGGTTCGATAGTCAGGCGCTGGTGATTCCTTTCATGCTCAAGTTGGAAAAAAGACGCTTGTTCAAACTTTGGTCAGTCACACCTTCACCACCCGGAACCCCAAAACCTTGTATCTAGTGCAGAGTCCTTCGACTTGAGTCCTTGGCTTCGTCAAGGAAACTGGTTTTCTTTTTCAGTTATCGAACCACAAGACAAGCTGTCGTGGGATTGGAGGCACGGGTTCAAAAGAGCAATTCAGGAAGTTGTCAAGGCGCTGGAACTGCACATCCGACACATCACTGGTAAGTTGCGATCGATGAAACAGTTTTTCCGGTTGGGCATTTGCGGGCATTGAGTTCATCCTGTTGACAAGGTTTTTCGCGAATTCGCTTTCTGTGACTTGCAGACCAAGCTCACCACAGGGAGTTGAAGGCAATGGAGACCTCTCGGGTTGTTGAGAGCGTTCAGGTGCCTGCAGACTTGGTTGGTGGAAGACTTGATTACCCCAAAAGAGTATCCAAGGTAAAGAGTTTCAGGTTCCTGCGAACTGGTATGTGGCATGCTGTCACAGGCCTTGTACGTGTGCATTTTCTGTGTCAGCGTTTCAACAAATCGATGCACAACGAACCGTCTTTGACAGGTTCTCAGCGACGTGATCAACGAACTAGAATCTCTGTTGCCATTGGCGCAGGCTGGATCTGACGGTTGTATGACCGCAGTGAAAGCCGCCTTCGTAGATTCTTTGTGCCTGGCACTGAAGAATATTTGCGTTCGACTCGGAAAGGTACATTACTTTCCTCCAATGCTGTTCTTTTCGGTGCAGTTTCAGATGTTATTTTCTCTTGTCTTATTCGCGCTTCATTCATGTGCAGATCACTGCGGAAGTGAATGAAAAGAAGCTTCCAATTAGTAACCTGTACACGGTCGTGTCAACGTCGGCGTACATCCGCAACCACCTCCTCTACTTCGACCAAGTGTTGGGCTCAGATGAAATCAGGTACAGAAAAAGTCTTTTGTGAAAGATGTGATGTTGTGTTTATTCCTCGATAGGTAGGTTTGTACCTGACGTGGGGTCTTTTCGTGTACAGCAGGAAATTTCAGGGCTTGTACCGGCAATATCGCGACCAGGTGGACACGCTGAGCAAGCAGCTCATCCAGTATCACGGACACCTCCTGTCCACCGCTCTCCTGCACGATGCAGAGTCACACGACCTGGACGGCAACAAAGAATTCTACGAGGTATTTGGTTCTTTTCCCCCAATGAATTGTGATTTGTCTTGCTTTGACGAGAGCGTTTCATGCTCAACTGACCTGTGTTTTTGGTTGTGTTTTTGTTTTTCAGGATGAACGATGTTCTTTCTCAATTCAAATGTGGTATTTTCATTTGAATTCTCTGCGCCATGACCTGTGGAAAACGTGTCCTCCGAAGTTGTCTCAGTCCATTCTGGCAGCCGTTTTACATGAATCATTGGCGACACTGACACAACGATACACCCGAGTTGACGTGTCTCCAAAGCGAACCAGACAGTTCAAGTGAGTGGGAGTGAACAAACATAAATTCATCTTGTGAACGTGAAGCATTCAGTTTATCAATACGCGATAAACTTTGTTTCCTCTGCGCTGCAGATGCGACATTACAACGGTTCTGGTCGTGGTGTCCGAGCTTCTGTACCCCTGTTGTTCACACATCGGCACTTACCTGGACGCCACTATGAGCACGCAGCCGCACTGTGCAATTCACAACCTGTGCTCGACGTTGCTGGCAGCGATGGCACTGATCTGCGCTCCGTTGGAAACCGTATACAAGTACAGAAGCGTTCATTTCTGCGCACAGCGACACACTCCCTGTCATGTTCGAATATGAGGACGATCTTGATCTGTTCCAGGGTCTACAAAAAGGGATTCTACAAGAAAAGACAGAAGGGAGAAGAAGGTTCAGCGTGCGGCTACCCTTCTCAGTGGTTGAGCCCGCTCAGACCTACGCTTTTTCCTCATGGGAAAATCAGGTCGGTTGCAACAACATCTCGATCTTTACGGACGCGTTCAGTTGTTCGTGTGAAATGAGACTTTCTTTTGTACGTTTTTCGACATTTTAGCTTGAAAGATCTGCAGACAACGAATGCTCTGTATGTGCAAGTGAAGTTGTTGTGCAGTCAACCGGAGCCAAGCTGGTCTCTGCTTCTGCAGGTATATGTGCTTTCTTCTTACTTTGTGAGCGGCAAAAGTATCAGCGGGTGTTTTCACCAAACCATTTCTTTCGTGGAACCGAGCGTACCCAGCACCATTTGTTCACCACAAACAATTGTACCCACTTGTTGGTTGTGTTGCAGGCGCTTCTGATGAAGGAACACGCATTGTCTGTGATGTTGCTGGCTAAAGCTGCCAAGTGCACGCCTCCCCCTCCGGAGGGATCAGAGAGCGTGTGCATCACCATGACGACGCCGAGTGACCAGCTGTACTTCGCTTTCACAGACATCCTCATCCAGTGCAGCCAGATGTTCCCCGGAGCTTTGGCGCACGTTTTCTTGACCGTCGTGGAAAGGTTTCCTTTTATTCGTGCTTGTATCGACTGTGCTCAGTGGTCTTTCGAAAATATTCCTGTCCACAATTGCCATCTTTTTCTTTCTGCAGATCAGACACGTGGGAGTTGTTCGATGACAAAAGCATTCTTGGCAAGACTCACCACGTGAGTGTTGAGGAGGCTTCGATTCCACAACAATTGTCACAGAATGTGCCTCGCGCAAGTTCTGCAATTTGCTTCTTGTTGTGCAGGTTCCACCGTGGATAAAGGCAATTGTTGTTTCTCTGCAGCCGTTTGTGTCAAGGTGGGAAAATTACGTTTTCTACTTCACTGTTTTTAAACACAGCGTCGCTGCAGTTTTCATGATCATTCTCTGGTCGCAGAGTGATCGAACCGGCCGTCAAGTTGTTGATGGACAGACACATTCGAGGGCCTGACCTTGAGTCCTTGACCCACAACATGGAGCAGTTGCCCTGTGGGTGCAATCCAGCTGCAAAGCAGGAAGCCCCCGAAGAAGGTAAGTTTCACTCGATCCCCGCAAAATCCGGGTTCCCTGTGTTGTGAAAGTGCAACAATATTCTCTTCTCGTCACGATGTGTCTGACTTTCCAGTGAAGGATATCATTGGCGAAGCTTTGTACAGCTTGATAATGCAACTGACTGAAGATATCTTCTGTGTGCCAACGCCTCTGGCGATGCTACTGAGAGCTGCTCAGGACAGAATTCAAGAGAAACACATGCAATGTGCGCACAACTCAGTGGCCGTCAAGGTAAACGTCTGGTTCCAGGTCTATTCACCCAACTAGCACAGAGGCTCGTGCTGTTTTCGGAAACCACAAGCACGTGTGCTCGTGTTGTAGATGATAGCCAGCGCAATACGAATCGCCTTGACGGATATTGAGTACATAGAAGGCTTGGTTGGCTTACCATTGGCGGACATGCTCACGGACAGTCTGAAAATGTTGTCAGAATGTATCTATCACGTGTTGTGTGCACCTCAACAAGGTACTGCTTTTACAATTCTCCAATCATCAATTTTCTTCACCAATTGTCCTCTGACAGTCATGCGAGTACCGACATTTATCTTGTGTTCTGCATTTTTGCCTGCCAAGGAAAAGGTGGTGGTGCCCCAAGGATTGCTTCACTTTTTGCAAAAGCAAACAGAAACTGGCTTCAGGAACAAATTGAGATTCTCACTGATCACTTCAGCAGCCCGTAAGTTACTTCTTTCTCTGTTCAGTGTGCACAACGTGTCAAATTTGTGTCAAGCCTTACCGAATTGAAAAATGAATTGATTTCATTTGTTGAATGAGACACATTCATCCATCAGGTTACACACACGCACGCACGCACGCACGCACGCACGCACGCACGCACGCACGCACGCACGCACGCACGTCCGCGCATACTCAGCGGCGGTTCTGACTCGTGGGTGTGTTTGCTTATCGAAACCAGCTTGTTGTTTTCCAGAATTTTTGAAGTTCCGGATGCATATCCTTTGGAAAGTTCAACAGAAGACTTCCTGGAGAACCTGCTTGTGAACACGTCGAGTCACATTCTCAATTCCCCGTCAGGTACTGGTCAAATGAAGTGATTGGAAGACGTTTGGGCGTGGCACACACGTTTGGGCATGGCACGCACAAGTCAAAACCAAGAAGCAGAAAAGTCGAAGAGCCCACTCGTGTGCATTTACAGAAGATCACGCGTACATTTTGTTTTGTGGCAGGAGAAACGTCCTTGAAATGCGTGTACAACTTCCTGATGAGAAACAGCGAGTGGATCGAGGGACAGCTGGATGTTCCGCCTCTGATTGCCACCGCTCAAGAGACGTCCAACCAACCGGAACCACAGTTTTGCCTGAACATTGACCCTCTGCCCACCGTGTCCTTCAACCCGCTTCACGAGTTCAAACATATCAGCGACTGCCAACTCGACCACGTACGTAACGTGTTGTTTCCTGGAAGGTTGTGCACTCGAACGCAACGTTGTTTGAAGATCAGTCGATACAGTGCGCTGCATGTGTGCGTATATTTCTTTCTTATGGGTTGCTTTTCCCTCCGAAGGGATTGACTGCGCTAATCTGATCACGTTTCTGTTGAAATGTAACGTCGGCATGGTCAGATTTCAGTCGTCGGAAATGATTGTGAAAAATTTGGAGGAAATTCCGTAGGATTTTAGTTCACGGACCTCGCGTGGACAAAAACAAAAATTTGTCCACAACGTTGATAGTTGTTGGAACTGGGCTGGACACAAAATTTCTATCTTGGTGCCTTCATGAGAAAGCAAGTGTCTCTCATTAAAATCGCCAACATCCTACCACGTGTTGTGTTTCCTGGATGTGTGAGGGGCGGGGGCGTTATCATGTGGCCACGATTGTTCTGCACGATTGAAGATGAGCATTGCGCGGTGCACATTGACATTGCCAGTTTTCATTCTTGTAATTCAGGCAATCCTTGGGGAATGGCATTACGACTGGCAGCGAGTTCTTCAGAGCGATCTGGGACTGACGGAAGCTGGTTTTCGCACGCTGCTGTCCCGCCGCTATGAGATGCATGAAGGGGCGCATCTCGACGAAAACGACCGAAAACCAGCTCAGGTCCTGAAGAAGAAGTTTGACCTGGAAACTTCTGATCTCAACTAGCTGTGTTGTAAGGACTGCTTTTGTGTCCTTTTTGCAGCGACGCCAGCGGTGTTACCAAAACTGAAGTTGTGATTTGTGTTGTTCAGACATGTCATCGCTCCTTCCACAATTGAAAATTGGTCAGGATCGACTCCCACCAACCGCCAGCCCACGCCCTGGAAATGAGTCAAAAAATAACTCCATCTGGAATTCAGAGTGGGAGGGACATGAAAATGCAAACTTTGTGGCAGAATTCAGAACACCAATATCCTTGTGTTAGAATTTGCATAATTGGATGACAAAAAATAGATCTACGTGTTGGGCGCTAAATGGAAGGTTTGAGGTATACCCTGTCCCCAAAAGAGGAAAATACTCAGAATGTGATGAAACGTCCAAAGCTGCAGACAAACTTCTATTTGTACACACGCCGTCCTAAGGGTAGCGGCGCGTGTTATGCAACGGTGATAGGTTTCGTGGCATGGTCGGACCCCCCACCCCCCATCTGAAAATTTTTGGTCTTGAGGGACCCCCCCCCCCATTTTTGGACTTAGAAAATTTTTGGTCTTGAGGGACACCCCCCCCCCGGGGGGGGGGGGTGGGGGGGTGTGGGAGGTGTGGAGTACTAAGGTTGGTGGGGGGTGGGGGGCGGGGTGTTAGGTGGGGGGGGGCGGGGGGGGCGGGTGT
>JAAUXT010082364.1_pt1 | contig 11171 bp, 19 predicted proteins | sample 7278171 | NCBI WGS metagenome assembly JAAUXT01 (sample SAMN14350112, study PRJNA611818) | marine sediment metagenome | isolation source: surface marine sediment (1.8m) | place: French Polynesia: Moorea | collected 2018-08 | reverse complement strand
CATCTTCACTCTTTTTATTCACTTTCACACAAACACAATCAAACTGATGAACTTTTTTCACACACAACTTCCCTTCAATAATTTCAAATTCAGTCCACCAACCCACAACAACAGGATACTTTTTAACAAAAGAATAACATGGTTGCAATTTTGGATTTTGTTGAACAGATAGACTTTCACTCACACCATGAAAATATAATACATCAGGATTCAGCAACACATCAAAAACAAAGAAGGAATAAAGTTTTTCATAAACATGATCATAAAACTTTGAGTTATAACTAGACACTTGATGACAGATAACAAAATGTTGATAATAAACATGTGCCCATAACTTTTCCAGTGAAATAATTACTACATAACAAATATTTAATTACTGAATCACAAGAACGATGAAAAGAAGCAAAACTCATAAATAATTGAAACTTACTGAATGAAAACCAAGGCATCCTCGCACCCACCATTTTGTCATACTCATTCATACCATCAGAAGCTTTTAAAATAATCTTACTTCTAACAAAACAAGACTCACTCAATACACAATCATGTACACAAGACCCTTTCCTAAACTAAATAACTGGCCACTTCACTTTCACCTCATGCAACAAAATACCCAGAGGACAAATAAAAATAAAACAAAACTGCCCTCCCACACTCAATTGCCCTCATCACAGCTGCTTCCTTCTTCCTCATACCCCTCAATGCACCCTCCAAAAAAACCTTCTCTCCTTCACCTCCAAGTCCATCTCCCACTCCACTCTCCTCTCTTCCTTTGCCATAACCCTCACCCATGCCTCATCCTCCAAGTCCTTGCCCATCCTCTCCCACTCTCCATCATCTCAAAAAGCCAACATCGAAAACTAAAACACAAAAAAAAGAACAACCTTACAATCATAACACATATTCAAATGTAATTCCAACACCATATTACACATTCTACATCAAACTATTGAACAATTCAATCAAACACAAAAACAAAAACTTTCATTTATCACTCACATCTTCTGGTTCCTTCACCATCTCTTCTTCCACCACCCAACCCTCATGCTCACACTGTCCACACCCCTTTCCATCAGCCGACTCCTCTCCCCACAACACCTCCCCATGCACACTACACACCATGTCCCCTGCAAATAAAAAAAAATGCACAACACACCAACAAAATACATTTTGTACAATAAATATTACTTGTTTGTGTATTTGGTTGTGACAAAATTACTTGACAGGTGTAGAGATTTCGTGATGTGTAATCAGTTTTTGCAGATACATAAATTTGACACCCAGATTTGAAAGTTCCTATCCTTGAATCAACTGGATTATGTGGGTATGAATTCCTTCATTGTGAGCTGTATGGGTGTGAATTACTTCGTTGTGATCTGTGTAGATGTGGGGATCTGTGATATCACTTGTACACAACATTACATAAAAAACAACAAATTATATACTTACCATTCTCAAACCACACACGGCTTACCATCTCCATCTTGACCTCCTCCTCTTTCGTCATAACACTGTTCAAAATACAAACCAGAACATCCAAAAATCATTTCTGCCAAAAAAAAACAATAACAAACTTTCATGACTGTCTCATCGCATATAAAACATACTTCTAGCATCTCATCAATAATCAGTACTCAAAAAAGAACCAAACACCAAAATAATATTTCTCAATCATAAATATATTTTCATATATTTCCACTGCCCCATCAACACAAAATAATGAAAACCATTCACCCACATAAATCAACAAATTTCATCCTCTCAAATACATTAACTTTTTTAACAAAAAACAACAACAGTAAACACTCAAGCATCATCCCCTCTTATCAATATATCACAGACTCACATGAATACAAAATTTTATCACAGAAAACACATTCATCACAACAACTTACATCCATCCATCCATCCATCCATCAACTTTCACCACACACACCACATTTGTACTGCCCACCCCCATCACACACCAACTCAAGAAGGTAAGAGTTTTAATTTTTTTAACCAGGTAAAAAAAGGTACACCAAACAGGTAAAAAAGGTACACCAAACAATCAACAAAATCACAAAAAAAGGAGTAAGAAAAATAAAAAAAAATTGATGACTCAAAAAGATTCATACATGCAAAAAACTAAATCATAAATTAGTTCAGCATTAGTTTTCCAAGAAATTCGGGAAAATTTTGGTGTTGCCTGCTACATTCTGTATGTGATAACATAAAGATTTCACAAAAATGGCAGAAAAAACAAACCTGCTGTGACTCTAGAACCCTACGAAACACATTTCATTTTGTGACACTAATTTTTGTTCTGAATACATGTAAATAATTTCATTAAAAACTGGAAGCACGTTGAAAAATAATTGCCAAACATGTGTGGTACCAGAAAGTTTTGAGAAGAATTCTTTTCATCTGAAGATTGTAGAGAAGTATACGTTGTGATAGTGTTCTCGTGCTTATTATTTCTTCCTTTTCACACAACACATCATTCTCAGCAAACAACTGCAAGAGATTTCACTTGAAAAATTTAATTTATTTTTTCCAGATGGGTAAATTCACACAGAAGTTGACAAAAAAGCTGAGCGAAGAAGAAAAAGAGAAGCGTCGCGAGAGCTACAGAAAAAAAAGTGAACAGATGAGCAAAAGGTGTGCTGGAGGAATGAAGCAGGCAAGACAGCTGAGAAAATAGAAGCTGAGTGAAGAAGAAAAAGAAAAGCGTCGTGAAAACTAGAGATACCACGGAAGCTGGAAATTCCATAAAAAAGTTTTGAATCTTACCCTACTTCTTTTTACACCGAAAAAAATGATTTGCTTAGAAAAAAACCGAAAATTACAAGTCTCATAAGCGTAGTGTGCAGCAAGTAATGGGCCCTAATACTACTGATAGTCACTGCCATGCTTCTGCCAGGACTTGGCATCTTCATCGTCATCTTCATCCCCATTTTCATCCAGGCCAATGATCAACAACAATCCTGCCCACTTCATAAGGGCTTTCGCGGTGGCTGCACCATGCCAATCCCATGATTCACAGGTGAGGAGAGGCTGGATAAGATCCATGAGATCCTCTGCTATGTCCACCGGCCTTGCAATGTTCCACCACCCCTTGTCATTGAGATAGGTCATATCTGTGTCATACCCAGGAACAGGGTCCTGTGTTGTAGAACGCACATGCTCAGTCATTGTCGGGCACAGTCCTTGAGAACTCCCGGTGGGGATAGGAACAGAATAGCCCCCGTCCTCCATGGCTCCACACAATTTCTCAGTTGCCAGCAGCAAGTTTCTGCAGAAGTATCTGGTGAGCAGCGACTCTCATTTGGTGTCATACAGCAAATTTGCTGCTGACAGATTCACAATGCAAGATGGCGCACTCGTAATCATGTGCCACATCATGGCTGGAGCACTTTCATGAATGTGATTCCACTTGACCACTGACAGTAGCAATTTGTCACCAGGCCTGTCACTTATCATGGCTGAGAAGTTCCTCTCATCACCATCGTAAATTTCAAGCTCAATAATTTGCACTGACAGTTCATTGATAACTCTGCAACACTCGTTCCATTGTTGATGCAGGTCCAATTCACCAAACCTGGTATTGTATGGTGCGAAATCAAATTTTGCGAGATGTTGCGGTGGTTGAAATGCCTGTGACATTGTGCCCTGACTGAACTACTAATGGAATGCTGCTAAGGGCTCAATTCATCAAGAGACATGACAGAGGTTACTTGGCTTAGGGCTGGTCAGCGGGGGCAAAAATAACTGCTGAGGCATTCACTGCTCAATGATCATGTTGAAGCTTAATTCAGGGATGGGGCCGATTACCTGTGGCAACCTTCATGAGAGCGTATGCTGATGCAAGGTGCTCCAGGGTCAAGGGTTCACACGCGGGGGCTGGGGCTCAGGCTTTCATTGCTGAATGGTCATGGTGATGCTTGCATCAAGGATGGGGGCAATTAGCAGTGGCAAGCCACAGTAGCGCGTGCATGCACAGATGGTGATATAACGTGCTCCGGGGTCAGGGGTCAGTTCAGGGGATGTGGCTTTGTGGACCAGGCTCACTGGCTTTCGGCTCTGGTGCTGGGGGCTCAATTGAACATGTTGAGTACACTGAATGTGAGGGCTCGGGCTGGGGCAGGGGTTAGGGTCTCGTGGTCACCGCATGGACACACACACACACAGTTCCTGCTGTCTGCTCACCAGTCTGTGCTCTCCAAACTTCTGAACACACACACACACACACACACACGCACTGTCACACTTGTCGCACTTTTACTAAAGTCGTGTTTTTGCCCAGCTCCAACAAAAGTGCTGTCCCTGCTCGAACTCCCGCCCTATCCCTACACCTATCCTGCCCAGCTCTGCCCTCTCTACCTGAATTCGCAAATAAAAAATACAAAAATAAATAAAATCATTCGTTTATTGTTCGTTTCCTTCTCGTGCATGAACGCTTGTTTTGTTCGGCACCTCCTATGCACAGTGTGTGTACACACACGTCAAACTAGTCTGGACTAAAACACGGGCTCTGTGCCGTCTGGGTCATCTGAGTCATTGTGGTCTTTTTTGTGAAAGTTTTCCTTGAACTCGATGCATTCAATGGAGACGTCTTCATCTTTGTTATCAAGTTCAATGGGATCTTTCTTGGTACCCTTCGTATCCTTTGACATTTTCATTTTTTGGGACCGGTTTTGTCTGCGTCTTGCCTGGAAAAAAAATCAACATTTGTAAATGAAAAATAATTGTTCATTTTTCTGCTAGAAGTACTGCCACACCCCCCGCTCCATGTGTGGGTGTTGTGTGTGACAGAGAGAGAGAAAAGTAGTTCTGAGGCGAGCTGCTGTGGCACCTCTTTCGTCACACACCCACAACGAGAAAGTTACCCATGTTGGGAAGTTTGTCAAAACTCATTGTGTGTGTTGCTATACACCAGACCCAACTGCAAGTATTCAGCATTCAAGTATCTGGATGCATTCGTTGCCAGTTCATATGTGACACGACAGCAAAGCTGTGGGACAGCATGATCTTGGGGGCCTGAGACAGACAGCCACACTCAACAGCCTCAACATTGAAGGCACACAGGCCTGCACACTTGAATGCCTTCACTGCGTGATTCCCGGCCAAGCCGTCTTGAAGATGCCAGCGAAGGTGCATTTGTCGATGTTGCTGTTGAGGTTCGCCACTTTCTATGCAGAAACTGCCTTGTGCCAGTTGGTCTTCAATTCTGAATATATTCTGAAGCATGAAACTTGCATTTTTGATGAGCAGATGGTAAATTATACCATGGTCCCAACAGAATCCAGCTGCGTCCATGGTGACATGCAAAGCATGTCCATAGATGAAGAGCATGACTGGACTGGATGCTCAATGCTCATCCACTTGATGAACTTGTCAAACTCAGTAACAATGTGATTAATGCACTCCCCTTCAGCCATCCCATTTCTGTCAGGCCGATGAATGCCTCCCGGAAGGCCCACATGGCATCAGTGATGTTGCTGGTCAGGTGTTTACCTGGGTACATGAACATTGGTGGCATGAAGTCACCCACTGCATTAACGCACCCAAGAACAGTGATCTGCTCCTTGGTTCCAGGTGCACGCTGATGCACATGATGGCTCCCTTTTGCAGCAAACACTTTGTGCACATGCTCAGTTCACCCATCCAATGGAAACCTGCTTTCATCGCGGTTGAAGATGTGGGTTCTTGACAATTTTTGAAAGTTTTTGTGTTTACTTGACCTGTTCATGCACCTAAACTTTCATCCTTTCGAAGACGTTTCAGTATTTCTTCACTATTTCCATCTATCTCATGTAGTTGCTGAGAAACTTAGGGTGGCTGGTCACTGGAGCAAATTTGGATTTTGCTGCAGTGCCAGCCACTTGCTCCAGTGGCTGGCCACCCCCCAAGAAGATCAGAAAGAAGATCATCTTCTTCCAGAAAGATGCTTTATTAAAAAAGCAGACATCTTCTGAAAGAATTACAACATTTTATGTAAGTTACAGCACTGCAGGCCAACCTTTCACCTGTGATGGGGGTCCCTCTTCCTCTGGTGATGCATCTTGCACCATCTATTCACCAGGCTTTTCGAGTAACCATCCATCTGGTCTCTCCTGACCCCCACCAGCATCAGGACATCATCCCTCTGCAGCACAACAGAGCAATCTATTGAATACATGAATGCACAGAAGAAGTCAATTTGTTGAATACATGAATGCACAGAAGAAGTCTTCAAGAGTCAATGTTTCCCTGAAGATCTTCTCCATCCAAGAGAAGACCATCTTTACAAATCTTCAGCTCTAGTCATGAGATGATCATAGTCAACATTCTTTGGATCAAATGGGAAGATTCCTGCATGTTGGAAAGCATTCTTCGCAATTTTTGCTGTGATGACCTGTTCCCATGTCTTCCGGAAGATGCCAAGAAATGATGCCTTGTCCATGTTCTCCCTGATGAAGTGGCAGCACTTTGTTCTTGAAGGCTGTCTTTATTTCCGAAAAAAATCCTGTGTCAAACAGTTACATCACAAATGTGGCATTTCTCAGCAGTGCATAGCGAATGATGTCGTTTGCTCAGCAGAACTCTGTTGTCTCTTGCTTCATGTGTGCCCCATAGTGATTAATAAAGAGGATAACTGGCTTCTTGATCAGACGGTGAGCAGACAATGCAAGCTGGACAAACCACATCCAAATTGGATGTTCCTCCGTGTGACTTTCCCGAACACCAACAAGCCCTGGAGAAATTGGTCAATGAATTTCAGGATGTTTTCTCTGCCAGTACAGCAGATGTCAGAAAGTCCAAAACCAACTCACTTCTCACATCCCTTGCTCTGTAAAACATAATGGTATCTAGATCCACTCTGTCTACATTTCAAAATATCCAAACTTTGACCCCAACATCTTTGTACTCACGCAACACAGCTGGCAGGGATTCCATTAGGAACCTTCCCTGCTGTTGGCTCTGGGTCAACAACGCCTTTTGGCCCCTTCTGGGTGGGAACCCCAGAGGGATGATTACAACAGAGCAGACTGCTGGTCTCTTGAAGAGTCTTGAACATATATCTAGATCTCATGACACTTTTTTCCCCTCTGAACCAAAATGACCCTTTCTTTCAATTTCTCATATCCATCTGTATTTCACCATCAACTCATGTCATTTTGTCACAAACCATTTCAATTTGTGCACAACATCTTTACCCACCTTTATTCACCTTTGACTCCTTTCCAATTTGTCTCAAAATTCACTTCTTTTCTTTTGTTCCTTTCATCCCACAAACTTCGACTTTTCTTTTGTTCCTTTCATCGACTTCACTCTGTTATGGCGAATCACGCACCATCCAGAAAACATTTGTGTGATGTCAAAATGGCTCTGTTCGACTTTCTGCTTCTTTTCTTCTCTAAACTTTTCAAAATAAATTCCATCCTTCCACCAAAAAAAAATACTGATTTCACCAGATAATTCTATCTTGGTCTCTCAAACACACCATACTTCAAACACGATAGATAGGTTAAGCATGGTGTACGTGCTTTCGCACCGAACACGTGACACATCGAATTTCAGGAAAACCACCATCATTTGTGACGTCACACCGGGTTTCCACGTCAAATTTTGCACATGCGCATGTTGGATTGTCTGGTCTCACGGGAATCTTTTTTGTGGTTGAATTTATTGAAAATGGCACAAGGAAAGAAGGTTCAGGTATGTGAATAATGTTTCTAAACTTCTTGGGCAACTTTTGTGCAAGTTTGAGTAAATTCCCTGCCATATTTACTGAGAACGTGAGCAAATTGAACAACCTGGGAAAAGAACAACAAAATCCATGGAACCACGGTTCTTCCACAATGGCGGGAAAAGTTGGAAAGCAGTCTGAATTTGATTGAATTTTCTCCAAATTGGTGTGAAATTGTTATTTACCACCAGTAATGGGTCCTTTTGTTTCTTGTGAGATATAACCAGTGAATTTATTGCACCTGAGCATGTTTTTGCTTGCAAAAATGTCATTCTTACAGTGGAAACTCACAGTTCGCATTCCTGGTTCAGATATTCTTCACCTTCTACTGCGACAAAAAACATGGAATATGTAAATCAGTACAATTTGTTGCAATACTGCAACAAAGAAAACCACGAAGCCTGGGCCCAGGCTGGTAGGGCCATCACCTGCATGTTTTCCACAGAAAAGTACCCTCATCTGAAGACGACATGTGACAGGCCGTACAGCTCACAACTGGTGCTTCAGGGTGTTGCGAGACGTCTGCGCTCTGGACAAGAAGAAGCGCAGCCAGTGAGTGTTTGCAGATGATGCTATATAAATAGAATTCATGTCTTGAAGGACCACATAGGCTCATGAAATTTAATTTTGTCCACGTCTGCACATCCTTATGACTCACATGTTTGTTGCACATCTGGCACTGATGAGGAGATCACAGAGTACCAGGTCCTCACTGACATGTCTGAGCATTGGGTGCACTACGAGGAGCTTCAGAGGAGGGAGGAGGAGAGCACTGTGCAGCGTGAAGAGGCAGAAGGTGAACCCCGGTGCCAAGGAGATTGATTCACGTCTGAAGGAGTTTCACGAAGGTGAGTATCACGCATATTGTACTTGTGGCCCCTTGACCTGTTTATAATTTGACAGGAATTGACCTGTTCTTGCACTGAAAGTATTGCTTGTAGTCCGAGATGAACAGGAGCACGATTGTGTGTGTAAAACTGAGGCCCAAGTCGAAGAAGGTGGGCAGGTGGCAGCTGCTGTGCCTGGTACTTCGGCCCAAGTGGAATCCACAGAGGAAGAAGAAGAAGTGATTGCAGCTACACCAACACCGAAGAAAGAACCCAGTGAGTTATCTGAGTCAGAAACATTCGAGGGTTTCATGAAGAGAGCCAACAACCCAAAAGTGGTAGCTCTCTTAAAACATCTGCTTGAGCAGAGGCTTGATTTCCAAGGATTGTGTGATCCTCACAATACGGGTCACATTATGACGACAGAGCTGTGCTCTAAATTGCAAAATGTTGCAATATGTATTGCCTGCATAACGGCACATCTGGAGGAGGGGGGTTTCGATGATGAAGAGCTAGTCACAATGTATAAACTGATGGAGTCCATGGAGGAATCAATGAAAGCTATTCTCATATCGGTTTCCTGAGAAATGGGCAGAGGTTGCAGAGAATGCAAATGTGGCAATTCGTGTCACAAGACCATCCACAAAGGAGATCAGTGTTCGCAGTTTGCAGGACCACATTGATGTGCTGTTGAAGCATGATGCAAAAGAAAATGTGAAGGAATTGAATAAGTAAATGCAGGAATAATTGCTTCCCGTTGTGTGTCTTGCTATGAAGACATGAGAGTAACATGTGCAATAAGAAACTTTGACCTTTTTCAGATCTGGTAGTGATGACTAGTACAGTGAAAAACGAAGGTTACTGGAGGCCATCACTGACATGCACCGCGATGCAGACAAACGGCAGAAGGCTCTCAAAGCTGCTGCCAAAGCTGAGGAGGCCAACAAAAAGAAATCTGACTTGCGACTTGCTGCAATGCATCAGTCACACGCAGGTAGACATGCTCAGAAACTCTCATTCCTCCTTTTAATTGTCTGTCTATCTTCAATGCTGAGAGATAGGGTGTGCGGACAAACACATCTTTGTACTTGTCAGTGACTCCGCAAATGGAACGAGACGTGCTTCTGGGTGAGGGTGAGGACATGGACACCAGCGGTGAAGGCACGTCAAGTGATGAGATACGTGAAAGAGAGATGGCCGAGCGGGATCGTGATCGTTCTGAGCCACCCAGAAAATGTGAGCATCTTGTGATGATGAAGGTACTGCTGTGTACCAAAGTGTAAGTGCTCTTGTGTGATGCTGTTTTTTTTTTTTGCCCAGGCAACAGAAGATCTGCTGCAGGCCATTTGGAGGCACTGACCGACACTATTTGCGAGGCGCACATGCGAGAGCTCGATCTGCAGGAGAGGTGTTTGAAACTGGAAGAGGAGCAACTCAAATTCCAATGTGAGCAGTGGGCAAGGCGCAATGCGGAGCCTGTCTTTGCACCTCGGAATGAGGCTGCAGATCAAGTTCGCTTTATGTATGCACGTGATGAGGTGATTCCGGGTGAGCCAGATTTGCATGTGTTGCAGCCAGTGCAGCACCGAATTCTGAAGCCTGATGAACTGTGATGGGTTTTGCTTCAGGTTGTGACAACTCAGATGATGACAGCGACATGACTGAGCCTCCAACTGTTCCAAATTTTGCACAACTGGGAAACTTCGAGCAATAGCTCTGAGAGCAGTGTGTTTCCAAATTTGTTGTCCCCTTTCTGTGACGATTTCGCTGACAATTCATCCATGGAAGTGCTGGTCAATTCAATGCAAGAAAGCCTGTCTGATGAGTCAGATGCGTCCGAGATTTTGTGTGGTATCCCCACTGAGTGACAAGATCATTCCTTTCAGACTTGGCACATATTCCTGTGCTTTTTATTGAACGTCGTTCTCGTTCATGTTCGTGTTCAACAGAAATAGTACCCACCTGGGGTTGCCAACGTTACATGAAATAAAATGTTCAAACTTAACAGTATTCCTGTTGTATCACAGAGTATGCAGTAAAAATCAATGAAGAAACATTGAAGTGGACGTGACTGTTGACTGCAGGAGTATTCAACTGCTCACTGCAAATAAACGTCCAGTGGTGGAGGGTCCATGTTGAAGTATGTGCCCACTTCTGAGCCATAACAGCAGGTATGGCAGTTTGTCAAGAGCATTGCTGTCTGGAAGTAGTGCCCAATTGGTTGCAGCCGAATTTTGAGATTGGCATAGAAATTGACAAATGCAAAGTAAGTGGCTAACTTTGCAAACCCCCACTCCACCGCTGTCCGCAATGGACTCATGGCAGCATTGAATTGCTGTTGCTCAGTCGTGGCTGACACCACAACAGTGCTTCCCAGAGATGTTGTGGAGCCTGATGGTTGATGAGGAGAAGTCTGTGTCTGCACTGGTGACCCCAATGGCTTCCCCTTCAGACTGGGCGATGTCACTTGGCACACTTTTGGTGGGGACCGAAGCTCGGTCGTCACCATCATCACCTTCGTAGTGTCTGTTGCAAAGAAAGAAAGGAGGCATCCTTTTCCTTTGGCAAGTTCAATCGTTTGGGGAGTAGTGGGGTGACATGAAATCTTCTTTCTTGCATGAGGCTGTGTCTCT
>JAAUXT010028620.1_pt1 | contig 11172 bp, 7 predicted proteins | sample 7278171 | NCBI WGS metagenome assembly JAAUXT01 (sample SAMN14350112, study PRJNA611818) | marine sediment metagenome | isolation source: surface marine sediment (1.8m) | place: French Polynesia: Moorea | collected 2018-08 | reverse complement strand
GTGGGTTCCTGAGTCTAGATCTACCTCAGACAGACAAAAGAAGCAAACTCACCTCACAATTACTAATTCAGACTTCTCAATTCTCAAAATACAAAAGTCAAAAGCTTGCACATGTGACCAGGAAGTTGCTGTCTAGACTAGACCGAGTGCGCGACCATCAGGGTTCCCGCCCGGAACTTCTTGTTTTTCTTGCAAACTTGTTCACATTGAGGCCTTGCTCGCTGAGACAACTGGCCCCCTCACACACAATATTTCTTTTTGAGTCCAGACTGGTCCAGAAGATTTTCTGATGTCAAAACCCTCCTAACAATCTTCTGCATAACCCCCCAAAAATCTTCCTGTCAGGCGGCAGACGCAAGAAATAGATCTGGTTCTTTTTCGTTCAAGCACCTTTATGTTGCGTGTTAGGCGCAAACATGCAAACACTGGATTTCCTCACGCGACAAAACCGAGGTTCCAGGGGTTTGGTCCACATCAAAGCTGTCTCAATTTGCTCGAACCGTTTCTTTAAAATACAGGAGCTTTGGAATTCTGCAGACAATGAAAACACGTACTTGCCTTTCAAATGTCAGATCCACGCCACATGTTCCCTCACGCGCGGCGTCTACGTACAGTTCCTGCAGGGTGGGGGCGCGATGCCAGGAGCTGAGGCGAACCTCCAACTGCAAACAACCAATATCCACCGTCTCATCCCCTCAATCCATTCCTCGTTTTTTTTGAAAAAAACCCAAACTTTTTCTTGAACTTTATGACTGCGGAATTCTGGGTGCATTCCACAGTTACAAAAAATCCCACGTCTAAAAATAGCCGTGTCGCAATCTCTGCAGCGAGTATTCACCGTCCCCGGTTAGCGACGCCACCGACGCGACACGACGCGACGCGACTGATACCTCGGTGACTGCGCTGTAGTTTTGGGTCAAGAGAAGTTTTGTGCACCGGAGAAATTATTCTTCTGCAATTCACCACATTTGTTCCAACAGGCCAAAACAGTGTGTTCGGTCAAGGCCAACAACCCGGCCGGCAAGAATTCTTTTTGACCTGATACACACAGCAATAGCTGCCTTGGTGAGCTTTTCGGTTCAAAATATCAGATGTAGCATATTTGCTTCGTCCTCTGCACCAAATTGTCGGCATCAGAAATGAATTTTTCAGGGTGAGATGGGTCCCCCAGGCATCTCAGATCTTTGGACCCCAGGGATCTCGGACCCCACCCCAGAAAAAATATTGACGCCCTTGCCAAATTTATCTCATTTCGTGGGTCAGTGTGCAGAGAACCCAACATCAGATCCGCTTCCCCCTCCCAAGACAAGAGGTGTTCCCCTCAAAAGGCTTTTCGAGTTCTTGAAATATGGTGAAAACGATTGCAGGTTCGTGCGATATCACCTCAGAGTTCGCACATTTTCACCCCAAAATTGAGCAGCAGTAAGGGGTACGAACTGTTGTGAAAAAATGTGAAAATACACAGCATAGCAAGGATTATTTTTTATTCTTGACAAATCGAAGTACAGTACCAGATAACAAAATACAACCCCGTGGTTGGGGTGCGTATTACTATGCAAGGAACGGAAGGATGTGCATGGGTTTCTTTTGTGGATGAGGGGTGGGGAGGCAGCTCTTTTCCACTCGCAGGTTGGAAAATTGAGCTTTGATGGAGGAGAACTTCACGTAGCTCATTTGTTTCTCTCAGCTTGTTGCGCCCCAAGGTACATACAGATGCAAGGTGGACCCGTCCAACACTGAGGTCTCCCCCATTGCAAGCCAGTTCTTGGACACGTGCAAGGGAGAAGCTTGTGCAAGTACAAGTTTCAAATACAATTTTCCGCCTGAGCGCACATTTTCTTGTACTCCTCCAAACGATCCGGGGCCAGGTCTCCACGTCCCAGCGTTCGGAAGAGACCTTCGATTTGTTTCGATAAATCAATATCATTCATGAGAAAACTCATCATCTGCCTGGTCAGGTGCCCGTCCAAAAGGAACACCGACGAGATGACGTTGTGCCTCGGGTGCTGGCGGCTCAGGTACAGGCGAATGAACTTCTTGCACTGCTGCATGAGGCTGGCAGGGTTCCTCTTGTAAGAGACCTGGAATTCCGCTGCCTGATCGAAAACGTCATGGTCTATCTGTGCGAGTTCATACTCGGTCAAGTGCTGCACCTTTGCGCCGAGACGGATGAGGACCTTTGCGATGGACATTCTCCCATATGACAACGCCTGCCCCAAAAGTGTGCACTCCGCAACTGAGTGTTCAAAAAAGACTCGAGTGACTGGAATCTCGACGCCCGAGTCGATAGCTTCCTGCAACAACTTTTCGCACATTGCGTCAGTCCTCGGTGGAAACACTGAGTAAAAGAAAACATGGAGCCACACATACTTCCAATGCTCGGTGCACGGGGCCTGGAAGTCAGCGTTTAGCAGACTTCCGGCAGCGAGCCAGAGATTCACTGCACCATACTCCTGAAAAGGGTTCAACATTTGTTGCATGACGTTGATGGGACTTGCAGACAAGACGCACAACTGAAACAGGTACAAAGCTTTTGAAGCATTTTGCTGCCGGCTCTCTGGATCCTGGTCCAGCTGCGGCGGGTTGAATCCGGCCTGGTCCAGGAGCTCTGCTGCAACCGAACTTGAGAAAAGCCGGGGCAGACGCATATGCGCAACAATGCCTGTGGAAATGGCCTCAACGATGATGTTCACGTCGCTGCAGTGAGGGTTGACTCCTGCTAGAAGGATGGGACGCAGCCATTCCTGCACAATACGCATTGCGGTGTTGAGATTCACGTGTGCGCCTTTGCCACAGTTCGGCTCCTCCGGTATCACGCATGCTCCTTCGGCAAAGTTCGGATCCTGGCCCTCTGGTATCACACCTGCTTCTTCGGCAAAGTTCGGATCCTGGCCCTCTGGTATCACACCTGCTTCTTCGGCAAAGTTCGGATGATCCTGGCCCTCTGGTATCACACCTGCTCCTTCGGCAAAGTTCGGATCCTGGCCCTCTGGTATCACACCTGCTTCTTCGGCAAAGTTCGGACCCTGGCCCTCTGGTATCACACTTGCTTCTTCGGCAAAGTTCGGCTCCTGGCCCTCCAGTAACACCCCTGCTTCAACAATGTTCGGCTCCTGGCCTTCCTCTATCACATCTGCTCCTTCGGCAACGTTCGGCTCCTGCTCTTCCAGTGTCACATCCTGAAACGCCTGGCTCACTTCAAGTACTGAATCCTGGCTCTGTTCCTGCGTAGCTTGATTGAGGACAGTTCTTTCCGCAGAACTGAGGTCCAGCGCACTGCAGTCCGCGGGCCCGGGGACTGCCGTGTCGGCACCAGTTCCATTCCCCATGGTCTGTCGCTCCTGCGGGTCTCCGCCAACACAAGATTCTGCAGGGGGCTGAAGCAGAGAAAAAACTGAAACAGTTGTGAACCCGTGAAGTTGAACATTTGTTCCCCCTTCAGAAGTTCTCTCCAGCAGGTCCGTGTGGGATGGGATGAGCGGGGAGGGGGGAACATGGCTCCCCACGAGTGACTGACGCTTGGAGGTTGAGATTCAGGGGAGTGAAATTCAAACTGAGGAGGGGGGGGGGTAAATTGATTTTTCAGTTTCGGGAGCCCAGGCGCTCCCATCGATTCCCTCGAGGTTCTGTGTCAATCATGTGTCAATTTTCCTTTGTTTTGTTTCTTGTCGGGGGCATCTACAGTAGTTCAATCTGTGATGGAGCTCCGAAGTCTCCAAAGTCCCGGCTGCTTGATATACGTGTATGTAAATCTTGGTCTGCATGCGTACAGTTGCAAACAACAGACTAAAGGAATGCTGAATGTGTCCTTTGTTGAAACAAAGCCACCAATTTTTTGTCGTTGAGATCTCCACCGAGCAACAAATGTACTCACCTTTCCTTCCATGTTCCTCTCCATGTGACTCTGGATTCACTTTTTCCCGCTCCGCCGTTTCTTGAATTCGCTCCAACCTTTTCGCCTAAATCTTGCGCTCTTCGTGCGCTGGGGCTTTGGGCTTCATACGCAATGCATATCATTTGAAAAAGGCTCAGCCAATAGTAAGTACACTCACTGGTTCCGCGTGATTGACACACGATAAGTGTCCAAATCTTCCAGCGTTCAAACAACCCAAAGCGTTCACACCTTTTGCCGCGCGTGCAAATACCTTTTGTTTCGAAAACTTTGTAAGGATGCGTTTGTGTCAAAAAAGAATGCGTGAATGCTGTTGATGGCCTATCCTACAAAATCATAATCAGTTTGCTGGCCTGTTTCTTCCGTGAAGAGAGTCACGAGGCAATCAAGAAGGCAATCATGAAGCGGAAAGCACAACTGACGAACTTTGTGGAACATGGCTACTACACCGAGCGAAAGGATGGCGAAAAGGAAAAGAAGCACGAAAATTGCGTGTCGCCAAGGGTGAGTTGTTTTGTCTTTTCAATGTAGACTCCCCCCCTGGGCGTTTCTGGTTCGTGCTGTGCCGTGAACGAAGATTTGAATTCCAGCAACAATTGCTGTCTGATTTTGTGCTCATCCGGGTACCACGCAAATCGAATTCAACAAAGCAAAATCAAAACCTTGCGCGTGCCTGCGTCACTAGCGCAAGCCAAATTGCTTGGGGCCGGGGGTCATTGATGTTTGGAGGTCATGCGACTGCACCTTGAATCACCTTGAACGTTTCTGCATGTTTGGTTCTCTTTCAGGACGGGTCAGCATCAGAGTCTGCGCTCACCCCGGCGCACGGCACTCCAGGGCCGCGGGCGGACGACGCCCTCGCCCCGAGACCGTGCGTCCACGCGGGACCGCGGCTCCACCAACACCTCCTGGTGGGCATCGCCAACCGCCAGCCCGAGGTCGTCGAGCTGGCCCTGCTCGCCGGGGCCCCGCTGACCCGGGAAACCGCCGCGGCCGCCCAGCGCCTCCTCACCCGCAGCCTGGCGCAGGCCTCGGCCCTGGGACCGGGGCCCAGGGAGAAGAAGATTGTGCGGCTGATGATAGCAGCGGGGGCCTACCAGGTTCCACGCGCGTGGGGAAACTTCCCCTCGATGCTGGGCGCGACAATTATGGCGCTGTCACCCGACCTGGTGCAGACCGCAGTCGAGGCGGGGCTCGACGTCAACTCACTGGCCCCGTGGGATGTCCAAGTCCCCCTCGATTACGCACTGACGAGGAAGCGGCGTGACATCGTGGAGATTCTCCTCCGCTACGGCGCAGACTTCAACAAAGTGGGGTTGGGTGACACGAAAACCACGCGTCACGGGAAGAGGAAGGCGGCCTGGACCATCTCCTGCAGGCTGGGGGACCGGGGGCCCCAGACCCTGCAGCATCAGTGCCGCCTCTTCGTCAGGCAGCACCTGCTCCACACGAATCCGGAGACGAATCTGATTGAGGCGGTGGCGCGCCTTGCAGCGGAGGTGACCGACACCATGAAGACCTACCTCCTCACGGACGTACCCATCAAGCCCAGCCTCAGCGGAGCTCCGAACCACGGAGTGCTGGCCTACAGGCGCTGTTGTCTGCTGGCGGAACAACAGGCGAACGTTGTTGCGGCAGAAAGTGGTTTGCCCTCTCACTCCGGGGCGGCCCGGACCTGTCCGGCCTTGTGGAGATGTTGGTAGAGTTCGCAGTTCAGGACAGAAACTCAACACGATCGTGCAGGCAACTTTTCCAGAGCGGCTGGTTCCGCTGAAGCAATGAGTGTGTGTGTGTGTGCGTGCGTGTTAGATGTCTAAAGATTGTCTTCTAACCTCAATGATAGAAAGCGGGTTCTCAAAGAAGTTGCAGAAAATTCAGTTCTGACACGAAAAGACAACAATACAACCACAAGTTTCGGTTCTCCAAGACAAGTTGACTCAGCACTACTTGAAATGTTACAACATTCCGAAGTGAAGGAATTGCGGACCGTGGGGAAAATCTGGTCCAACATTCACTTTCTGATTATCAGTTTCAGCATAAATATTCATGATGGCGAGTGAATTTGTGAAAAGTCACTGAAACAGAAATCAAACACTGCATATCTGTTTCAATTCAGAATAAAAGTCAGCAAACAACTTTCAACAAAAGCCTTTCTTTTTCGCTGAATGAAAACCAGCAGAAAACCAATTCAATAATTCAGTGTTTTGGCATTAGGTGTGTGTGTGTGCGTTTGAAGTAAGCGTGCAGAGTCGACAGAGAGCGACAAGAAAACAAATCGAAATCAAATCACAACACCTTTTTTGCAAGAGCCTGCCTGCAGATTTGATTTGAAACGATTTTTAGCGTTTTTTGCACGCGCAATGAATCACTCCATTCAAATAAAACAAAAAAGAGGGGTGTGTCGTGGACAATTGTTGTACAAAGTAATGAACCTTTGTGCACAAAGCAATTCCCTTCTTCCTCTTGTGATGATGTAGAACTAATCTGCAACAAATATTTGGGTATTTTTACGAAAACGATGCAATCTTTCAAAATTTATTCTCAATGGCCCTCTTTGATCAAAATGTTTTGGGCAATCCACGAAATGATGTATTGTCTCTTGCTTATTTTTGCGAACAAAACAACACCAGTTTGGATTGTCTGCTTTAAAATTTAAACTTATCTGCATTTTGTAAGTTTGAACCAAATCTTTATTTCACAAAAAAATGTGGTATTTGTGCACACCCACGTGTAAAGACACGTGGCCGTTGGAAAAAGGATCCTCCCCTCAAAGTGACCTTTCGTGCCCATTGTTTTCCGCGCACGTGCATCCACACCGCGGGATTTAAATACCTGAACCACGTGGTCAGGATTCAAATTCGTTGGGTGAGAACCAAAGGACCATTCTTATCGAGCATTCCACGTGCATGCATGCACCATATTTGATCAGCAGAAAGGATAACTTTGAAACTGAAGGAAGGGGAAGCTGCGTGAGCCATGGGGCTGGGGCTGTCGCGACTTCTGGCGAGGATCAAAACCTTTTTCTCGTATGCCAAGGATGAAGACCAGGTGAGATGGGATGTTCTCTTTGAATCAGTGAAAACGCGCGCGAAGTATATAGCCGAGACTCCATGTTGTGACAGTTGAAATCCTCAAAAATTTCTCCTTTTGGATTGGTGGGGTGCCGATCCACGGACCCAGTATAAAACACACACACACACACACACACACACACACACACACACACACACACACACACACGACATTGGTGCTGCGGTGTGTGAGTTCATTTCAGGTCCTTGTGTTTTGGGATCCTTTGGCCGATTTTGGACGCCTTTATCTTTGTTCTGCGTTGAACAGTTCAATGTTGATCACGAAGTCCCTTTGTCTGAAAATGTGGTCGAAGTTCCCGCATTTCACCTGGTCAGGGTCTTACCGAATTTGTTCAACAAGTGCAAAGATTGCGCACGTGTGTGATCCAGGTGTGCGACAAAAAATGGTTGAGCCAAACCGTTGGCAACTGGAGGACACATGCGAGTGAAAATTCCCTGCGGGAACAGGTTGCATAACCGTTTGGACGGTGTTGACGTCAGGTTACGTCACAGGGTGATTCTTATGACCTTTGGATCACACCCGAATTATCAATGGTCGCTGGGCAACGGTTGGTGTCAAAAAACTTCACTGCAAAAGCAACCGAACCACACAGCCTGGTGTTGGCACAAATTCTGTGTGTGTTGCAGTTGACTTTTCCCAAGCTATAATGGAAAATTGTCGGAGCCGATTTCTGAAATGTGACGAAGTGTTTCCAACCTCGAAAACACGTAACTTTTTCCCAATGCTTGTCATACGTACGGGTGAGCGAGATTGGCGTGAAACAAAATTGTGTATGTGGGAGAGGGGGGTAGGAGCTGGATGAGGGTCCACGGCTCATGAAACTGAACCCTCTATTTCTCGTTCATCTCCTGTCTGCTCCATTGCAGACTCCTGCCCCGGAGCCGTCGCCGCCGCCATCTCCCGAGCATCTGTTCGAGCGGCTCATGGCCGGGATACACGACATGTCCCCTGCTCAGGTACGTTCCGATCCGTCCACTCTCGTGCGAGACGTCGAGGTCACATCCGACCAAATATGGTGGTTCCTCAAAAACAACTGTTGTTGACTAGTGTCGCACACTCACGGACGATGCAAGCATTGACCTCAGTCAAAATAGACTCCAATGTGTATTTGAGCCAATTGTAGACTTTATCGTCAGTGAATCAAGTTGCCCAAAGAGCAACTAAAAAGGAGACATTGTTCAAGCCCATTCACACAAATGGGTTGAAATCAGCGTGTCTCACAAATTGGAAAAGTTATCGCTTCGTGCACGGGTCTGACGTCATTGTATTTTGCTCCTGTACAATGGACATGAAATCTTACACGTAAATATATTTGGGACGTGAAATTTCACGTACGAAAACGTACGCTTGACGTCAGTCTCTGCGTTCTCGCTGCGCGCGCAGGTGTCGGCGGCGCTGGCGGCGGGCGCGCCCGTCTCCGACTACATGAACGTCATCTTCCTGTTCCGGTTCGCCGTCGAGGCGCTGATGACGGGCGCCGCGCCCCCTGGTGAGCGCGATGGCGTGCTGCGCATCGGGGAGCTCCTCTTGGCGGCGGGCGCCTTCAACGAGGAGACGGCCGTCACGTGTAACAGGTGAGTCAGAGTCTTGAAGGCGTCAACATGCGATGCGCAAGACAGAAGTGATGAGCGTCTTGTCTCGTTCGGGCACGCAAAGGCACAGACAGGGAAGGGTGTCTTTTTTGAAAAGCAAAAGGCTTTAGGGTCCACCTTATGGTAATAGGCAGATTGAGCGCGACGTTTTGTTTCACGCGCGTCGTTTTCGCGCCGCGCTTAACTGCCACTAGAGACCCCACACGCACGTCGCGTCAACTTCGGCCTTTCCACGCGACGTTGACGCGACGTGGCTCACACGCGTAAAATCAAACGTCGCGCTTAATCTGTCTAATTAATGCGAGATTTCCTCCTGACCCCGAACGTGTTGGGCACAAAGAAAAATTGTCAACGTTGAAGTTGGGCAATTCTGGGGGTCATGTTCTCTGACGCCATGTGGATTTTCTCTTGGCTTTCTTGGGAAGATTCTGTTTGGGAGAGAGAATTGAACTGTGGCTCCACCTGACGGTTCTCCTTCCGCTACCTGCAGGTGTTTCGAGGAGAACCCTGACGTCACGTTCCCAATCACGCTGCCCGCGCTGCCGGAGCTCGCTGCCACGGCTGCTGCGTGCGGTCTCGACGTGAACCAGATGAGCCACGGCCGCAGCCCGGTCGGAATCGCCGCCCAGCAGGTCAACATCGACGCGATGGACAACATTTTAGCGCACATGCGCACGGTGCATTACCCGAAGCACCTGATCGTGCCGGAGTGTTTCGTCATGAACGAAGTGCGGAAACAGGAAGTGGGTGCATTTCTTTCCGAGGCCCGCTACCAAATGGACGATCCAGACTCTGTGTCTGTCCATTTTGCGGTGAAAGCCGAAAACGACAACCAATGTTTTTCTCTCCAAGAAAGCTGCAGAACGTCGCTGAGGCGCCACCTGTTGATAGAGAACCCGACATCGAACCTCTTCGTTTGCGTGGCCCAGCTGCAGGGTTTCCTGCCTCAGCTGATGCGGGACTTCCTGCTCTGTAGCGTGCGGCTCGACGACCCCCCGGCGGCTCCCCCCGCGGGGCTCCCGGCGGGACCCGCAGCTCCGGCCGGGGACGCTCGGCCGCGGCGCCCCGGGGAGTGGTGCCCGTGGTGCGAGCCTGCCCCGCCGGACTCGCCGCCCTCGTTCGCGCTGGGGCAGACGCTCGCCCCGCTGTGCCCCGACGACCCAACCCTGGACCCGAACCCCAGGGCGAACGCCCCCCTGCGGGAGGTGGAGCCCCCCGCTGAGGCCCACCACATGACCATGGAGGGCCAGAGGAAGGTGTACGTGTCGCAACATGTCGCGTTTTTGTTGTCACAGATGCCACAAGGTCTGATTTTTTGTGGCTGATCCTGAGGCGGGCCCCTTGATTCCTGACTTCGCAGTACCATAGCGAATGCACAGTGAACAGGCTGGTTCAAGCAAAAATACCGGAACTAACTTTCAGGTCAAAACATACAATTTTGTCAGCTTCAAAACTTTTGGTTGGTTCCACTGGAATCTGTTTATTGCCAGTGGTAGATCTGTGGAAGGCCAAGTTGTTTGGTTTTCACTTTGAAAACAAATTTGATCACACCTGTCTTGCCGTCACAGTTGGTTGGTTGGTCAGTTATATTTCACATTTTACATTCTTCTGGTTGAAGTTGTTCAGAACTGATCTTATCAAGCCTCACACGCCTGTTTCAGATCACTTGACAGGCTTCCGGTAATGATCAAGTCAGCTGAGAACTTCCACTTCACAGCTCATCGCAATCAACAATTGGGCTTACCGTAAAATCCCGAGTATACGACCCCCTTTTGATGTTCAGAAATTGATACCAAAAAGGGGGTGGGGTGGGGGTGGTCTTGTACATGAGGATTTCACTTTTGATGTCATTGGTCAATGATAAACCCAAAAGTTTTGAGTAAAAATGAGGAAGTGAAGTATCAAAGGAGAGTACAACAAGTCAAGGGAGCGTAAAAGTTGAGTTAAAATGAGGAAATTGTCAAAAGGTTCACCAGAGGAGTACACAACACATTCACAACCTTTGGTGCAAGAACTAACACAAAAAATACCTCAGAACATGATAAAATTTTGATTTCTTTGAGGAATTTCCTGGGGCTTGATTTTGAAAAGCCTAAAATTTGCTCAGGCCAGAAACATACTGCAATAACGGTGGACTGAGTAATGAGTAGTAGAGGCCTGTTCTGTTAGAACGGCGATACATGTCCCGTGGCGATTGACTGTGATATATTGCAGGATCGGGTCTTACTTGGAGGTTGCATTGTCGGGTATGTTTTGGAAGCGCGAGTAACTAAGGCGCTGAGTATCTGTGTGTTGAGAGTGTATGACAGAAAAAGACTGTACGAAGCAATAATAACTCAGTCGGTGAATATATATGAATCAGAAGGAAAATGTAAGTGCCCGGATTGAAGGAAGCTGCAGCAAGCACGGAGTGAGTACTCAGGGTGCAGAGTGCGATCTCCTCTGGTGGACCCAACAGCATGGCATAAAAAGTCTGCGTTGGTTATCGGACTGCTGCACTGGACTCGGTTGACTGTCACATGAGTGTGACAGCCAGACGCTAGCAGAGAGACTCAAATGCGTGTGTGACGATTCTCGAGTTTTATAAGCCAGTTT
>JAAUXT010069176.1_pt1 | contig 11173 bp, 15 predicted proteins | sample 7278171 | NCBI WGS metagenome assembly JAAUXT01 (sample SAMN14350112, study PRJNA611818) | marine sediment metagenome | isolation source: surface marine sediment (1.8m) | place: French Polynesia: Moorea | collected 2018-08 | reverse complement strand
GGCAGTCTGGGTCATGTGCCCAGCTTAGGATAGTGGCTCCATCTAGGGAATGATATGATTGGCTGTGGCTGTTGCTGTGGCCATGGAAGGCCGTGGCAGTCTTAGGGGGTGATCATGGTAAATATATATAACACTTGGGTTAGCTCAAACTCTAGCATTTCAAAACAACACGAAAATATGTAATTTTTGAATTGTTCATTTCCAAAGCCTAACGTTTTGATAACGTCTCCCGCAGGAGGATAAAGCCAGCATCACCCAATGACCTTGTGTGAACAGACCAGTCAAAGATTCTGCCACCAACGCAAAACACACATGAAACAGGAGGACGTGGCGAACTCATGCACGTCAAACGTCAAACGTCGGCAGCTGAACATGGTGCTTTGAACCAGAAGAGTTGTGGATGGGGGCTGGAGAGCGTACAACACGCACACGCGTCAATCGGAGTCTCCAAGTCCTCTCAGGAGTACAGTACAGTACACCCAACTGCGGACACCCGCACAACAAACGGCGCAGCCCGCGCTGCTTCACAGCGTAATGATCATCATGCGGCAGATAATGACGTTGATGACAATGTGGGTCGCGCATTGCTGCATATCAACACTGTATCACTCACTCAATACACTCACACCGCACTCGACTTCCCTGTCTCAAATTTCCCCAGATTCGCATTGTTTTGGATCCAATTGATGAACGGTGATGTCTGCAGGCCTGTCAGAGTTCTCACACCACAAATGGAAGAAGGGAACCAAATACACGAGTGGTCCGTTCGATTGAATCGTGTTTGGAATGACAGGTGTCTGTTGCTCAACATCATCAAGGTTCACAAACAAGAGTTGAGACAGTATTGACTCGCGTACCTACTCCAGTGATGCAAACTGCACCCAGAGCCCATGCAGCCTTCACACCCCCGCAGAGCCACAAGAGCCTCCACTGGAACCGTGGTACCCTACATCTCCAGAGCCTGCGGAGCATCTGCAATGTTGAATCGTCAACCCCCAGAGCCCGTGCAAACTCCTTTGGCATCAGAACTGCCATCATCTCTCACCCGTGCTCTGCTACCGTACCCACCAAGCCGAAGGCCTTGGTATCCACTGGAAGGACCTCAACCCCAGACCCTTTGGAACCCCCTCGGGCGGGAACCAAGGCTTGTCCGCCCACAACACACACTTCTCAAGTCATCTGTCTCCACCCAAATGGTGAACAAACCGCCCTCCCCACCCCAAATCCACATGGCAGTGCACAACAACAATCAAGAAGCGTCCACGGTCTACACCTCACAGGGCAACGGCACATGAAGGCGGAACTTGTCACAACACGTCAGATGCACCCACACCTCATTCAACTCACTCTCTCTCTCTCTCTCTCTCTCTCTCTCTCTCTCTCTCTCTCTTTCTCTCACACACACAGACACACGCACGCACGCAAGGGTGATTGGTGTACAGCTTCCGCCACTTTGTGGACACGGGATGTGGAATATCAAGCCGGTTGCGAGGTACTCAAAACTCGAGCAACTCTGTGCACACCTGATCACTCGTCAGGTTCCAATGTGCCTGGTGAATGCACATTTGGCACCAAACGAGTCTCAATCCACAAGAGCAGTTCGGCTTGTCTTCACTGTTGGACAGACGTTTAGCCATCGCAACAAGCAAACCGCCACGTTGAGGACAACCCTCACACAAGACACACAATATCACGTGCTTCATTCTTCTTTGCGTGTCCTCAGTGAATCATCCGAGAGGAGAGTGGTTCTATTCGCTGACCTTAGAAAAAGTGCAGCGTGGTTGAGAGGGGTGAGCCTGGCTCTTGGACCTCCACGTCAACGTCACGCGTCCCTGCAGAAAAATCAGGGGTTGCCAGATTCTAACCCCACCCCCAGTATGTTTATCTGCTCAAGGGGTCTTCACTCCCACCAAGGCACTGATGCCATTGCAGTAACAACAGCGCATTGATTGGAGCTGGTTGTCCCTCACAATTATCACTCTCACTCAATGCATTGTTCATAGTTTAGTTCATTGCTCAGCTTAGAAGCTGACAACAGATATATCTCCAAAAGCCTCAAGGCGGCTTCAGCTTCTACCCCTTGAAGCTGTCCTCAACTCGCAGCTCCCCCCCCCCCTCCGCACACAGCGCGTTGAAAGACGCTGTTTTCGCTTCAGACGACACGCTGGGTGCACCGTTGAACGCGCACTTTTAGATGCCACATCTTTCAACACTGAACTGATCAACTGAACTGATGCTTTGTGAGCACACACAACCAGCATCTGAGGACGCCTTTCAACACTGATGGCTCCCAGAGCCATCAGCGCGTCATCTAAACAGATCAAGAAAGTGTTCAACGATACGCACGTCATGCTCTGTGTGCCACCAGCCTCAGGCGAAGGCTGGTTTGCCTGCACAATAAGGCAAGTGGTATCTTACGTACGGGTGTGTGTGTGTGTGCGTTCGCATGTGGGGAAGAAGTGGGTGTGCATGTGTGCAGATAGTGAACAGACGTATGTCTTGTGTGTGCGCGTTTCGCTTGAACATGTTGAACATGATTCCAGTCAAACGTGTTTCACTTAACCCATTTATTTTAGCGTAGTAGTACTTCCTTTTGTACAGTACAGTAGATTCAAAACGTGAGCTCTGCGCGCATGCTTGTCGGCGCGTCACAACAGTGCGCACGCGCAGAGTGAATGCGCGCGTATCCGTGCGCGTCAACTTCAGATCAACCGCGCATGGCTCCAGGATTGTGGCGACCAGCACGAGAGAACAAGACTAACACTGGGCGAAAAAAATAACAATACCTCCGTTACTTCTATGAGCTTCAAAAAAAAAAAAAACATCTGGGTGATAATGTTTGGCAAACAGAAATCAGTGATTGAATCAAAATGACCATCTATTGATCAAGTAAAAGAGTCCAGGGCAACTGTGGTAAACCTTCATGTCAGCGTGAACGTGGCATTCATTCAATTGAAAAATTTCATCCAACACATTGCCACATCAGGTGCAGTGCACCAGCTCCCAAATCACACGCACACACAGCGGGCGCGTCGCACACACACACACCTGCAGAATCGTGGTTTGTTCACCCCGACACCAAGGTTCACCTTGCCACCAGTCAGTCAGTGGGGAACGTCAAGCACGTGTTGTTGTTTTCCCACGTGGAAGCCACGTGTTGTGAACAGCTGTGGCTCCAACGTGAAAAAGTAACCTCGTGCACAAAAAGAAAAGTCCCCAATCTACAACGCGTGTTTGTGCCAGTTGTAACAGTATTGCCGGACTGTGTCGCCCTCTATCTAAACCGGCCGTTATCACGTAGGAATGCTCAAATGCGCACAGATGTTCACAAGTATCTTGCAGGAACGAGTGTGAATCTGGAGAGAGAGACTTCACCCCGCGACCGACCACCTCTCACAGTGGAATAAACCTCACCATTTGAACGTCACTTTTTCACATGGCAAATTGTTTTTCAACTCTGAACAAAAGGAACGGTGATGCAATACTGAACACACCCATAACAACGCACTGTTTGCACACGTATCACTGTTTCTACAGACAGTCCGTTGCCATGGTGGCGCAGTATCCACGGTTATGTACAGTTTCATTTCCCTTTCTCTTGTTTTGGTCAAGTTCAGTAAAAATGGTGAAAAATGTACACTTTTCCTCCGTATTGGAACAATACACTCTTGCAATTAATTTATCCAACAAAAGACAAGATATTTACACTTTGAATTAAGAAAACGAATGACTGTTTCAGCTTTCACAAAGGCTTGTTCCATGTTCTCACGCTCACACGTCAAAGTGCACTCGGACATTCTCACTTCTCGTACGGCCAAGGCAGTTTCTCCAAGTCGAGTTTTCAACATGTTATGCGTCAAGAACCTATTGACTCGATAAATTGTGACTTTGAGGCACACACACACACGCACCGAACTTGAGCTTATTCCTCTCACACGCAGCAGCGCCATCTCTACACACGCTTGTAACTCACAACTGCGCGTCACACGTCAAAACAACCTTCCGCTGACCTGCTCAAGTCATTTGACCTTGAACTATCACCTTCGGCGGTCGATCTATCTGTTTCTTGGCTGGCTCCAGGAAGTGGTTCTGTTTTGACTGTTGGTTTCCAAATGTGGAGTTCTGTTCAACACAGTGGATCTGTGGGATAATTTATTCTGGGTTGGTGGTAGGGGGGTGGGAGAGGGGCTCCAGGAACTGTTCCACAACGTGTGGCACAAAACTCTGAAAAAACAAACCAGCCTCCACCCTAGCCAAGACAAGACAGGGCCGTTCGCGATCACAAATGGTTCGATCCACGGAGAGCTGGCCGGAAAAAGAGACGCCGAACAGTGGGCTCTTCACCCGGCCTTTCACTGACATTCGACAACCGTCGACGTCACCGAGAATACAACTCTTTCAGTGAACACAACAGACGCAAGACAACCTCTCCACGGTCAAGAAAACGCGCACTTTCCACGACTGACGCCGGCCATGGCGAAAAATGCTTGGAAAACAGGGCTTGTCGAGAATAGTTTCGACATGAGTCCTCTCTTTCAAAACCTCGAAACTACTTGGAACTGGCAAACGGCTGAAGAAGCAGCTCGAGTTGTGTTTCAAGCTGAGAAGAACTTTTCAAAACAAGCCGGACAGCGCTCAGTTGACAAGTTGCGGACGTCCGTCGCCATCACGACAGTGTCGCCATCTTGACCATGCGCGTCGTCGTGTCACGTGTCGTGCGCGACGCCCGTCCTGCGCGCCACCTGGTGCTGCTGCTGCTGCCGCGTCTTGGACGGGGACCCGTTGTGCTCCAGCGCGCCGCTGCCCCGGTTCTTTTTGTTGCGCACGGCGAAGCATCCACAACACCTAGCAACGATAGACCCGAGGCGTGGTCTCAGATGGAGTCAGACGCGCGCGCGACGTCGCTCGGCCTTGGGTGGGTGCGTCTCTCACTCGGCGTCTTGTCCTCCTCACGCAGCGCAGCGTCTCACACTCTTCACTCACACCAAGTTCACTCAGTAGAAACAAAGCTGGGTCTGTACATTGTCGCAGCTCCTCCATTGGTCCACCGGCCTCCGCGCTGTGGCCAATCGTGTGACGTCTGTACGTGGCCACCACGCGGGGTTCACTGAGTGCAACGTTCCGACTGAGACGCCGGTCACAGGAGAGAGTCGGGCGTCTTTCACATCACTCGCGCAGTCGAACCAGGTCCAGAGATTTTTTTTTTGTCAACGACAAATAGAATTTGGAAAATGGACGCAGTAAAAATATGGCAGACAAAAGTAAGTCGGGGTTTTCTTTGGGCGTGGTTCGCTGCACGCACTCCAGTCTTCATCGCTATGACGTCACGTCCGCTGAACGCTGCAATCTGCACGTTAAAACGTAGTCGTGGTGGGAGCGGTAGAAACAGGAGGAGGAGGAGACAACGAGAATCAAGCGTGACGTCATGAGGCTGCGTGACGTCATCACCACGTCATCGACGCACTGGGGACGCGGCGTTACGTCTGGCGGGTTTTCTTCTTCTTGCGCCGTCGGAAGAAACAGCATCTGTGGAGAACACAAACGCCGGCGTCAGTGTGAGGGGCTTACGTCTACACCTCACCCCACATGCACACATACACACGCACGCACCGTGGGGAGGGAGGGGCAGACAAATCAGGACATGTGAAAACATTCTGCAAATTTGTTCAAACACTCGTTTCGGCGTCGCAGAGCCTGACATATGGATACGTCCGCATTTTCACTCAGGCTGCAAAATGGATGAAACAGTTTTGCAACGCCCAGCAAATGTGACAGGTCCAGGCACCTATTTCTCCCCAAGCCCCAACGTGCGCTTTCTCTTCTGTGTTACCCATTTTGTTCACTGTTTGGACCAACACGCGACGGAAGAAAAAAACTTTTGTTCGGAAGCCACCCTCCCTCACATTGCTACAGGACGCGAGTGGGACCCCTTCCCCCAGCGGCACCCTTCCTCGCCCCACCGAGGGGACGTCCCGCTGTCCGACCCTCCCCTGCCTCGAGCTACGGCAGGACACGCTCCTCTCCAAGGGGAAGCCTCACCCCCTGCGTCCCTCCCTCACCCCATGCTGCGGCACCACTGCCCGAGCCACGTACTTTGTTTCATCGACGACCTCGACGTCTGTAGGCGGGGTGATCGGGGTGTTGGACTGGCCGGTGGGGTCGCCTCCGTCTAGGTCCCCGTTCGTCGAGCTCACAACCTGCAACCAATCAGAGCGCGCCGTCACACCTCAGAGCGACCAATCAGAGAGCGATGACGTCACCACAACGTGACGTCACCACACAGCATCCCATTCACAATGTTCAGGAGAAAAGCAAGCAACTCTGTACAAGCTGTTCAGCTGCGAGAAAACATGCGCGTGCAACACCGTCAATCAACCCTACAAATTGCTTTGAAAGTGTCACTGTTGCCTCGCTTTCATGTCAAACACCGAACCCAATTTATTTTCGACTTTGCGAGGAAGCACTCGAAAGTCTGCCAACGTCACGGAAACACTTGAAAATGAATCGTTGAAGCACTGTAAACCGCGGAAGGGGAGGGGCAGCGATGTGCGTCAATCCGTGTGCGCGTTTCAACAGACACAAGGAAAGCTGTTTTGTGCCGGAGTATCAACCAGCCTCCAACACACACCACAGCGCAGGAAACATTGCGAAGACACCGCACATTGAGGCAGACACTGTCGAGACACCCACCCAGGACACAGGGGTTTTATCAAGGCGAAAAAGTAACACTTTCAAAGCTCAAACGAAGCTATGTTACGACAAAAAGCCAAACTGACAGGCACAGAAGTCGGTACACAGGGTGAAGCATGCCCCAGAATGAAAATAACTTGACGAAAGAAACGCAAACACGAGAAACAGGAGCGCATGTACTGACACAGCGACGCATTCTTCCTTCCGCCACGTTTTGTTTCAGTCGTGTTCAAATTTCCGTTTCGTCAGTTGTCTTCAAAACGGGGGGTTTCGAACAACATAAAGCGTCGCGTGCACAAGGCTCGCGCTGAGACACGAAGCGAAAATGCAGCTGCGAGACAGGCTGCCTCAACACAGGCCACGCAAAGCGAGAGGTAAGCGGCTAAAATGCCTTCATCTATGAACACAGAAGTCTGCACAAAGCCAGCAAATGCCAGAAGAAAGTTGACGGATCGTTCCGAAGAAAAGAGAAACAGGCGAACCACAAGGCGACACCAAGCAGCAGTTTCAAGACAAGACAAAACCGTTCCCCACAGGCAGCAGTGTTCAGGGGTGACACCCACAGGCAGGTGTATCGTGGGCAACATCCTGAGAGATTTGGTGGTGAAGCTTGTGCAGGACTTCCACGTTCTCTGACAATGCCCCCGCCCACAGTTTGTGTAGATTTGTCCACGTAAGAGGAATACAATCACGAGTCCAGCTTGAAATTGCGTCCTTTTGAGGAAACTGACAAGAAACATTGAAAGTTTCCCCGTGAAGCGGACAGCTCATCAACGTGTTTCCTGCTCTCCCGCAAGGAGATACCTGACAAAAACGTTTTCAATTTCCTGGTTTTCAGTGCAGTGCGCCTCGCAGATAGTGCACCGAGTGCAGGGAGGAGATGAGTGCAAAGAAAGCTCGCGCCGTGATCACCACGTGCAACTGCTGCCCACAGGTGGAAGTCCCGCACCAACGCCTGTGGCGCGGGTTGGGTGTGTGGGTGTAGGGAGTGGGTGGGTGGGTAGGGGTTGGTTGCCGTGGTTACCTGTACGGAGCCACCGTGGCGGTCGGCGGACGTGAGACCGTGCCCGAGCAGCTGGTTGCCGCCGCCGCCGCGCGTCGCCGGCTGCTCGCCCCACGCCGTGCCGCGCTGCTGCCCCTGCTTCACCAAGTCAGCAACATTAGTACTGAGCCTCCTACGCTTCCTAGGTTATTGTCAACGCGTTAGTACTTGGCCCTAAGGCAGCATCAACACATTAGTAGAAGACTCGACGAGCCAACCAGCTTCGATTCAATTCACAACGTCATCATCATCATCTCCGCAACGACGTCGATCGTCGTTTCCTTTGTTCCCCCGGCCATCGTTACTGGACAGATAACAGAGCGTTGCCAAGGAAACAGGAAATGTGAATCAGAACACAGAGAAAAATAACTGCTTGTTCTGAAGAGGTCGCGGGACGCAGTGACAGCCGTCAGCTCCGAATGACGTCGACGACAAGACAAGAAACGCGACGCTGCTGACAGCCGTCAAGAAGCAGACGTTGTCCGTTTGTCCTGACCCAGTCGTGTCTGCCTTACGAAACCTCAACTGCGCCCACTGGTGCTGGAATCGGACCTGGTTCTGGCATGTTCCTATCCATTCACCGTGCAGTGCAAACTGATCAGCAAAAGGCTGGTTCACTTTCACACCACAACATGACACCAACAAGTGACACCGGGCGGTCAAAAACTGGCTGCTTGGTTTCCCCAGTCCTGAGTCCTGCCAGGACCAGTGGCTGAAACTAGCGTCTTCCTCTCTTCAACTCACGCGTCACTTTCACGTCTAAGGAGCAGGGCCCGATGGAACAAGAAGTGGAGATCTGCTCGTTGTCTTCCAAAGGCCTGGGCTGAACAAGGACAAGGAGGGGTCAACTCAAGAATGCCTCAACTGCCCCCCTCCCACACACACTGATGTGCCCTCTTCGTCTGCAATACTCCCCTATACGTTCCCAATGGACACACTCAGCACACACACCCAGCCCTTCTGCAAAGCTCTTCTCAGAATGCTTTTCTCCCTGCATACCTTCACCTCTCACTGCACATCTCCACTCTCTGCTCTGCCCTTTCCTGCACACGGCTGATGGCTCCTTCAACCGTTCCCTCACCCTGTCTGCTCCTCTCCACTTGCATGCCACCTCTCCACACCACTCTCTACTCTAATCCCTGTGCACACCACACGTCTCTCTCAATGCTCCCCACCTCGGTGCCCCCTGCCCTGCCCCCCAGCACGCTCCTTTTTTCCTGCACGCCCCCCTTCCACCCCACGCCCCATCTCAGCTCTTCGCCCCTCGCCCCACCTCTGCTCTCCATCTTTCGCCTCCGTCCCCACCCCAGCATGGCTCACGCCCCCGTCCCCACCCCCCATCCCAGCATGGCTCATGCCCCCCCCCCCCTGCTCTCCACCTTTCGCCCCCGTCCCCACTCCCCGCCCCAGCACGGCTCACACCCCCGTCCCCACCCCAGCACGGCTCATGCCCCCGTCCCCATCCCCTGTCCCCGCCCCGGCACGCCTCATGCCCCCCCTCTCCGCCCCCGTCCCCACTCCCCGCCCCAGCACGGCTCACGACCCCCCTCTCCGCCCCCCTCCCCGTCCCCACCCCTCGCCCCGGCACACACCTTGTTGGCCTGCGCGGGGTGGCGCTTCCTGTCCTCGTCTCGCGCCGGCGACATCGGGTCCGCCGTGTGGATCGATCCGACCGGCGTCGACTGCTGCAACGTGCACAACACAGCGAGTTAGGTCAACCAGGAGATCAAACATACCTCAACTCGAGAGAATCAAACAGCAGCTCATTCAGAATGGTTCTGTCAGCGATGTGGCAGTGGAGGAATGGGTGTGAGACTGCAGTACCATAAGGAGCGTGCAAGGGGAGGGGGGGTGGAAGGTGGGGCAGGTTCCCAGGGGGAGGGGTGTGGGTGTGGGTGGAAGGGAGCAGGGGCAGAGCCAGGAAGCGTGCAGGGGGAGGGGCAGACCCATGGTGAACATCAACCACAAGGACTTTTTTCTATTTGCACAGGTGCCTGCGATCAAAGACTCAAGCTTCACAAGCACATTGTGTTTCGCCGGCTGTGAGCGTTCTTGCGTCAGGTTGTATTGACTGAGCTGCTGATGAAAGAAATAAACGAGACGAGATCTTCACCAAGTCGCGCTGGAAGAGACACGCGCTCATTGCTGCCAAGACTCAACCAATTAGAGATCAAACTTTTGTCGTAAAAACAGGGATGGCTCTTTCCTGAGGAAGTTGAAAACATTCCTCAGAGAAAGGGAAAAAGTTGTTTTTGGCCTGAAGTCCAGACGGAGGAAAGAACCAGGTTTCGTCACAAAAACTTCAGCCACCTGTTTTTTTTGCTCCAGTTATTGTGACCCGTCAAGACACTTGACGCGAGCAGGAAAGGCAGGCTTTGTGGGGTCTGTACGAGTATCACTCTGGAAGCTTCATTCAATCGACGCTGCCTCTACAGACTTTCGCGAAAACCTGGTGTCATGAAAGACACCCTGACCCTGAACCAGGAGACAAAGGTCACTTCAGGTTCAACACTGCTGATTCAACCGAAAACGGCCAGGTGCTCATCAAGGTTCCGAAAGGTATTTTCAAGGGGTGTCCAGGGATTTCAAATTCCACCCGAAAACCAAGAAACACTGGTGTGTCGCCCTTTCAAGTTCAGTCAGAAAGGCCAGGCACTTGTCAAGGCTCTGAGTGGTATGGTATGGTCACGGGTATCCTTTGAGAGTTTCAGATTCAACCTCATCAAGGCTGGGTGTCTGGAAAAGCACCCCCCCCCCGCTCCTCCGGTGTGTCTCATTCACCACACTGGCCGAAGCCCCTCACTCACCATCTGTTTGCCGGTCCAGTCGAACTCGCAGTCGTGCTCCCAGCCCTTCTTCTCCATGAGATCGGTGAACAGCTTGCGCAGGTAGTCGTAGTCGGGCGTCTCGAAGAAGTCGAGCCGCCGCACGTACCGCAGGTACGTCGCCAGCTCCTCTGTAACGACGCGTGCAGAAACCGTCAAGAGGGTTTCTTTGGGTACAGGCGAGCCTGTGTGTGCGTGTGTGTGTATGTATGTATGTATGTATGTATGTATGTATGTATGTATGTATGAGGGGGTTCCCACAATACTCTGCTTCTGTCTCCGATTGACCAACCAAACTCGAACGGGTTTTTCTGAACTTTATATGCCAGGAACTAAGAATGCAGAACATCATGCTAAAATGGTTTAAACTTGTAAAAGACAACAAAAAGTGGCCAAAAAATGGCTTCAAAAATTGGAACACAACAGCGAACATGCGATTTGCGCAAAGAACATTGAGATTCAATCAGAGTCCGATTCTGAGGAAGTGTCTTGAGGTAGATGATCCGGGTTGTGGCTGATGTTACTGCCCTCAAAATAGGCACCTTCTGCTTGGACACACTTGCTCCACCTTACAGCCATGTCGTACATTGCACTCTGATAGTCCTCTGCAGGAATG
>JAAUXT010056144.1_pt1 | contig 11175 bp, 10 predicted proteins | sample 7278171 | NCBI WGS metagenome assembly JAAUXT01 (sample SAMN14350112, study PRJNA611818) | marine sediment metagenome | isolation source: surface marine sediment (1.8m) | place: French Polynesia: Moorea | collected 2018-08 | reverse complement strand
CCACCCCCCACATTACCCCCAATTTGGCTCTATGGGGGGGTTCCCCCCCCCTGTGTAAAATCTGCCCAAAATACCCACCCGCTCGCCCACCCCAAAATTTTCCCAAAAGGGGCACCAACCCCCCCCTGGTTAGACCCGCTTTACACATATGGATGGATGGACGGACGGACGGACATACAGACTGATGGTGATTACATTAATTAAGCGTGTGGTACACGGCCCTTCGGGCGACCACACGCTTAAAAATTATTGTAGAGTCATCACTTGGCCCATCAGGAAGCCCAGCGGGTGGGGGGGGGGGGGGTTTCCAATGACAGCGTGCTATCTGTCCCCAGATAGGACGGAACCAAGGTGCTTATCCCACCAGCATCCCACGTGCAGATTTTGGCCAAATTCTGAAAATATGAAAGGGGGGGGGGGGCGCAGGGGGTCAGATATTGGCATCAAGTCAGGCTCCGGGTGGGACACGACCAGGTCCTGGGTGGGTCATGACCCAATGCTATCATCCCACCCAGCATTTGACTGGCTGGAAACTTGCAGATTCTGGCTAAATTTTGAAAACAGGGGGATGGGCGATTGGGATGAGAGCATCAGGACCACTTCCTGCAGGGAGGGACCCAGCACTTTTCCAACAACAGAGAGCAACTGGCACGAGACGATTCGCAGATCCTTCTGCCTGCCAACCGAGACAAGAAGGCCACGCCCAGAAAGTATACGGTTCAACCCCAGGCGGCATTGCGCAAAGCCAACACAGCCAAAAGAAACTTGTAGATTTTGCTCTGAAAATGGGGGAAAGGGTGAGGGTAAGGTACGGCAACTCCCTCCCCAAAGTGGCTCAAGTGCACAGACAGGTCTACACACATACCGGTGGTGCACCAAACGTGTGTGAGAGGCCCAGCAGCGAACCGCGCCTTTCAACTGGTGAGCCGAAATTTGTTCGACAGTTTAAAGAAATTTGAAAAATGTATTTGGCACTCCAAAGAACAAGACACAACGAAATCATAGAGCGCTCGACCTCTGACTCTGCCAGACAATATTTCGTACGCAGTTGTAGTGGTGTTCGGTTTATGTGTGTAGACATTGGGACTTTGGGTAAAATCAGAAAATGACACTGATCAATGTCGGACTTGGCCACAAAAATTTTGGCACAGGTTTGGTGCCCAGTCCCAACATTTCAGTTGTGGGGGAGAGGGTGCGTCTGTTCCCCATTGTTGGGACAAGTTGGAATTTGTCATGATCCAACATGTACCTGTCCCAAAAGTTCAGGATCAACGTGCAGCTCCTCCACACTTTTCGGACCACTCACCTCCCCCTGAGATGCACGTGGTCGCTGTCACCCACGGCCACTTCGAGTCCGGAAGGTTCGGGAACCCGACACGGTTCCCTGCCAGGACGCGAACATCGTAGTCCATGGCTCCTTCAAGTCCTGCAAACGAAATTTACACGACGAGTCAAGCAACTGAATTCTTCGGCTACCTGTATTAACATCCGTTTGTAAAGTGTCACCGTCTCCGGGTCTGCAGCGCCCGTCTGAGAACCACTACCTGTGATGGTGTACTTGGTGCGGCCTGCTGGCACTTCCTGGACGCGTTGCGACGCGTGCCCGCTTCGCCGGTACACGATCTCGTAGCGTGTGATGGAGCCGCGCGCGACGCGGTCCGACAGCGCGCTCCACGCCACCCGCAGCGCCGGGCCCGGACACGGCGCCTCCACCGTGACCGTTGGGGCCGACAGTGGAACTGCACGAGCAGCAAGACAAAGTGCGTCAACAAACGCAACTCGGGGGAACGTGAAATACAGGCGAAACAGCAGCACAAGAAACGAGCAAGCACTTGAGGGCACTGAAACGAAACGATACTCTTGAACGAAACGATACTCTTGAGAGATCGTACCGTCCTCTTCCGTCACTTGAGTCACACTCTGGGAGTGAGAGCTGGCGCTCTCGTTGTTGTAGGCCACAACGTAGAAGGTGTAGTTGGTGAAAGGCTGCAGCTGATCCACCACCAACCATGTCCTCTCCAAAACCTGCTGGAGTTCGGTTCCACCTGTGAATGAAACACGAACTTGCCACTGCTGCGACGTGAGAACACATTTTGTTGACATAATACCAGCTGCAAGAACAGGAAGCAGTCTTCTCACCTTCAGTCGGCAGGTAGTGGACCGAGTAAGCGAGGGTGGTGCGGCCGTTCCTGGGCGGAGACTCGTCCCACGTGAGTTCAATACTGTCCGGTCCCCGGGGTGTTGCCCTGATATTCCCGGGGGGTGTTGGTGCATTTGCTGTGTCGGAAATCAAAGCAGAGCGTGAGGGGCAAATTGTTCTCGAGGGTTGTTCTTTTTTTCGCGAAAGACAATGTGCAATGCTGTCGTTTACCTGAAGGTGTGATGTAGAGGTGAATAGTGCCCTGAGCCATCCCCGCTTCGTTTTCAGCACGACATTGATAATAACCTGAATCACGAGTGTCACTCTGAGCAATCAGCAATTCTCGGGAGCCCTTGGTCTGAAAAACAAACAAGAACGTCGCAGATCAGGATCACATTCACACGAGGGCGCTTTCACTTCTCTTTCGTGACACCAACATGCAGACGTCGTTCTACCCGCTTTTCACAAATTGCATTCCAGCACAGAGCAGTCAATGTCCCTGTGAAACTTTTTTGCACAATGAAATGTCTTTTCTGTACCACACAGCAAAGCATGAACACCATAAAGAGAGAAAAATGAAACCAGACTTTCAAGTAGAGAATCAGCCGCGCGCAGCGTACATGTCATCGGCAGTACAGCATTTCACCTCACAGGTGAGCTCGAGAGCTGCCAGCCTTCAACTTCCAACTTTCTAGGGGGAGGGGACTGATCCACAAATGGAAATTTCCAGATCTGGAAATTTCTAACTCTGTGTCTGTGTGTGTGTGTGTGTGTGTGTGTGTGTGTGGTAATCTGGAAATGGAAATCTGGAGATTTCAAAGTTTGGGGGTAATCTTTCCAAGTTGGGTATCTGGAAATTTCCATTTCCAGATGACCCCCTCCCCCCGCCGCATACAAAATTTCTAGATCTGGAATTGTCAAACAAGGGTAATCTGGATATTTCCGTCTTCTATCTTTGTACAGGAGGGGGGGGGGGTCCGGAAATGTCAGTTTATCACCCACGTTGCCAGATTCAGGGCTGATAACAAATGTTCCACAATGACAGGTCTTGTTGTTATTTTGGCCAATGCTCAGGCAGTTATGGTCAAGTCAGTGTTGCATGCTGGTATCATGAGACAGAACTGAATAATGTGTGCTTGTACGCGTTTGCCCCTCGAACGGCAATTGTCGATGTGGACCACTTTCACGGAAAAGGGAGATTTCCGCACCTTGATCCTGCCATTCTCCACGATTGGTTTTCCGTTTTTGAGCCAAGCGACACGAGGATCTGGTGACCCCGAGAAGTCGCAGGACAGGCGCACCGTCTGCGCGACCGGCATCACCAGTTGGCGCTGCGGCTCTCCCAGCAGCCGAGGCTTCTCTGCAAACATGTTACAACCATTGCGATGGATGTTTCCTTCGCCTTCACCCAAAGACCCCAGAACCAGCAACTGAATGCATTCAATACGCACGTTGCCCCACTCATTCGCCAAATTTCCCACAAAAGGATATGACCAAAAAAACCATTCGAATACCAAGTGAAACTTCATGAAGTTGTCATGGCAAGTCCAAGAACACTGCGCTCACCTGTCACCTTGAGGGACGCTGCCATGATGAGAGGCAGACTGCCGACGGACGACGCTGTGCACGAGTAGGACCCTGAGTCTGACCGCTGCACGTTACTCAACTCCAAGTTACCCTGGCCGAAGATTTTTACCCTGCCTCCCGCAACAACATTCACACCTGCAGAAAATCAGCAAAACACGTGAAAAGACAAGTTTCGAAAGCACTCGAATTTGCTCATCTGACAAGATCTTCATTGATCTTTGGTGCACTCGCTTGAAAAACGTTTACTATTGCTCGAACTGAAGGCCAAACTTTGCAAGTGGCATTGCAACAATAAAGAAAGATATCTTGACTGTCACAAAACTCATAATCAGCACTGAGTTGTTGTAAGAACTTTGAATCTCTTATCATACAATCAAGCTGATGGTGCTTCTGTAAACACACGCGGCTCACATGAGACTGCGCCAAAAAATCCCTGCTTCGAGGATCTGTCTTTTTGTCTTGGCAGTTGTCATGTTCTCGCGACTCTCCCGGTCGTCTGAACATCAGTACTATTTTCTTGCACTTTTGGGCCGAAGACATTGTCGAATCGCTCAGTCAAATGCCAAGACTAAACACAGAAACATCCTCGCACAATGATTGTCGGTTGTTTTCTGCACCGCGACAGTTTACGGCACAGCAGCGCTGCACGGTGACAGAGCGAGAAGTGCCATCTCTCGTATCGTCCAGGTCATGTCCGCGCACATCAATTGTCCTTGATCGTACACGAAGCAAACGAACCTGATTGATGCCAAGATACGAAGGGATTTCAAATTCTGCGAGGATGTCCTCACATGCTGTTGTGGTTCATCCTCAAGACAGTTCCCACAAATCCCTTTGTTGGGACAAAGGTTGACCATGCTTTGTTGTCACAACATTGTCTGTGCAGGTGATCATGCTTGCCGCAAAATCCTGACAGAATTTGAAATCCCCTCCTGCACTGGACTTCCGAGTTTTTGACCCAGGACAAGCGCAAGGTTATCAAACACGTCAAAGTTTTCCAAGAACTGCGAACCCTTCTTCCTAGTGAAAGTCGCAAATCCTGTGGCCAAATGTGTGCGAAACTCCACAGTCACAGAAAACAGAAACGTGCACAAAGGGCGCTTCGCCGCCAAGGCGAGCGCGCACTTGAAAAGCAACAACTGCGAAACGAACACAGGTGTTTTACTATGCAGGGCAAGCACACCCTGCAAGAAAAGTTTGCATGAACATGTCATCAACGGGTGCATAATGCAAGTCTCAAATCTACACAGAACAGCAGTACATACGGCATGTACGACTCGTATGTCATCGAACAAATGTGGCCTTGACCAAATTTATCAATGGCCTTGCAACCTGAAACATGATAACCTGTTCAGAAGCGACACTGCAACGGCAAGCAACAAGCGTGTTCATGCAAAACGTTGTGGCCGAACACACGCACACATAAAAACCAGAGCAGCTGCATAAAAACGATAAAACTGAAAAAAATTACCGTTATGACTCCACGAGATTTGAGGCTGTGGGTACCCTGAGGCTGCGCACTCGAAAAGTGCAGCGTCTCCGACGCTTCTGCTGAGGTACTGTTCTGAACTGGCCAACATTCTTGCATTGGTGTCTTGATCTGAAGTTCACGACAAAAGCATCATTGGCACAAGAAAATCTTTCCAATCAACTTTGGACAGAAAATCTGAGAAAACAGACTGAGATCACAGAGCTCGCCATCGCTCTGGTGCCCGCGCCGCAACACTCGGCCCACACACACGCAAACACAGAGACGAAGGATGTCCTCACATGCTGTTGTGGTTCTTCCTCAAAGGCATGCTTTGTTGTCACAACAGTGCCTTTTCACGTGATCATGTTCGTCGCAAAAATCCTGGGAGAACTTGAATTCCCCTCGTATGTGTGTGTTGGGAGGGGGGGGGGGACTCGTTCGAAAAAACAGCTGGAAAAGGATCAAGAAGGCGCACGCAAAATGCGACCTGACACCCAAGTGCTGCACTGCATCTTGTTTTTTGAAAGATTTTCCCTTGATGCAAGGTGTGCCGCTAGTTTTTCGAACTCGCTGTTTTTCTGTTCCAATTTTTGACCACGTACTGACCTGGATCCACGAGAGTTAGCACGTATTCTTTGCTGTTGCGCGATCCTGCCAGGTTGCTCGCTTGGCAGCGGTATCTGCCTGCATCGCTTGGCAACACTCCCACGATTTGTAGTGTTCCCGAAGGAAGAGTGATGAATCTGCAAAAGAAAACTCACATCGACAAACATTCATTGAACTCTCAATCTCAAAACTCACTCTTTTTTCACAACCGTGAATCGACAATACAAAGTTCGTCGTTTCGAACCCACAGCTGTCGTAGTTTGCACGGTTCAATCAAGATCAGCAACAAAACTGCGTCCACCTGAATGCACCATCGGGTGCTGCATCTGCCTATTTTATTGGGGTGATACCTTCTCTCTACAACCTGGATGTCAACTGCTCAATCACACGCACATTCACACTCCCCTGCACAGCCGAAAAAAAAGGAAAAAGAAAACAAGAATGCTACGCATAAAAAGCGTGTGGTCTATACAAACGTTCGCAGTTTATAAACACCTTTAAGTTCATCAATGTTTTTTTGAACAAACATTAGCAGTTCATAAAAAATTTTGGTGAAGCATATGGTCCGTGGGGGGGGGGGTCAGAACCACATTGGCTCAAAATGATCAGTGATCATCACTGACCATTTTGGAACCAATGTGGTTCCAACCCCAACCCCCCCTCCAGTCAGAACCACATTGCACACACACACACATACATACAGATTGACGGTGATTACACTAAGCGTGTGGTCGAGACCCTTCGGGACCACACGCTTTGAAAAGAAAACTACTGTTGACAATGCAGTTGGTTTTTGTTGAGGGGTCTGTCGGCGGTGACGCACCTGCCAGTGTTTCGAGGTAGCCGTTCTCTGTCCCTGAACCAGGCGAACGTTGGAGTCGGGACAGCGTTGATTAGGCACTGCAGTCGCACCACTTCTCCGATAGTGGCGACCACTGACAGTTCCACACCTGAGGTACGTGTAATGCCTGCAAATACACAACATAACTGACCAGTAAGTGACCAGTGAAACAACAAAGCAGGTCCATACGAGTTTTGTCTCAAAATGTTCCTTCTTTTTGCGACGGCGCACCCATCTGTTGTGACATTCAAAACCAAAGTGTACTTTCATGCGAGAAGGAAGCAGGGTTTCCTTGCAAAGAAAGACAAGTGATATTTTAACTCTTCCCATTCCCCTTTGACGCTTTACTTCCACATTTCCACTCTTGACTTTTGATGCCCTCATCAATGAATGAATGACATCAAAAGTCAAACCGTTTTTTCCTGATTCCGGGGCCAAAAGGGCTTGAGAGATAGATGTTACATCCTCCACTGCCAGCATCCAAATGATACTTATGCTGATTCCAGGCCTTAAGTTCTATTTGCAGGGAGGGGGGGGGGGGGTCGGTCCACACATTTTTGGTACCTGTCCTGATTGCGTAGCACAAGCCGATGCCACTTCGTGCTTCGGCGTGTGTAAAAATTGTCTCCCTCAAAATACTGCCATTGAAGGTTTCATGGAGCAACTTCAAATGTACCAGGTAAACTTGTCTGATGATCCCGCACGTCTATGAGTGGAACAACATAAGTAGGTCACATTGTGATGCAGCTCACATGGTGCAGCCACCATCTGAGATTTTGTGCCAAGGGGTAACTGAACTGTAGCCATAGCTCAGAGAGGGTTTCATGGAGTGACTTCAAACTTCACAGGTACACTGGTCTGATGGTCCTGCATATCTGTGAAGGAAACCATGTATCTAGAATGGTACCCATCTTGAATTTTGTGCCAGGGGTAACTCAACTGTGGCCATGCGAGAAGCTGACTGGCCCGAAGTAGACCGCGCGCTTTGTAGGCGGTAGCCTTCTTGTTGTCAGAAAGTATGTCAGATGACCAGGTTGTCATCTTGGATATGGTTTTCTGAAAATGTCATTTTTGGCCACTTCAAAGGTATATATACATGGCCCCTCAAATCATCTCAAAAGTGTGCCCAAGTTTGCGTTTTGTGAATGCGGCGAGTGGCACGCGGCTTGTACTTGAAAAGTCTACTTATGACCTGAGATGTACTGGTGTGACTAACTGTTCGATTCCCAGTCAACAATGTGCAGTTCTCCCACACCTTTGTGCACTTTATTGTCCCAGCTGAGGACCAGTATCGATGGGTGTTTACATTCCACACATGTCAGTGCGGACAAAGCTCGATGGCCAGCTTCTGCATTCCACGATGATCAGCATTTGTCAGACCACCTCAGAATGCAAGCGTGAATGAAGCCCAACGGACAATGAAACCTGATTTTTGTCTCGTGTTCGCTTTCACAAAAGTGGGTGGAGTGGATGTTTACAGGTGGCGCTTCTGTTGGCGGAATCGATGCAGCTGTGGCCGCAGCAGCTGTTCCGAGGAGAAAACCTTCCGCAACAGCGCTGCAGCTTCACTCCCAACTATTTGGGCCACCTGCACCTCATTTCCTGACCCAAACCTGTTCGTCAGCCAGAAAAACCCGTTTGAAATGGAAAGTACACTTGACCCAACGATTGATTTTGTTTTAATTAAGGCCAGGTCCTCGCGTTTGTTTGTGTTAAAGTAGGGAGTTGTGTTGGCAGAAAGGACATGGAGTGGCCTTCGCTGTTTCGAGGCCTCGGAAAGGATGATGAGTCAACGGATTGTCAAGAACGGCGCGGTTTTTGAGACCGCGGCATTCCGCAGTCGTTGTGTCGATGGACACAAATTTACAGTGTGTTTCTCAACTGTTTGTTCTCAGCCGCTTTCGCTGATATTGGTGTTGCCATGAGGCGGACTCTTTTTTTCGAATCAGGGGGGAACTGGGAAAATCCGCTGTGTTGCTCTGTACAATCAAATTTCATGGAAAGTTGGCAGGTAAACCTCTACAGATACATGTATACCTTTTGTTGACCAGTGGCTTTCTACACATGCACTTCTTTTTGTAGGTGATGGCTATTTTCCATGCTGGCTTCCAGGTTTCCAACTTTCCAGGTGTCCAGATTGCCCCCGCCACAGACACAGACACAGATTGCGAAGGCTGGCTTCCTGGTTTTCGGTTCCCCTCCCCCCCCGACCCGCCCACCCCCTGTGTGCAGAGAATCAGCATGTGTGTGGGGCACTCAAACAGCTGATGAAGCCTGCAAGGAGAACTTAGTCTGAGATACTTTTCAAGTCATTTGGAGTCAAGAATGGCAGTCTGCCAAGCTGTTGGGTTGGTGCAATCATTGTGTCAATGGATACAAATTTACGGTGTTATTCTTGTAGAGTTCCTGGAACCAAAGGGAAAGATCACAGTTTGTCCTGCACCAGGACAATGCTCCTGTTCTCAACGTTGTTTTCACGAAGAACTAATTGCAGAAGTGGGGAATCCAACTCCTTGGACACCCCCGCCCCCATCCCTCACTCGCCAGAAAAAGGCACTTTGCGATTTTGCCATCTTCCTGAAGCTCAAAGAGCACTTGAGGGGTCGCAAATTCGTAAATGTTGACTCCCTGCAAGTGGCCACAAGAGATATTCTCAAGTCTTTCTCCACAGCAGTCTTCAATGATGCAATCCACAATGTCAGATGGCAAATACGTGTCGCTATCATCTGAGCTATGGCCATGGTTGAGTTGCAACAGGGGGTAACTCAATGGTTGTTTACTCAACCATCATGAAACTTCACCAAAATCATTTTCAGGACTTTTAGAACATTCTGAAAATTTAGTTAAGTTGGCCCAACTCAACCACAGAGGGGGGGGGGTACTCAATTGTGCCAAAAATAAAAGTTGCTCAAAATTGCATAAAAATCATTTTTAGCATGGTTGAGTTCCCCCCCCAGTTGAGTTGCCCAACTCAACCAAAAGTGACCACATACAGACTGAGACTACAATAAGCGCGCATCCTATCGGCAGAGCCGGACTGCGTGCTTGAAAGTTGGAAACATTTTGTATACAATCACTCCAAAGTCATGGCCTAGTTTAGTTACCCAAGGGGGTGAATGAACCAGGGCATGGTGACCACAGTTGTCAACCTGGATAGCCAGTTCTATATTGGCTTGTGAGCAATACCAAGACCCTTTCACCCAGAAAGTTTGAACATCCTGTGCATAAGCATTCCAAAGTTACAGCCTGTTTTAGTTGGCTGGTTTAGTTACCCCCACCCCGGGGGAACTAAAGTGGGGTGGAAAATGATCAAGGCTCAGTGCTGATCCTTTTGCAGCCCAGTTTGGTTACCCTGGGGGCGGGAGACTGAACCAATGAATACATCAAACCCACACGCACGTAACCTTGTCGGTTGGCATTGCCAAGGTAACACACCAATGCCGCCGCGTCAAGCTCAGCTTGAAGACTTCGCAGCCCGCGTCGTTCCTGGACATTTTCACAAACCTCTGCACAAGAAAATGAGCACTCACATTGTCCTGCGAAAGACACTCTTTTTCAGATCTTCACATCTGTCTGTTGTTGCAAACATGACGCAGAGAACAAATATCAACTTTTTTTGACTGATTCCGATGGGATTTCAGTTCCAAACCCATTTCATAACACAACAAAACAATCAGTCACAAATTCTAATAATCTTAGATGGGTCCAGACCCCCCCCCCCCAACCTGTTTGTAATTTGTCCAAAATCGCGGCTTGGGGATTTGAACGTTCAAATCAACAACAGACCTCCCAACTTCAAATCCCAAATTGAAATTTCTGACACCCGAATCAATACTCTTGATCAAATGTACGTTTGCAAAGCCACTGAGTCGCCCTTTGAGCAACAGTTTGAACGTCATTTTCAGCAACAGTTCAGCAGAAACAGGCGAAGACTGACGGAACAAGCTTTTCGACTGAAAACGACACGCGCTGCGTCCCCACCATCGCGCTATAAATCACAGCCGTGTAATTTTGGTCATTTCTGACGATGCAGTTTGAAAGCGTGTCAGTGGACAGACTGGTGCAACTGGGACGCAGCATCCTTGATGACTTCTTAATCACCAGATGTACCTGGTTCACCCTTGCACACGTTAATGAGCAAATCGCCCTGATTCTGACCAACAAACTGCGCAGCTGATTTGATACCATTTTGTTCGGTCTGTTTGTCAACGTAAGTGCGATTTTTGTTCAACATCTCCAAAGCCGCCACTCGTCTGAGGCGATCCTGCGCATTTGGTTTGTCCAGAAGCTGTTCAGCACCTTCCAATGCAAATCCTGATTTTTGCCGTGCCACGTTCGTCTCAAACTCAAAATCTTCGTGAAGAATCAAACAAGAAGGCTACGCGTAGAAGGCGAGCGATTTCAGGCGGTTGGAATTGGGCACAGCCAACACAGCCGAGAGGAAACTTGTTACTTTCTGACTTACCCCCTCTTGGTAAGTTTCCCAGCTAAATCACCATGGAAACAAGAAGTTCCGAGGCGGGAACCCTG
>JAAUXT010045338.1_pt1 | contig 11175 bp, 12 predicted proteins | sample 7278171 | NCBI WGS metagenome assembly JAAUXT01 (sample SAMN14350112, study PRJNA611818) | marine sediment metagenome | isolation source: surface marine sediment (1.8m) | place: French Polynesia: Moorea | collected 2018-08 | reverse complement strand
TGGTCAAATTTGTTTCATTTGGGTGTGTGCTAAATGAGTTCCTAAGTTGTGAATATTGAGTGAAAAAAGTAAGAATTTTGACAAAAAAGTGAGCCAAATCAGAGCAAGCCAAATCAGAGCAAGCCAAATCAGAGCAACTGAAATTTCCTCAAATCACGGCGAGCTCCATGGAGCTATTTTTTCATTCGTTAAACCATTTTGTGCCTCTGGCACAAACTGAGGGGAGGGGGAGAGTTGGAGGGCTGGCTCTCGTGGCCACTGGAATGCTTTCACTTGAGTGAACGCACAATTGTTGAACAGACCAAGCTGCAACAACTCACAAGACTCATATGTGAGTGCACTGTCGAGGTTCATCTCTCGTTTACGAGGCAAACACAAACTTCTGACGAGAAAACAACAAAAATTTTCCTCAAGTTGGTCGGGTGGGCATTTTGCAATTGCAGTCTCCATTTGTGCCAACAGAAAAATTGCAAACAGAAACAAAAAATCATTCTGTCAGTACGTTAGAGTTGCACTCTTTCCACAGCAAAACTAGAATTTCACAAACACCCAGGTGTGTCTGCCTGTCCCCTTATCATTGTGTGTATTGAACCAGCAAAAACAAAGCAAGACAGCTTGGATTTTGGGGGACTTTCCTGCCTATGGACCAAGGATGAATCTGAGCTTTTCGTTCATTGAGCCCCGAACCCCCAGCTCCCACAAAAAAGTGGACGCGTGTGCGCAAAAGGAGGGAAGGCACAATTCTGTTTGTGTATCCAGATTACCTCGCCCTCCTTGTTTGCCTGAATTTTTGATTTGACGACAGTTATTTCTACCGCTCAATTCTTGGACAAACTTTCAACCACCTTGAGAAAATATTTGAGGTGTTAGATGAGCTGTCAATGCGTGATCGAACTCGCGATAAAAAAGATGGAATGAATTGATTTCTTGTTCACACAATTCGGAAACTTTATGATGCTGTCTGTGGCGTTGATTTCATATCCATAAACTCAGTGTCGTGATTTCTTGCGGCAGGAATCTCAAATGCCTCACTGCGTGTCACTGCTACAGATCCGCGACAAATGAGCAAACATCTGAAATTAGTTGATCAATACTCCCCGACGACTTTGCTCCGTTCCTGCAACAAGAAGGGAGTGAGCCTCAGTACATGGAAAGCCACTTCAACCTCAAGACCCACGCAGTTGCTTTTTATTGTCACGTTGTCCAAGATGTTTATGTGAAAAGCAACACGGATACATATCGACGGGAGTCGACCAGCAGTTGTCGTAGCAACCAAAGAGTTGAGAGTGAAAAGCTGAACTCTGAAGAATTTCAAGCAGAAAAGTCTTGAAAGAAATCCTGGGCCTCCCTCTTCATCAGGCACAAACAGAATTTTGAAACAGTGTGTATCGTCTTGTCTGTGGTCACGAGGGGGGAGTCATTTTGTTTTGAGAATTCGCATTTTCGGCGTCGAGGTGAAAGACCCAGGTGGTTGATTTGAGACAGATGCACACCAATGGATTCCGTTGTTCTGTCAGAGGTTCTTGACCCCCCTCCCCCACCGCCGTTGCACATCGCTGGAAGGTCAGAGAACCATTCCATTTCCTCTGTCAGCCCATGGTGGTACCGACAGACTTCCTGTCTGTGTGTGCTCCTACTCACACCGAAAATCGAGGAAACCACAAATTGTAGTCAGTTGGACAACATTGTTGAGCTCAAAGGAAGCAGTTCATTGCATTGGTTCGATGAATCAGCGAGTGGCTGATGAAACGACGGCAATCCGTGTGCGACAAATTACTTTTCCGCGGCTGAATAGAACGAGTGAAAAGGGAAATCTAAGTGTCTCAAACATCTCTGATTACATTGCGCTCTTCACAACTGGTTTACACAATTTTCTCACAGATTTTTGGTCACAGAAAAACTTCGTGCTTGAAAGACAATTATTTTTTTGTTGTTTTGAAACCTTCTTGAAAACAAGTGAGATCGACGGCAGAAGCTTCCGTTGGCGCGATGACTGCAAAATTTATCCATGTTTTGTGACTTCAAAGGCACTATGGTGAACTTTTGTTTTGTTCATTTTGCAAGAAAAATGCTCAGACAGGATCACGCCCTTGGTCCGTGTTGGTGCCTCACAAAACTCTCTTCATTGTTCTGTCTTCCTCAGCCTCTTCACCTCAGAGACGCAAAAACATGTTTCGGTTGCTTCACCCAAAGAATCGCATTTGGCTGAAAGAATAATGTTTCTTGATTTGTTGTCCACATCTTCAGGGAAGTCAAGAAAAAATCGCACTTGTCGTGGAAAAGTTGTGCGATTCAGCGAGATCTTCCATTCTCGTGAGAAAACACTTGCCTTCTGCATTCGCCTTTCAGCATGCAAGAATAATATGTGGTCACACTTTACGTTCTGCAAAAGGTCCGTATGGACATCAAGCGAGGTCATGAAATATTCAACTTTCAGGACGCAATCCCAACCCAGCGTGGAACCACTCTGTACGGAGCGCATAACGCTCCTCCACACGCAAGACATATGCTCACTGAAATATGCAAAGACGATTCCAGAAGGCCTTTTCGGTTATTTACTTTCGTGTGAAACGCGCCGCGAAACATGCACCTTGTCGTAAAAATGGAAGACCTTCTCTGTGGACCAAGATGGAGGTGTTTGAAACGCTTCGTCTTTTTGCCCGGTGTACTTTCTTTTGTGTGCTCCAGTCCGTGTGTGCACCAGGCGCCGATTCAGGGTTTCGCTAGAGGCCCGACTCCCGAAGGCAACGCGACCTTGACCACGACAAAATTGGCAAAGGACCTTGAAAAGTTGTGTGTGTGTGTGTGTGTGTGTGTGTGTGTGTGTGTGTGTGTGTGTGTGCGTGGCGGCGCAAATGAAAGGGGTGGGGAGGAGAAAGAGTTCCTCACAGGAACAACCAAAAGGAAGGTGCTTTTGTCTCCTCTTCAGGGCTGGACCTTGGTTCAAATTGGGTCCACGCCCCAATCCAAGATCCCGCAGGGCCAGCACAGTGAGATTCAATCTCGCCTGCGGAAAGAAAAACAAGAAGCAGAGCGTAAGGCACCTGCGCGCGGATGCGATGTCCCTGACACCCCCAAAGAGCACTTCCTGTATGAGCGTTCTCCGCTTTTTGGGAGTGATGGGACAGGATAGGATGGGGCCAAGGGACATCCTGTTCCAGGATCTGTGTACCTTTTTTTGCCCCCTTTACATGCCCTTCACATACCTCCTTCACGTGCCCCTTTCAGAAGGGACATTATGTGATGCCAGCAACAGGATGGGATTTAACATGGGGCATCCTGGCTGAGATTGCCATACAATTTTTTGGTTTCAATCACATGGTGCTTTTGCCCCAAGGGGACATCGCACAACACGGAAAACGTTTCCACACCTGACGGCACCATCGTGGAGAAGAGTTTTCTGGATCGGGTTGGGTGATTCTTTCCAAATTTTCGAGCTTGCCGGTCTTTCATAAAAGAAAAACCTTCAGCCGAATCATCAATGGGATTCCGAGGTTTCTGGGATGTTTCTTTGTGAGTCGTGCAAGTCTCAGAAAATCCTGGTGCTTATCGGATTAAATGGTTTGATTGCTTATTGGGTTCAGGTGGCATTTCGGGAAACCATGACTGGGATAAAGGACTTGGCGCGTCGCGCAGTCCCACACACGCACGCAGAAGCCTCATGTCTTTTTGTCTGAAGACGGACATGGAGAGAGATGAAATCAAAATCACGTCACCGCGGTGTTTTATTTGGAAAGATCTGCAACTTGAAGCTCTTTGATGTCTCCCGAAACTCCTTCACGCAGTGGTTTCCAGAGCACTCGACGGATACCAACGGGAAGTGAGCGTTGAAAGGTGATTTCTCCTCCTTCAAGAAAAAATATTCCGTGAGGATGCTGTGAGCGTTGGTCAAGTAGCACACAGCACGAACATTTGGTAAATATTATCCTGAGCTGAGTGTGGCGATAAGATAAGAACACGAAGCCTCACTGACCGAACCCAGCGCCCGGTGAAGAGTCTCAGCACAGGAAGTCGCACATCGCGCGTGCTTGAATGAGAATTGGGCGATAAGTGGAAATTTGTTGTGCAAACAGAATTGAAAGGACATTTTCTGTGGGTCACTCATTCAGTGAGTTCGGACACATGTAAGTTTTCTTTTTTCTGTTCTTTATTCTGTGCACGCATAGCCAGTGGGTACCCGAGTTTATACCCGCGTGAACACGTCGTGGATGCACCTGGTCAAAAATCAAAGGCCTTCCTGCAGGAACGAGACAGGGACTCAAATCTCCGACCTGCAAAATCCATTCAAAGTGAACCATACGGAATGTAGTACTCACACTCAATCTTGAAGACGTGAGGGTCCGACGACTGGTGAGTGTTTGGGTCCGCGTGACTCGGAGCGAAGTCACACGCGGGTTCAACGCCATGATTTGACGCTGAAAATGTCCAGCTCAAAATCTCAACAGCAGAATCGTCTTCTTGCGGTAGGGATGGGGGAAGAGGGCCAGTGGTTGCGGTTCAAACGACAATTCTGTGTCAAAACAACGAGAACACACTTTTCACGAGGGAGATGTTTCGTGTGGATCTCGTCTGAGAAGAAATTGAAAGTCGATTGCGAAAGTGGAAGCTCTGCACGAGATGCGACAATCCGAGGCTGGGTGCCCGGCTAATCACCAACACATGACCAGTTCTCAGTCGTCGCACATAAACAGCTGAAAGGACACGCGAGGGTGTCCCGTGTCGCTTTATGGTAGTTTCATACGGGTTTCACTTTGGATGTAACTGTTGTCAAGCACGAGTGTGTGCCAATGAATTGTTGGGTGAAAAAATGAGCAATATGGTGTCACAAGCCTCCCCTGCTTGCTATTTGAAAATTGGCAGTTTTAGCAGACTCATCCTGTCCGGCGCCTCTTTGTGGCAAAGACAACCAATGATTTTCCACCAAGAGCCAATGACAAGTGACCAAACAAGGCCACTGGCAACTGGGCCACCATGCGGCACAAAATCAGCGGTTGCTGAATTTAGTGACGAATTTTCACAATCAGAAAAACTGCTTTCTGTGCTTGCAGGTAGGTACAACGAGTGTGTTCTCGGCGACAGACAGACGGCCGCCGTCGGAATGAGAACGCTCGCCTTGTCTCTGCTCTTGCTGTGGGCGGCGGTAGTGGCGCCATCTCCGGGAGGCGCCGCTAACGTGCAGCTGGCGTGCTCGAGCTTCTGCAACTCGCTGGAGCCGCGCGTGCGCGATACGCTCGGGAACTGCGAGGCGTACTGCGAGGAGCTGATCGCGACACGGCTGCAGAAGCTCGCTGAGGAGATGGAGGAGGTCTCCGAGGAAGAGCAGGGCGAGGAGGACGAGCAGAACGTCGTGTATGAAAGCGATAAACGTTTCGGTGATCTCATGGAAGCGCCGGAGCGGAGGGTCAGCTCGTTCGTCCGTATCGGGAAGGCGAGACCATCATCGTTCGTCCGCATCGGCAGAGCCAGGCCTTCTTCCTTTGTGCGCATCGGCAGACCCAAGCCTTCGTCGTTTGTTCGGATCGGCAAAGCGCGACCGTCCTCCTTCGTACGAATCGGCAAGAAAAGCGACGAGGGGGACGAGCACCTGGACGAACCCGCGGGTGAGAAACGCACCAGTAGCTTCGTCCGGATTGGCCGAAAACCGAGCTCCTTCGTACGAATCGGAAAAGCGAGTTCATTCGTCAGAATAGGCAAATCGGATCAAGCCGGGGAGAAACGAGGGCGTCCCAGCAGCTTTGTGCGCATCGGAAAGAGCCATGACGACGACGGTTTCCTGGGAAACGAAGACAAGAGAGCGAGTTCCTTCGTCCGCATCGGAAAATCGAGTCAGACGGCGGAGGATCCACTGCAGGAAGAGGAGCAGAAGAGAACCAGCTCTTTCGTCCGCATAGGCAAATCAGCAACCTATCCCCACTTCAAGAGACTCAGCTCTTTCGTTCGCATCGGAAAGAAATCAGACGAAGATGCATCTTCAGACAATCAGAAGAGAAGAGCGAGCTCCTTTGTAAGAATAGGAAAAGCGATGCCTTCAGAAGAAGCGGGAGCAGGTGACAGCCTGGAGAACCTCGCTGAGTTGGTCGAGGCATCGAACACAGATGACAAGCGCGCCAGCAGTTTCGTCCGAATCGGCCGAAGCGCCGGCGACGAGGCGGAACCCTGAATCCGTCTTCTGTTCTTGTAAGTATTCTTGTTTTTGTGTTTTGGGAATTTTGCGCTCAGGGCTGTTCTTCTGACATTATGTTGCAAACAATTGGGTGCGGGTTTTTGGCGTCTGACGTTTTTGAGGGTCTGTGTGCTTGTGACAGTTTCAGTAGAAAACTCCGTGACATGGCACCAGCATGGCGCCTGAGGTTTCGTGCATTTGGTCTCAACACGGGTCAGCTGGGACCTCCTTTCTCCGTTACCAAACTCAAGGCCAGAAAGAAACCACATTCCGGCTACTTCCATTCAGATGTTTGGAGGAACTCTCGCCATACAAATTCCTGTGTCGCCGTCTGCAGCAGATTGTTCTGTACAACTCGAGTCGCTGGTCATTTCCTCCCTTTGCGCCGCTCTCCATGCTGCGCACGCACACCACCCCGCACGTGGAACTGAAACACGGACACGACACAATGGTACTGGAAATGTTTGCAGGTTCCGAGTGGCTCCAACGTGTATCCGTAGACACTCTGAAGAAAGGCTGCAGACTGGTGTTTCCTGGATTGCAAGTTGGAAGGGAGGGGAGGGCAGAACCAGATCGATGCACGCTGTTTGTCGTTGTCTCCCATCGACTGTACGTGTGCGTGCGAGTACGTAGAACTAAACTTCGGTGGGAAATGAAATGTAGTTTGTTGGTAGTTCCTGCATTGTTCCCTTGTTTGAACAAAGTGTGTGCCCAGGATTCAACATTTCTTGATCTAAAACACCCCATTTAGCTGAGCCACAAACGTTCGTGCACCTGCCACAGTCAGCTGGGCACCTGGCAACCTTTGCTGGGACTTGCTGGAGTTTGCCAAGCTCGGCATCAATGTCAACTTGGCGCCCCTGTCCAGGTCTGTACTGGTCAGTTGTCCATCAACCCCAAGTGGCGTTTGCCACAATGACAAGGTACCTGCCAAAGCCAGCTGAGTTCTTACAATTTTTCACACGCTGATTACAGGAGAAATGTGGCCTTCCTCCTTCTGCACCTTGTTGGTGCGTACAAAACCCTGCTGAGTGTTCACTAAGATTGGCCAGCTGCCCACGAAACCTGGTTGGCTGCTGGTTGAACGAAGCCGGCACCAGTAAGCCTGAAATGGTTGAGTGACAAAAACCAGCCAGTTTGGTGGAAGCTTTTGGCAAGGTTTCAGCTCCTTAGATTTGGCATCAGAGCACCTTTCCTTTCAACAGGGAAGGGAGAGATCCACCCCTGGACCTCAGCAGTGGATGAAGGGACGTTTGATTCCCGCCAGCTCGTGCTGGTTCGGTCCGCGGCCCGTGAATGGAGGGAAAGTGTCACTCGCAGTTTTGCTGGAGTCTGAAAGTTTGTCTTGTGGCTCGCGCAAATTGAAAAAGTCTGTTTCCGAAATCACAGTCCCAAACATTTTCATTGTTATCACCCCAAACGATTTTGACCTTCAGATCCTGTGAACCTGTGAACATTAACGCTGGCATGAGGAACAAATGCTCCAATCTCTGAGGGAAAAGGGAAAACGCGCCGCCGGAGGGTTGAATGTTGGGAAAATGACTGCGCCAGGAGTATGTGTGTGCAAAAGAGAAGTCTACTTAACAGATAATGGATACTGGATGAACAGTAAATGAGTCGATTATGTGTAAAGCGATGGGCCATTTGAGACGTGATGCTGCCTGCAGCCACCAGCTAATCAACTGATTTCTTTATTCCATTTCTTCACCAAAGCAGTGCTGATGGGTATGAGCCAGCCACAGGTGGTCGGAAAACCTGTTAGACTGTTGTTCCATCTCGTTCTTGCGGCCCTAATTCAAAGACAAACATGGCAGAATGTTGTCGTCTTCACGAGTTTCAGTTCGGGGGCGCGTCGTTCATCCGACTTCCGGTCGTCAGCGCCCACCACCAGCAGACACTCACGATTTCCAAAGCAAAAACATTTACTTTGGCGAAATTGAAAAGAAATTGAATTGGCTGTTTGAAGCGTCATGACTGCACCTGGTTTGTGATTCTGACAGGAGATCCTGCCAGTCAGAACGGCCATGCTGGCGGATTGTCGCTTCACAGTGAATTGTCTCGTGAACAACATGAAACCTTCTTGAAATGTTCTGGAACTGTCGCATTGTTTCGTGAGCTGTGCAAACGCAGCATTTGAAGAATGTTGGCATGATCATATTTTCGTTGACACAGAGCGTGCTCATGAAGTCATACTTCATGATAAATAACGAAAAGCAGTGTACCGGGGTACGCAAGGCGAGCTTCAGGCCGTTGTCTCACGCTGGTCCACTGAGCCCTGGGCTGTCTGAATCCAGCTACGAATTACGCACAGGTGATACTGCGCTGAACCTGACAGAGAAATGCGCTTGACGTCGCGACAAAAACCGTCTGAAACTACATTTCTATTTTTACTCGTTTTGTCAATTGTTTTCGAGTTCAGATGCTCCCCTTTGTCAAAAGGGAATATACTTGTCCGACACTTTGGTCATCAACTCTTTGCCTGGTTTGGTCTTCCAATCTTCTAAATTTCTCCCCTTCCTTCCGTTGCCATCAAAGAATGTTTAGATCCGACAAAAATCCAAGAACAAAGGAAACAATGGTGCGACAAGCGATTGCGTCAATACAATCGATTTCAATTCATTCAGTTTGGTGCGTCTTGTCCGCAAAAAAGAACCTGCATTTTCCAAGGATGCGCCTTGTTTCTCTCAAACACCGCAACAACATCTTCCCGGATCTTGGTGGCCAAAAGTGACAGTACACAGGATACAGTGCACAACTCGGGTTGCTATCCTTTGCCGACATCCATGGCAACACTTTGATGTTTGCATTAACAATTTCCTGCAGGTCGGTAGCGTTTTAGGCGGGTCGTGAACAACAGCTTGTGGTGTCCCAGGGGAGTACACGAGCCTGATGTCGCCGCATACAATATTCATACCCCTAACAGTGTCTCCCTCGAATTGCCACACTCAGATCCTATTATCAGTGTGGGATTCTGTGTTCCTTAATTGATTATTAAAAGCGCTGAAATGAAATGAAAGTCGCCTTTCGATTTGAGAATGTTTGTCTGCAGGTGCCTCAGGGGTTCCTGATCTCATTTGTTTGACTCAACGTCGCACCGCCAGATCCTCTGAGAGAATCCAGAAACATTCTGATGCCCACAGAGCGGACAGAGAGAACTCATACATCAACCAAATATGGACGGGAGGACAGGTGTGTGTCGGAACGCATCTCAGGTTCCGCCAAGAACGAGCAAAGTCAATCCCTCGTGAGCGATAAAGCATTTTCGTCGGATTGTGGACTTGAGCGCAGTTCAGCCCGTCAGCGGACGAACTGCCCGTCTCTCCCGCCCGGACCCTGACCCGACATCGTCGGGGTTTGGGAGACGCAGGATGACACGAAAATTTCAGAAGAAACCAGCCTGCGGGTCTTCTTTCATTTGAATTTTGGCATCTTCCTGGGAATCAAGCTGCCCATTCACGCCCAAAATTCTCCCAGAGCCTCCTTTGGTTTTGTCAGATTTGTTCTGTCACTTGTGTGACACATCGTTGCTCACCTTTTCCAAACGTACTCAGCATCTTCAATTTCTCGTCAGCAGACAAAGCAACGCTTGAATGTTGTGTTTCCGTTGTCAAGACAACGAAAAATTCTCAACGAAAAAAAAAGGCTTTTCAGAACTTTTCTTCCTTGTTGGTTTGTACAAGAAGCTGCAAATTTCGCGGACCAAGAGGTGGGCGGGACATCCGAATCGTGGTCAAACGTGTGTATTGTTGCGTTGGAGAATCACTTCCGGTTTGAAACTTCCACTTTCGGTTTGAAAGTTCCCAACGGAACTTGGGCAGAGCTCGATTTGCGGACCAGAAACACGCAGGGACCACAGGGAGCCAGCAAACCAAAGCAAAATTTGTTCCTGGATCACTTGTGGATCCAGTGATCAGTTTTGATTGGTGGTGCTGGACCAGAAAGGACCTTCACGACAATGTCTGGCTGGTAAAAACCAAACAACATTTTTGGTGAGGCGTACAATTTTTTATGCTTGTTGTCCGCAAATCGAACGCAACGCGGTTGGGTTGGAGAATGCAAGGTCGAGGTGGCACCTGGGTCCTGACTGTTTTTCGATGAACTTGAAGATTGCAAAGTTTTTTGAACGTTTGCACTGAGCCACCTTTGGCTCGTTCGCATTGTGATGGAGGTCAGAGTCAATTGGTCAGACGTCGGGTCTGGTCCGACAAGTGAACCCCAGTCGAGCACTTCTACGCCGAGCGCAGCCAAACAAGAACAGGTTGGAACGAACGAAAGGTGCTGTTGAGAGCCGTACGAGTACAAGACGCAGATATGGTGGTCACAAGAGGAAAGGTGAAAATGCACACGTGTCATGGCTAAGAAATTTCGTCCTTGGAGTGTTCTTCCTCTTCTCTTGTGACAGTGGGTCCTCCGAACGTTATGATTGTGTCAAGTCACGAGCGAAACATTTAATTGGTTCACGTCACTTGTTGCAACTCGGCAATTAGCTGAAGAACAATGCAATGTCAGGCTTTATCCGGATGAGCAAGTCAGTTCAGGTGGGGATTACTTTTCATTTAATTCATTTCAACAAACTCCTGCAAACCTGGCCAAAGAGGATGAGCAAAAGTTTCTTCAGCTTTGCTAGGCGGCTGCATGGGGAACACTGGAAAAAAGTTGCTCCGGTACCTGACATTTGGGCCCTGAACACGTTGGCTTCCACCAAACGCAAATTTTTCAAAGGTGTTCCAGTTGACATTCCTTTCACCAGCTTCAAAAGGCAAAGTGCATTCATGCAGCAATGCAAGCAAAATCGTTCTGTCAGTTCGCCAGATGGAAATCGTGAAAATCAATCTTTGTTCGTTTTGTCGTTTCAAATAAAGACTGAAGAAACTTCAAGGTTGTGGACAAAGGCAATTGCATGTTTTTAGGTGATTTGAGGAGCTTGGTCCGATTTGTGAGCTTTTGGAAAAAGCGAGCAAAATTGGAGTGAGCGAAATCAAATCACCTATAGGCAGCCTCTTCCAAAAGTA
>JAAUXT010037368.1_pt1 | contig 11176 bp, 12 predicted proteins | sample 7278171 | NCBI WGS metagenome assembly JAAUXT01 (sample SAMN14350112, study PRJNA611818) | marine sediment metagenome | isolation source: surface marine sediment (1.8m) | place: French Polynesia: Moorea | collected 2018-08 | reverse complement strand
TGTGAATATTAAGTGAAAAAGTAAGAATTTTGACAAAAAAAGCAAGCCAAATCAGAGCGAGCCAAATTAGAGTGAGCCAAATCAGAATAAGGCAAATCAGAGCAAGCCAAATCAGAGCAAGCCAAATCAGAGCAAGCCAAATCAGAGCAAGTGAAATTTCCTCAAATCACCGCGAGCTCCATGGAGCTATTTTTTCCGGCACGCCCCAATTACCAGATCAATGACTCTGGCTTTCACTACAAATTTTGGTTGTTTATGCAACAGCTGTGGAAATTGGGGCACCTCACGTGACTGGAATTTGTGGTTGCTGGCATTGCTCATCAGGAATGTGCATCCGTCCCAACCATCCCTCCTTCCCTGTCCATGGCAATCTCCAAATGTCATGACTCTCTCTCTCTCTTAGATCCACCCCAGGGCTCGCTCGCCCCTCCTCCTCGAACCGCCTCCACAAAATGACGGACCCACGACGGGTTTGGAATTGGGAACTGAATTGAATCCGACACAGAAACGGACAGACAGAAGGAGGAGATGGAGAAGAGATACCGTCTGCGACGTCCAGTTCATAAGCAAGACAAGGATTTCCAGTGCATGGATGCGGCAGAAAGGTCAGGGAGACCCACATCTGGAGACGCGCTGCGTCAATTTTGACGCGGCATACACAGTTTCTCTCGCGAAATTGACACAAGATCGGGGAAACTTATTGGGATGCTTGTTCACAAACTCAATCCTGGATCCACTGAAAAACCCAATTCATCTCAACACTGAACATTTTGATGGAGCAGAAGGTCATGTCTCTGGCACTGCGTCCCAGTGATCCTCATTCAGTGGATTCTCACTCTGTGCAGAAGAAACAGGGTCTTCTTACAGTCATTTTCTGGAGTCGGAAGTTCGCCCCCCCCACCCTCCATGTATGCTCGAGCACCCTCCTGAAAGTTCGTGCTCACAGCCCCAGAGGTATCATCAACCTGTGAACAAATGGCACAGACACCTGGGCAGATCATTTTCTGGCCTCAATTGTCTGCCAGTTGATGGCACAGAGGCATAATCAGTCACTTTTTGCTGGGCTCAATTGCCACGGGCGCCTTCCCCTGGATCCGCCAAAGATCCCATCATGATACGCAGTTCCTGGACGCAGCCTCCCCAGGGGTCATCACCCTGGACACGCACACAACAGGGCCTCTCCACACAGAACCAGCCCAGTTCCCAGAACCAATCAGCATAAAAAGGCAAACACGACGCACCTTATTGTGTCGAGGTTAAATCGCTGCAGGAGCCACAAAACGAAGGGATCATCAGGTGGTGCCTGGGAGGCGTTCACACTGGGTGCGTCATGCGCTGTGTCCCTGTGAAATGGGCCGGGTTCACACTGGGTGCGTCATGCGCTGTGTCCCTGTGAAATGGGCCGGGTTGACACTGGATGCGCAATGCGTGGTACGCCTATGTGTCAGGGTTGGTGCACAGTGGATGTGTTGCACACCAGTCCAAGGCTTGAGGCGTCATGCGTTGCAGGCACATGTAGGCCCTGCAGGCTTGTGGCACCACGCTTGAGTTGGATGTTTTTGTCTTGAATAGCATGACGTTTGCTTGGAGAGGTCTGGGCAGCTGGCCCCTGTCCTCCGACAGGACTGTGTTCACAACTGTGGCCAGCTCCTGAACCGAAAAGGTGCAACAGACCGTGACCCCCGCCGACGACAGATCGTTCTTGTGATTTTGTCTTCGCTCTTGACTTCGGCCCAGGATACACTGTAGATCGCACCATCTAACAGCCACAGTCCACATCGTATTCACTATAAACCTGTCCCGGCATCAAATCAAGAGCCTCGCAATGACATTTGCTTCTCAATGAAGGTCGGGCGCGAGATCTGATTGCGATCTCGCGTGAACTTCCGTGAGCGCCGCAGCGCAGATCATCACACGTGACCAACACTTCCTGCTATCTGTTTCTGGTTCGTTTCCGGTTTGGGGTGGACGACCGGAGAGTTGCAGGGGTGGATCCAGGGGCCTTCAACTACAGCACAACCGAGCTTGTTTTGGCCGGGGGGGGGGGCAACTGGGGTGCACTAGGGGTGTCCCGAAGTTCCAGGTGTTTGAAGTTTGTAGATCTACCTGTACGCGTGCAGCAGCTGGGTGGACCTGGAGGCATTCTGACGGGTGCAGCATGGGTCACGTGGTTTTGTTGTTGGTCGGCAGGATTCAACACCAAAACTGAAACGAATCGGACCGGACAGGGCGGGGCCAGGTGGATATGACTGCAAGGGAACAAACCTCACAGCAGGCTCTCTGTCTGACCGGCTGCAGCACGGCCGAACCCAGGGTCCAAGTGGATGAGTGCAGGTTGACAGCATTCAACGCCAAGCCACATTGGTTGGGAGAGTGTTGAAAACGCCAAAAACAAACAAGGACAAATTCCTACTTGGACCGAACATGGTGGAGCCGGGTGACAATGATTGTACGAGAACCATCCTCACGTCCTTCTCCATATATACTGACTGCGCAGTCATGCAAGCCTTGACGCCTTCTTTAGGTCAGCGATCGCTACATCGCTCCACCCGTTGTGGAATATGGCATTTTTCCTCGCGCAATTCAATCTGCACGCGGTGCGGCAGTTGTTGAAGGAAGCGAGGTCCGCAGGGAGAGGGAAATCTAATAGCGTCTGAATCGCGCTCTGAGGAAGCGAACAATTGAGCCGACTATCCCCCCTCTCCTCTCCTTCTGTCGCTCACAGCAGGCGCTTCAGGCGGTGGTGTCCATGGTCCCGCTGTGATGGCGCAGTCATTCCCGTTTGCAGATCCAGTGGCAAGCACACAAAAGGCGTATCAGGTGCAATGTCATTTGTCTATGCATTATCTCCGTGTGATGTAGCAGTTACCACGGGTGTGTCTTGGTCAGGGGACTTGTGTCCACTCTCCTTCTGATTTCCACCACAAAACAGATCCCCCCCCCAGCCCGGAAGTCTTCTTGGTTGAGCGTGTTATAGTTTCAAAATTGAAAAAAAACCGGCCCCTTGGCGGTTGTGTTTCTGATTAGTTGTTGGTCCACTCAAAGTTACGAACCCAGTACGTAAATGCAGTGCCATTGTGTGTGTGTGTGTGTGTGTGTGTGTGTGTGTGTGTGTGTGTGTGTGCGTGCGTGCGTGTGTGTGCGTCTGTGTGCGCGAGTTTTGCACTCGTCAGCCTGCGCAGAGCGAGCGGTCCTGACTGATGTCTGTCCCATGGGGAATGAACAAAATTTTCTTTGCCGGCTGCAGAGGGCGGGGCCCATGTCCTGGATTTGCCCCTCAGCTGTGACAGGTCATTCGTTTGTTGAGGCATCGAAGGCCAAAAGCGCCTGATGTCGTCAAACCCGCGCGATGCGGCAGAGCCCTGGATTCCAGATAGATAGAGCGCTCCATCGGCTTTGGCATCCGATTGGCTCAGGGGAAGATGGAGCGGGCATCACTGTGCAGGCGCAGATCCAGGGTAGGTCTGACGGAAACGAACAGGAGCTGACTCGGATCCAGGGTCGATGTTGCAGGGGCTGCAAAGCTGAACGGATCCGAAGTCAAACCACCGAAGATACGACAATTATTTTTCACCTGTGGCGCATAAGAAGAGGGGGCAAAGAGAAATAATTTTGCACGGGAGGGAAGGTGGGCCAAAAGAATCCTGTAGATCTACAAGAACATCTGTGTGTGGACTCAGAACAGAATCCCCCTTCCCCTTGAAAAGAAACAAAATTGCTCTGTCCGCTCACATATTGTGTTCGTTCCTCAGTGCAAGTGCACGAGGTTTCGTGGTGTACGAGGCAGTCGCGAGATTTTGGTGTCAACTAAATTTTGCCACAAAGATTAGGGTTGGCGCTGAAACTGCGCAATTGCGAGTTGGAGAGGAACACGAGGCACGTCTGGCGCACCTCTCACTGGAAAGCACGCCACAGATAGGAACCGTGGGCCACGCTCATACATTTATGTTGAATACAAGAACGTAGAATGACTCTGGGGTCGAATTGCCATCAGAGAAAGTCACACTTCTTCTCTCCCTTTTGTTGCCCATTTCCTGAATCCGTCACTGAAGTGTATCCGTCCCCCTACACCAGACCCACACCAAGGCCGGAGCCCCATCTGACTGGCTCCTTTTTTCCTTTTTGTCTGGATCTGCTGGAAGAGTCTGGTACCTCCTCCCTACAATGGTCAAACGCAACTCGGTGCTGGTTGACGCCTCTGCCACAGCGGTGCCCCCTCCCACACCAGCAAGAACTGGGTCCACACCGCGAACTCTGGATTTGCCATAGCGGTGCGTTGCCCCACCAGGCAGGACCAGGTCCCCCTTTTCAACCATGGATCAACCACACAAGTGTATTAAAAAGCACTCTGGGAGAGCAGCTCTCTCGCTGGCTTGGTCCCTCTCTCTCCGGGCGGAGTTGCTATCCAGATGCAGGTTGGATTCTCCTCGATCTTCCCCCCGCCCCGCCTCGGGACACACCAATAACCCACAGATCCCGCAGATGCCAAACACTGCGACGCCCGCTTCACACTGCCTGCGTCGCGCGTTGCGTTGGAAGCCTGCGTCGTGGCCCACAAGTTCAGCCGCAAAAAAGCGGGCGGTGCGTCAAGTGATTTGTGTCTACGCATGAGCACGACAGATTCACACAGCTTGGTTGGTGGGTCGTGTTTTGGTTCAGGTCATGAACCCAATGTCATTCGCTAGGTCCTTGCGGGATGCGTCACGTGTGGCTCGTCGTCGTGCGCATGTGATGCAATTTTTCGGCATTGCATTTTCAATTCAGTACGCAGACCCCACTGCTTTGCACAGGTGCACAATACATGGTGAGGCCCAAACACACACACAATGGGGAGTTTCAGCAAACCGTGCCTTGTGTTCCGTGAACGTATATCTGACGTAGACCGGACGTTTACTCCGTGGAAAACGTACAACACATGGCGCAGAACATCTGCCCTTTCCTGCATGGCCCCTGGTCTATTCCCAATTCAAAATGCCAACACAAGGCCTGATCAATTGGCAAATTACTCGTACAAGTACGTGGCACCTGACACAGCATACGAAATATGCAAAACTCTGCCCAGCACTGAAGACACTGATGTTCCAAAAGTCCCCATTGCCACAAACGCATGACGCATGCGCTGTGCATCAGGCCTGAGGACAGGACAATCACCTCGAAGCCTCCGCAGATGTGAAACTCTATGATAGAGTCGGACAGCGAATGAAAGATGAGATGATGTCTGTTGCGGCAGCAGGTCGGGCCAATGTCCTGTGGGGAAGGAACAAAAGAACACAACTGTTGCGAATTGGTGCAATGCAGAGTCTCTGCCCCTGCGGCAAAAAAATGTTCCCAGCACGGGTCGATGTTCAACAGGACATGTTTGAAAACAAAAAAACAACATTCATTGCTGGATGACGTCGAGCCAGCGGAGGAGATGTTCATTTCCCCTCCCCCACCAGGACCACCGCCGAGAAAATTTAGTTGCTGTGCAGGTGCACGTTACATGGTCCATCCAAAAAACTGGATCCATCTCCTTGTTGCATTGGGGCTGAAGATAACCCTGACCAAAATCCGTTGTCCTCGTCGGGGGCAGTTCCAGAAGACAGGGGTGCCTGTCAGGCCAAACCAAAATCAGGGGCTGTTCTGCAGGGAGTCCAGTTGTGTCCGCCTCTGGTCAGGGCGCGGTACCGCTCCCTGCACGGGGTCACCCCCTGGGATCCGCCCCTGGGATCCACCCTGGGATCCACCCCTGGGACCTGCCCCTGGTCCCCACCCCTGGGATCCACCCCTGGGATCCACCCCTGGGATCTGCCCTTGTGCAAGGACGGTGGTGATGGTAAAAGTGTAGACCGAGTAACATGTGAGTGAGTGAGAGTCTGTTCTGCTGAAGATTGATACATATCCCAATGCAGTTGACTGTGATAAATCGCAAGATCAACTTATACTTGGAAGTTGCATTATCGGGTCTGTACATCCTATTCTCAGAAGAATGTAACCAACAGAAACAGACTATGGTTATTAATGACTCGGCTACATAAATATGTATCACGAGCAAGGTAGGAGTGTAAGTGCCTGGATGGAAGGAAGCAGCTGCAGGTCTGAGTGGGTACTCATCGCGCAGAGTGAGATCTCCTCTGGTTGACTCAACAGCTTGGCACAAAAAGTCTGCATTGGTTATCAGACCGCTGCACCGACTCAGACAACTGTCACAGACGTGTGACAGCTGGACTTGCGAGACTGAGCGGATACCGCCGATGACTTCAAGTAAATTGATATACCGGTTTCACACTTAAAGGGACAGAACACTTGGGACCCGCCCTTGGGATCCGCCCCTGGCGTTTGCCCACGGTCTCCGCCGGACTCCCCGGGATCCCCCCTGGAGGACTCCCCCCACTGGAGGGTCCATTGAAAATGTAATATGAGCGGAAGCGAGGCTCATGTCTCTCTTCTGCCTGAGCACCTCATTTACAAACATATTAGGGCGGCCGCGCTGACATCCAGTCTCCCGCTGGGTTCACGTAGGGTGCGTCGCGAGGAGTCTGTTTGCACTGGGTGTGTTGGACGCTGCATCTCTGGTTCACACTGGGTGTGCCACACCCAATATCTCTGGTTCACACTTGCCAGGTTCGGCAAACATGAAACGTACGCGTATGCGTAGCCGTAGACGTATAATCTCACCCTGCAGGACACACTACACGCAACAATATATTTGTGCTCCTTATCCTCAGATATTTTTATATATCACTCATTGAAAAGAGACTCATTCTTATGTCAGCAAGTGAAATAAGAACAATTCTTGATAGAATATCAAGTTTGTATTTGTCAAAACAAAAGAGGAACACTTTGAGGAGTATTTGTCCCCAGGGGGTGAAATTCTACGTGTACGTTCACGTGTACGTCTACGTTTCGTGTTTGCCGAAGCTGCCTACTGGGTGCATCACACATGACATCTCTGGTTCACACTGGGTGCATCACACGCCATATCTCCACTTCATACTGTGTGCGTCACTCCCAATATCTCTGCTTCACACTGATCGGGTGTGACACATGTCACGTGCATCTTTGATTCACATTGGGTGCATCACACACCATTTGCGTTGGCCACCTGATCTACACCAGTGTGTGTGTGTGTGTGTGTGTGTGTGTGTGTGTCTGTCTGTCTGTCTGTCTGTCTGTCTGTCTGTCTGTCTGTCTGTCTGACTGTCTGACTGTCTGACTGTCTGTCTGTCTATGTGTCTGTATCTATGTGTGGCACTGAACCTCACCACAATACAAACGACTTGTACTCGTACTTCAAAAACGAAACAATTTGTCCGCCTTCTGAGCAAACACAGTCTTGACAATTTCGTGTCATAAAACTCAGCAGCTCTTAAGTGGGAGAGTTCTAATGGCCGGGTGTTTCAGGTTGTCATGCTGAAAATTTCGTCACCACAACGGCCTGTTGCTTGAATGTTATTCCGCGCGAAAAACAAAATAATGTCATGCGTGTGAAAGTCACTGATTTGAAAAACAAGCCTGCAGGGAAGACATCGTTTTTGTGCACCAAAACTATTTTTCGTTCGATTTTCCCTTGTCTTCAGAAGATCAAAGTAAAATAATGATTGTCACAATAGGTCAATGTCACACATTGGGCATTTTTGATGATCTAACTCTCTCTCTCTCTCTTGAGAAGACAAGAAAGACAACATCCAACTTTTTTCTTTATTTTGAAGAAATGAACGATATCCCTTTGCATCAAGAACTACTGTTTGTAAAAAATATTTGTGACAGAATTTCTACTGTCGCAATGAGCCTTGGACATTTCAAACAAACGACATTTTCCTGTGTCAGTTGCTGAAAAACCAAAACATTCTGGAATCGCTGAACATTTCACGCTGCACTGTGTGATTGCACTTTGTGGATTGACATTTTCTTCAGCTATTTCGTCAAGATAAAGTGGTGGTCCTGATATCCAAGCAAACATCGAACCATGTCCCGCTGCAAATAGAAGGTAAGTTCTGTCATCAAATGCAACTGAAGCAATGTGCTTCAATAGGTTTCCAAAAACCAAAACTTTCAACCAACCACACAATTTCGAGAACAGATTGACAGCATAAAGGTTGAGACTGACCATAAGTTTCATACACCTCAACTTCACACAGAGTCATAACTCCCAGTTTGTTCCATGGAAAGTGAATTGTGACAAATCTTCCAACAATTGGATTTCCACATCTGAATATTTTTAATTCTCCAGCACAGAGGGATTCATTTTGAAAGGAACACAGCGAGTATGTGGCTGGATCAAACGAGCTCTGATTTCCAGGGTCAAAATAGTTTCCAACACGGACGAAGATTTCTGACAATCTGTCATCTGAAACGGTGAAAATTTGGCTTGAAACTAGAAAACTCTGTGATATGAAAGTTGATGCCTCCACATAAAGGGGAAGGCAAAACTGTTGTTTGACTTGCTGTCTCTTTTGATAATTTTGTCGTTTTTCGAAAATTCACGTGCAGTTCATTCAATGTGGAGTTATTGTGCTTCAGTCTATTGTGGCAGCAGTATGTTATTTTTGTGTGGTGAGGTGTAACATACTTACGACAGCAGTCACCCCTGTTCGTTATTTCTACTCTTCCTACATTGTAATTCTGTCCCAAATCCACCAACCACCAAGCACCAGCTTTTTCATGTTGGGTGTGGGTGCAGAGGTGGTTTTCTGAGTAGTATGTGTTTTTTACCCCATCTTGAAGACATTTTCAATCATCACAAAAGTGGAGAACATAGAACTTGTACATTCACAACAATCACCAAATGGAGAACACATTTTTTTTATTCAGAATACATTGACTGACCAGAGTAAGACTCACCAACAGCATATTCTGCTCCAGCAGACCCCATATGATTTGTATGTGTTGTACTTTGGAAGGCAGGTTTGCCCAGGGCCAGGTTCAGTTCTTTGCCACAGACTGAAAAAAATGCCCTTTGCATGTCAAACTCTCTTCAACCTTGTTCTGTTGCATGCCATTCAAACACACATACCATGACGGTTTAGGTGTTATTATTTCTGGCTGACTGTTTTTGTGCGCATCCGTGTTGTTTGCTGACATGCGGAACCACACAGTCCTCACAGAACTTTGGCAGATTAAACTTTCATGTTGGTCCTATTGGGCTGATAAAATGCCACGTGGGGTGTTTCGGATGAATGTAACAATGCCAAGAGGAAACAAACAAAGGCTCACCGAAACTGAAAAGCAGGGATGAAAGAATCAAGTGGTTACACATCTTCTGAACGCGCCATGGAGCCTGGTTTAGGTTGATTTGTGATGTTGCTTCTAACACTCAGGAAACTCTCTTCAATTCTGGCACAGCCTGCAAAAGTTTATGAAGGTCTCCACAAGTTGTGTACAAATATCAACTCCGATCTGAAAAGTAATTTTTGTTTTTGGTTCAACAGGTGAGCACAAAATGACAATCAGATTGCTCCCTTTTTGTCCAGGTTTGTGGAACAAAATTCACCGTTTCTTGCCTTTCTGAAAACACAAGTTCGTGCAATGGGCCTCGGTTTTGATTCACTTTAGCATTCTTGAAGTTCTACCTTCCGATACATCATGTGGGTTTGCCTGAATGAAGACAGGGCACACAGAAACACACTGAACACACGACACACCTGCTGTATGGACTTGGTAGGTTTTCTTTCCGGTTGTTTGCCTCCACATCAATCAGAGTTTTTTCAGCTGCCATTTGACAGATTGCAATGAAAAGGGCTTCATTTGCTATGGATGTTTCACTTGTTTGTTTGTTGTTGTATCTTTTTCCTGGCAGATCAAACTTGGGGCTAACGAACCAAATCTCGAGGGAGAACTCCAGCTTGGAAAGTTCTTCGGGAGGTGCGGGTGACACAACAAAACAGGGAGGGGTTCAATTAATTTTGGGAGTGGCGCCCAAGAGGGCGTGCTTTTCACCCCCTCCCTAATCCACCAGGTCAATGAGTGCTGAGTCATCGATTGACACACGTGCTGAACATACTTGTGTTCTCTGGAGAAAAAATAAACTAGAAAGGAAAAAAAAACATTCCCGAAAAGCAATGAGATGTTCAGGTGAAGTTTGTTTCATGGTTGATGCGTCCATTGTCGACGCATCAGAAAGCCCCCCCCCCCGACCCCCCGATTGTGCAAAACTCTACACTTGTGTTGTTGTTTTAGAGGCCCCAATCCAGTTTCACAAAGTGTACAGAACAAGTCAATTGTGATGCATTGTGGGAACAAATCTGAGTCAAGCACCTTAAATTCTGGGACCAGAAGCCCCCCACCCTCCTGAAAGTTATTTGATTCTTGCCTGAAGGCTGGCCCAACTGCGTGCTGACCCAAGGCAATCTAAACCTGTGAACCTCCCACACCGCGACCAGCTTCAGTCGCCATCGCTTGTTTCACGCACTCCATTGTTCACATGCAGAACTCTGCAGCTTCTTCGTTCGGTTGTGTTCAAAAGTGTTTCTTGCCTGCGTATGTGCGTGTTCTTTGCTCTTTTCAAACGGGAAAGGACAACGAGTGGAAATGCATCTCATCATGTTGCAGCGTTCCAACCAAGCGTTGGACATGAGACGAGGAAAAGAGCCAGAGTTAGTACGTACTGTGGGCACGACTGGACTTCCTATCTCGGTTCACCCAATGATTTGGCAAAGTAAATTTACGTTTGAAACAGCCAGGCCTAAGTACAAATTATGTCTTGAAACACTGCCGAATCAGACTGCAAGTTTCGAATCTGTCTCATGCAGCTGACTGCTCAAACATGAATATTTTTAATTTGAAGCCTTCAAGAGACTTTTTTTTTGCTTGGGTCATAGACTCTAAAACTAAAAAGGCAGTTTTTCTTCGAGAGATGAGTTTTTGACACGGCCGCTTTTTCAGCTGCAGCAGCGCGTCGTTTGCAGTGACATGTGCAGTTGAGGCTTGTTTCACATGGGGTGCGTGGAGCTCATTCAGAACTGAAGCAAACACACCAAACCTTGAGCCTGAACTCCAGCTTTGACAATGGAAGCATGGAAAGGGGGAAGAACGTGTCTGCAGGACAAACAGGAAGCAGTGCTCAAGGCAACTGCAGTGCGAAGTCCCTTGTGGCGTCGGTAATGTCATCAATTCTTCCTTGTTCATCAATTCTTCCTTGTCCTCCTTGTCTTCCACCAGCCATACTATCCACAGGGGGGTCCAGCCACAGGGGGAG
>JAAUXT010011401.1_pt1:0-10000 | contig 11176 bp, 16 predicted proteins | sample 7278171 | NCBI WGS metagenome assembly JAAUXT01 (sample SAMN14350112, study PRJNA611818) | marine sediment metagenome | isolation source: surface marine sediment (1.8m) | place: French Polynesia: Moorea | collected 2018-08 | reverse complement strand
ACCGGGAGAACAGGCTCTTTACATCCCAAAGCGGAGTAGCTACAGACTCCCAGTAGCGCTCAGCCACACAGGAAGGCTCCCTGCACACCGGAGGCGCAAAGCCGTTTTCACATTGGTGTCGTCGGCGTCGAAGTTCAGCAGAATTTTGACGTCAACGTCAAAATTTAATCTGACGCCCAATTGGAGGGGGTCAAACAACGGTCCAGACCATTCTTTGACGTTGCAGGGTTGAATGATAAATTTTGATGCTGACGTCATAAAGACGACCGCACGTCACCAATGTGAAAACCGCTTGACGTGTGCCACGTAGAGACGCGAACGGGTACTGAGCAGGGTGCATCCTGCAGCGTGACGCGTGCAGTTGCGCATGCGCGGAGACGCTGCGTCACAAACAAGGACGCGCGTCAAGCGGTTTTCACATTGGGTGATGTCGACTTCAACTTCATCTGTCTGAACGGCACTTTTGACGTCCACGTCAAAATTTAACCTGAGGCCCAATTGCTGAGCATCAAAAAATAGTCCAGACCATTCTTTGACGTCATCAAGAAAAATTGACGTCGACGTCAAAAAAGTTGCTGTCGTCACCAATGTGACAACCAAACTGGATGGAAACGTGCGCGTGCGCTGGCGGCCACAAAGGATGCGCAACCTCCATTCTCTCTCTGGAATGGCCTCAATATTAAGTCAGCAATTTTCTGCCGTGGTGTTGGACTTCCTCTTTGGACGTTTCCCAGGGTGGCAGTCATCGTGTGACGTCATAAAGACTCGAGACGCAGCGCCATAGAGACAACGTGCGCTGAACGCAGTGCGTGACGCAACGAGTGTGAATCTGGCGGGAAATGCTGAATGGCGCGAAATCTGGGTCCCTTTCGATGCAAAGCGCTTCTGTGCGGGCGAAGACTCCCGGAGGGCTGCATTACTGCGCTGTAACACTGCTGGACAACAGAGCTGCAGATACAGGGAGGGTCCTCTCAACCTCCCTCCTCATCTGTGTGTGTGTTTCTGTGTGTGTGTGTGTGTGTGTGTGTGTGTGTCTGTCTGTCTCTCTCTCTCTCTCTCACTCCTCTATCTCCCCTGTCTCTTCCCCACTGTCTCGCTCCCTGTCCTATCTCTCTATTCAGAGCACTGAAACTTTGGTTGCAGGTACAGCCCCTTGACTCAACGCATCTTGCACATTTCACCAAAAGTTTCTTTGCAGTCGTGGTTGGACAACATCATGTTTCTTTGCAGGGCCTCCTTGGCATAATTTGTACACAATCCTATCTTAGGTGATGATGTCAGGTGAGTCGGACCTGCCTCCCTCGGGATCCTGTCGGGTGAGACGGACCGACCCTGCAGTATCAAATTACCTATTCTCCCGTGAGATGTTTTCCGTGTATTGGCGCACCACGGCACTCCGCTGTCCATCACTACATCGTTTTCAGAGGTGTTCCAACCCGGCTCAATGCGAGTACAGGGGAAGACGTCTCAACCTGACTGGAGTACAGGGGAGGACATCTCAACCTGACTGGAGTACAGGGGAGGACATCTCAACCTGTGTAATTGCAGGTTATTTTTATACAGGAGAGAACCCTCAACCTGAGACAGGAATCTCTCTTTGCCTGGCAGCAGAGCAGCTGACTGACCCACTCGAATTGAAATCTTTCCAATCAAGCCATATTATGGCTGACCGTATCAGCTTGAACGCAAGGAATTCTCAAGAAAGTATTTTCAAAGTTGCCAGCAGGGGCAAATTGTTGTACACAAGTGTGTGTGTCAGTGCCTGTGTATGCATGTGTGAGTGTGTGTGTGTGTGTGTGTGTGTGTGTGTGTGTGTGCGAAGAAAACGTTGCTCAGGTGCCAAAACCTCTTTCAGAATGTTTTTCAAACCGCTAAATTCTGGGAACCCTCTCACCCAATTGTGTGCATTTGTTGTTTGTTTGAGTGTGAAAATGTTGCTGCATGCCACTAGATTCCAAACACAACAACTGTGGCCCTACCCTACGAAATGTGATCCCCTGATCCAGGGTGCACCCGGTAGTCCAGACACAGATGACGCGACGTCAACATTTTGACGCGACGCCAGAAATGGACGGGACGATATTTTTTGACACTCTCCATCATGTTAAATTTCACCCCCGCGAATCAAAATTTTGACGCTGGCGTCAAAAATTCTGACGCCGCCCTGCCTGCATGAAACCGCTCTTGCTCCACGTGGCGTAGCTGACCGCAGGCTGTTCCTAAGTCCCCGGGGCTTAGTTCTCCTCGTGTTTCCCGGCTTAAAACTGAGGAAAACAAAAACACAGCAATAAATAACGCACGGGGAACAGGACTCCTCCCGCGAGGTTTAAAAATGCACGGACCTAAAGGTCCTGGGAGGGTAGGGCGGGGCAGACTGGGTGCGTCGTGCGTCCTGGTCTGATGTGAAGGGGAACCTTGTGCAGGATAGTCGCTCAGGATTCACACCGGGTGCGTCAAGCGTCGAGTTCTGAGGGTGAAAGGTGAGATGTGGGTCACAACCAGGCATCACACGTGGTGTGAATGTCTGAACCATGATGTGTGATGCACCTGGTGTGAACGTGTGAACCTTGATGTGTGAAAATAGATTTTGTTGTGTTCTAGGTACAAATACTTGAGTTCACTCAGTCCTCTGAAAGTTAAACTTGTGTGGTGTGAACCGTCCTGAAACCTCACACTGAGCTTCTCAGTCAGCTGAGCTGTCCCTCCATTTGTCTGTGTCGGCTCCAACTGCAGGGAATCTGCAGGGGTGGTGCAGGGTGGTGCAGCAGGGGCTCAGCGTTGAGTAGCACTTCAACTGAGTGGAACCACGATAGTGTGAGTGTGTGTACGTGCGTGGAACCAGAAGAATGTGCGTGTGTGTGTGGAACCAGAAGAATGTGCGTACGTGTGTGTGTGTGTAGAACCAGAGGAATGTGCGTGTGTGTAAGTGTGTGTGTCTGCTCCAGTTGCGGGGATGGTGCAAAAGGAGAAATGTGTGTATGTGAGTGTGTGCAAAGTTTAACCCCCAAAGCGCGGACGATATTTTCGGTTTTGCCCATCAAGCGTGGAGCACATTGAGCCGGCTCAATGGCAATGAAACTTTTTTCCATTTTTTGCCAAGATTTTCAAATTTTTTTTCAAAAGTGCTTCGGGCAAAAGTTGGCAATAATTATGTTTTTGCCATACAACTTGAAAAAAAACTGAAAAAATGTTTTAGAAAAAAGTTTTCTTTGTGTTGAAAATTTTGGTGGGAAAACCCCAAAGTTTTCACAGACTTGATAAATTCTCTGTGTTCACTCAATGCTGTCAGGTAGTTGAAACAGTTCACTTTTCTTCACATGCGCACCCATGCGGAAGAAAACCTCATCTTTTTCCCAAATATCAATCCAATAATTTTCAGAGCACGCCGTGCACTCCAACAACGAGCAAAAATTTTTCTTTAGGATGTCAGGTCATTATTTCTCTGCAAACAGCACTCAAAATCTCGCTGCAGCTTTTGTTAGTTAGTTTTAGCACTGCACAACACAACTGAAGAAACGTAACACGTAAGGACATAAGGACTCACCGTTCAGGAATGTCACAAAAGCTTCTTTTGGAAAACTTCGTTGTGGAGGGAAGGGTGAGGCAGGAGAAGAGTGGGGCTGAAGGATCCAGGGATCAGAGGAAGGGTAAACAGAGGACAAGCAACTTGGGAGGGGGATTGGTACACCTGTTCTCAAAAGCCAAACTTGTTTTAATTTGAAATCTCGCTTCATTCATAGTTTTGTCTTGGACACATGTGCCATTGCATGGGATGAGCATGGCATATTTTTCTTGCATCCCTGGTGCCTGGTCCCAGCTCCAGCTCTAAATGTGTGCAAATTACACAGATTTACAATGACCCAGGACTCAGAAAACCTGTCTGGATCCAGTGTCTGCTGCAATCCCTGGGTCTCAGCAAGATGACACCACCTGCAAGACTCCTTTTTTAGAACAACAGAGACAAGTTCTTGGTCCCAAGTCCTGGATCCAAATACCTCCCATGGATCTGCAGCTGAGGGCCATAATCAAACAGATCAAGAGTAAACCCATATCCCCAAGTACAATATCACTTTATGAGAATGCCACACTTGCCCACATCATTCCATATCCTCCCAGTTCAATGAATTTTTGTGAATTTTTGCAGAGGGTGTGTTGGACAAAGTGGGATCCACTCTAGAGAGTGAATCACCTCTGGATCAGTGATGCCAGATCTGGATTGCTCTATCTGCACCCCTGGATCCACACACACACATGTACACACACATGACAGTTAGTAATGATCATCATTACTGGATACACACACAGACATCTTTTATACACACAGTTGAGAGCCAGAAAGGGAAGAGTGACACATCCCAAGTCCATGTGACCCACACAGCCACATGCACATGCAGTTTGACAGGTGGTAATGATCTTTTCTACCAGATCCATACACACAGCCATAAACATAAACATATGATTTGACAAGTGGTAACGATCTTCAATATAACAACATTCAGCACACGAAGAACTCTCTAAACAACATCCCCCCAGTGTAAGAGACATTATCAACTGAGGAAGAGAGGTTGAGCCCATCGTTTCTGTCACTCAAAATTGAGGGACCTTCAACAAGGTGTGACCTCAAGTCACCTACAAATTGGGTTCCGACAAGGGCGAAGAAGACAACCTTGTTCTTCTCCGGAACCCTCTGTGGTGCAGTGGGACCCGCACCCTGAATCCCACGTGCTACATGTGGCTTCCACCGAATGCAGTGCTGAAACTCCATATTACTCCAGCTGCCGCTGAGTTACAGTAATTTGCAGCCACAGGAACATTGTTTACCACCTTGAACACATACCACGAGGCCTGGTTTGTTGCATTTCTCAAGTGTGCCAGGTCACTGATGACAGGTAAGTACCTTCTGCACAGTTCTGTTGAAGCAACTTGACCCAAGCGGTTCAGTTTTATCTTGAAGCCTGATAAAGCAAAGCTAAAATACATCTTGTTCTGACACCACGTCTCTGTTAGGTAAGGGTTTGGGCAAGGGTTTCAACCACAAGGCAAGCTCTGGTAATTCAAAAGATCACACCTCAAAGCATGGCCCCTAATAGATTTGTGTTTTGGTTGTCTTGTGTGTGTGAGAGTGAAAGTGTGTGTGTTTGTGAAAATCTTAGTGCTCACCCTTCATTCTCTTTTCAGGTGTGGTATATTGAGTGGAGAGAAGGTGTGTGGCACCAAACCCAGAGAGACTGGAGAAGCTGGAAAATCATTGCACACCCCTGGAGCTTTGATCTTTTTGAAGAGATTTCACTCTTGATCTGCTTGATTGAAAATATACAGGATGCAAATCTCTCACCACATGTGGATTTTGGTTACCATGGTTTCAGCCCTCACTTCTGCTGATTTCCCTTCACAACGAGTCAAGATCAAAGTGTTAGCTACAGGTGACTATTCAGATTCTGGAAATGGGGCAGGGCTGTTCATTTCAACTCTTCATGTACATACATACTATGGCCACGTTCCATTTATAGTTTGGACCAGGCCAGTTGGGGAACATGGCAGGGTTTGCGCACCTCATCTCATCTCCTATCCAGTGTCAAAGTCACACAATTTCGCTGGTGTTTGGATGCATTGTAAATGGAACATTGTAGCTGCTCAAATAACACCAAGTTCTCTTTACTGACCAGGGGAGGAGAGGATAGAATCATGGTTCATGGCAAGAGACACCAGGCTGGAACACCATGGCCTGGGAAGTTTTATCACACAAAGGGTTCATTCAAAACAGGACTGTGTGCAGAGATGTCTCAGGTATATCTGTTGCCTGGCCTTGGCAAAGACAGGGCAAAATATTCCAAGACTTCTTCTGTTGCATGGCCTTGCTAACAGGATACTAAATCTCCTGCACATACCAGTTTCAGTTTTTTGTTCATCAGAAGCTGGTTTCATTCTTGCAGGTCTTCTGAATGCATGGGCATTGTTCTGGTGGTGCAACCTGAGCTGACATGCTACATGTGGACATTTACACAAGTGCTGACATCAGCAAATCTGACAGCTGATTCCACTGCAAATCTCTTGCTGAGAGGCATTTTTCTTTTGGTTGTTCATATTCAATCTCAGACCCAGATGAGAAAGGACAATACCTGCTCACAAACACTTCAGAAGAAAATGGAGTGAAAGTTTGTTGTGCACCATCTCAGCTCATGGCCACCTGTGTTTTCTCTCTGTTCTTGTAGACAAGTATGTGGGGTGGTTCTGGAGTCTGGTGACTTGTCAGGAGAAACCTATGGTTCCCACTGATTCATCAGAGTACAAGGACTTCTCTGAAGATGCAACTCATGGTCTGCTGTCTGGGGTTGATGTTGGCACTTGTGGAACCACAAAACCCCAGGCCATCAGGTTCACATGAAAATACATCCTTCACCTCTGTGAACTTTGCAGCTATTTTGAAACAGTGAAAATTGATCTCTCAATGTTGAGAGGTGAGTGTTTTGTCATTGAGCTTTCAAATTCAATGTGACTGATTTTTGTGTGGTTTTCTGCATGATTCAGATTGAGGCTGCACTTTGGCTCTCACGCCTCAGAGTGGGTTGGGTACCCCTCCCCTCAGGTTGTGCACAGCTTCAGACTTGAACCAGGAGAGGTCATCACCAGGGTCACGCTGCACTATGCTCACCTGGTCAGCAAAATCCCGGAAGCTAATGGGTACTCATGGAACATCATTTCTGCGTTCACCTTCTACACCAACACAGGTGAGTCAGACAAGAAGAATTGGTGACTGTGACAGTCTTGTAAGAAGAGCAAAGCCACATTTTGTGATTCGCATAACATTTAGAGAATTTCAACTCAAAATATCATGGTGCTATCTGTCACACAGAACAGTTGTGTTTTTCTATGTTTATGGCCTGTTGTACCTGACTATTTTGGAACAGGCTTGGTTCATGGTCCCTTTGGAGACACAACAGATGGGAGTCTCAGTGTGGCATCAGCAAGTGGGAAGCAGCTGGTCACACTCAAAATCAACCATGGCTGGCACCTCCACCAAACCACATTCTACTTCATGAGCTGTGATTAGTGTTGGGTGGAAGCAACATGAAGACAATGGATGTGTTTTGGACTTTTCTTGTGAGGGGTTCAACTGGAAAGCACAATGAAGCAGTGTCCATCAATGCTTTTTCTGTGCTTTTGCATCTTGTTGTTTCTCTTGTGTGGTGTGAAGTAAATACGTTGTACAAACTGGTGGCTGGTGGGTGTGATCAATTTGAATGAGGCCATGGGGAAGGGTTTGTGAGATGGGGAGTGCGCGACAACACACAGGGTACACACTGGTTCATTGACATGAGACACATGGGAGGAGGGAGGAAGGGAGAGACTGCGGGAAACACACCTGACTCCTTTTGTCCAGAACGTGCAGAGACAGATTGGAGAGAGAGAGAGATGGGAGTGGGGGCAGAGATGCATGTACATCAGAGAGTTTAAACACGACATTTGAAATTGAAAACATCAACCTCAACGTGGAATTTTTTTGCGTACTTTAATTTTTCAACATTTTGCAAGTGCTTCTCTCTTTGAAAAAAATGTTGAATAAAACTGACCATGAACCAGGGTTTCTCAATCAGAATTGTTCTGTGTAAGAGGGTTTGAAGTTGAAGCGATGTTGAAGTTTCCTCTGCAAACGTCGCTGTTTGAAGTCACCATTGTCCTACATCAAAGCGATTTTTCCCTGATTAAGTGTGGAAACATACAAGGCCAAACTCTGCACTTTGAGCGTCCCTCACTGCTTCAGAACAACATGTGATCTAAGGCCCAACAAAAACAACGAAATTCCACACTCAAACTCAACAAAAGGGGAAGGCAAGAGCAACACTGTGGCGAACAAGGTTCAAAAGGTTCATTGTGTTTATGGGCAGGTCAGTCAAAATCTGCGCCCTGACATGTTTGAAACAAAAATTGTGGGTTTTGGAGCATTGATACTTGGCAACATTTTGTTTGTGTCAGAAAAACAAATGGAAATGCCCTGATGATGATAAAAGTTTGCCATTTTCAAAAGTTGTGATTGTTCATCTTGTGGTGATGAGAGGAGGAGTTTGTGGAACCAACACCCATCTGAATACAGACCTGAATGTCCTGATGGGAGGTAAACCAAATTAAGGTATTTTTGTCACCATTTTGCAGCACGTAGCACTTCTGTTCGTGAGAAAGAAATGTTTTCAGGAATTTGTTTGGCAATTGAAAAAGTTTGCACACATGCACATCACACACATGCAGGCACACACAAACACACACACACACACACACACACACACACACACACACACACACACACCAGAAGACGACCAACCCAGAACACACCTTGAAATCCACAGATACCTTTTCTCTCGTGGTGGACCCTACCCTGGCACACACACACACACTCACACACACACACACAAACACACACACACTCTCTCTCTCTCTCTCATGCACACACACTGAAACACACACAGGCACACACACACGAAGACACACACACAGACAAACACACAAACACACACACCCAGATGCACACACATGTACACACACAAACCTACACGTACACACACACACACTCTCTGTCTCTCTCTCATGCACACACACACAGACACACACACACACATGAAGACACACATACACAGACAAACACACAAACACAGACCCAGATGCACACACCCAGATGCACACACATGAACACGTGGTCAGAGACACACACACACAAACGCACACACAGACACACACACACAGATGCACACATACACACAAACACACACACACAAACACACACAGACACACACACACTCAGATGCACACACATACACACACAAACACAGACACAGACACAGACGAAGACACAGATACACACACACATTCCTCCTGTTGTGGTTCAGATGATCCTGGGATGGACACGGATGCCATCCAAAGTCCAGTTGAGGTACACACGCACTCACACGTGAAACGAAGGCAAGATATCATCACAGACAAACGAGCAGCGAGGTGCAGGCTCAGAACTAAAGAAGAAAGGAAAAATAGTCTGGATGGACAGAAAGATGTGAGGACGAATGAGAGGCGAGGAGAGAAGGGCACAGGATGAGTGCACAGCAAGTCACATCCTCAGCTTCCCAAAGAATGTCAGAGATACTCTTGTGTTGCTGGGGGAGGGGGAAGAACACAACTCACAGCTTTTGTATTTTATTGGAGCAATTAAGTGTTGCAGGATCTGATGATACTGTGTTTCCAGCACCTCAAGAACCCGCAGCTGCACTTGCACATGACAAGAAGACAGAAAGAGGCAAAATCCACTATACAATACATTATTGTTTTGGAATGTTTAAAATCAGTCACTGCATGTCAGACTGCAACCACAAGCTGACAAATGTGTGTGTTAAATTCAGTACAGACTCAGTGGGGTATTGGATTCCTTGCACACTGGAACACATTGCCAGTGTTGTGTAATCTCTGATTCTTGCTTTGGGAGGGTCACTCTCTGAGCTCCAGCTGTTCCACAGATGCTCAAGTGCATGAATGAGCTACAGCGGATCACGAAACCTTTTCCAAACAACAGGAAGAACCTGTGATGTATGTGGGGTACATTTTAATTGAAGAAGGAGGGGGTCATGGTTACCCTTGGGCACCTGTTGTACCAATCTGACAGCGCCATTTTTGGAAGTGATGATTTCCTGATTGGCCCAGTCTGCATTCTGAAGGTATTGTTTCATTTGCAATGCTTTGTGCAGAGCAGTTTTTTCTGAACCAAAATATTCCAATGTTGTGACCCACTCAAGATGATCCTTCATGAACTTGAGTTCCTGCACAAACTTCTTGAAACATGTTGACAAGTATTTTCCCCAAATTAGAAAGTAACACCAGTGATCAAATTGCCCAAATTAAATGTCGACACCAGTAGTATTAGGGCCCGTTACTTGGTGCACACTTCGTGTTTCTTTTTCATTTTTTGTCAGAAATTCGGATTAGATTGTGCGAGCGCGCTTTACCAATGATTTACAGAGTC
>JAAUXT010116596.1_pt1 | contig 11178 bp, 13 predicted proteins | sample 7278171 | NCBI WGS metagenome assembly JAAUXT01 (sample SAMN14350112, study PRJNA611818) | marine sediment metagenome | isolation source: surface marine sediment (1.8m) | place: French Polynesia: Moorea | collected 2018-08 | reverse complement strand
CGACACACACAAACAAACACACACACACACACACACACACACACACACACACACACACACACACACACAACCTCGCAGTAGATCAACCTTTTCAGTTTCAGAACTGTAAACTTTTGATTGCTTGCATTTTTGTTTCGTTTTTCGTAAATTTGTTTTGGAGTTCTCGTTTACCCACCCCCATCCAGGTGGAAAGGTGGAAATCAAGAGCAGGTTGGCCGCCCTCCCGACCACTCACTGAACCCGATCTTCCTTGCAATCGTGGCGTACACGCTCTCCACCCTGCAATGGGGCTCGACTCTTCTCAAAAATCCCTGCATTCATTCACAAACACAAATTGAGATGAAAAGCAGTTACTCTGGAAACTCTTTGTTGCTGGGACGATTACATTAGTGAAGGGCCTCCTGTGAGGGTAGTGACCCTTTTGTTGCTCCAGTATTGCCCATAGTGATTAAATTTGTGAAGAATGTGCAGTGAAGGGTTCTCCTGCCTATTGTTGAAGACTAATTTTATTAAAAGGAGTCATGTGAGGGGTGCAATGCAAGCTGCGAGGAGAGACTGTGCAGGGAGGCGAGGGTGATGGCGCACAGGCATTCAGACTTCACCAGAGCCGTTGTCAAGAATCACAATTGGGGAAACTGTCATTTGTGTTGCGTGCAAATGAAACAGCGATCAGAGATGGTGTTTATACGAAACAAAAAGTTTTGTTTTCACGAGCAGCAGTTTTACAATTGTGCTTTGTAGATTTTGGTGAAGATGGAAAACCCGCACTCTGTTTTGCTTCAGTCGAAGGACACGATCGTGAAAGTCCAAATGTTTTGGGAGACCAATTCGACAACGCTGTGGTCAGAAATGTTCTGGTACACAAACCTGACTCGTGCATGAGAGATTTTCGCACACTGGAGAAACAGTTCCCTTTCAATCACACAACTCTTTCCTCAACCAAAGGTCAGGAACAGTCATTGTGTGATTTTACAGGAACCATTTTTTCCAGCGTGTGTGAACCCCTCACGTCCTCCATGTATCCCATGTTTCACTCACGAAAAGATGTCTATTGATGTCCCCTTGACACTCTCTAGAAACCATAATCAACGTGAATGGGTGTCCTAAATGAGCAATTATCACCTCAGATTCCATATTGTCTGCAGACATAATTCCAGAGGAAACGTTTTGCCCCGGGGTGGTTGGAATGAACACAATGCCTTCAACAAAACAACACTCTCATCAGAAACTATTTCAAAGCTCTTTGTGATTGGTTCTTGTGGAAGTGATACCGATGAAAAAAGGCAGAGAGCTGGGAAGTTGTGTCTGTCTGTGGCAGGAGTGAGTTTAGAATTTGGGAGGGTCTCGTTTGAATGGAACAGGGGTGAGAATTGCCCCCAGGCGGGGCAGCCAGACCCACCTCCAACCCTCCCTCTTGTTCCTGTTGTGGTCTCAAGTGGATCCCGGGCCCGGAGGCTCAGACTAACCGGACCTCCCAAAGAAATCAAATTTATCTCCACTGATTGAGCTATCATAACAATTTTGGACTTGGATCTTCCCAACATTTGCTCTCATGTTGGTCCCTCACCCATTCTCTGAATGCGTTGCAGGAGGCGTCTCTCTCTTTCTGCTCTCATGTCTTCCCCGCAGAGAGTGAAGCATACAGACAGACAGACAGACAGACAGACAGACAGGGACAGAGACAAAGAGGCAGAAGAGAGGCAGGGAGAGAGGAAGAGGGAGCGAAGAGACTAGAGAGAAAAAGGGAAACCCCAAAACAACAACAACAACAACAACAACAAGAATAATAACAATAATAATAACAACAAAACAAAATTCACACACCCTGGTATCCTTGTACAAATTTTCCCACAAGGGAACAGACACATGCTTCAGTGTAAAACCTGCAACACGCCGTGGAGATTGAGACAGACAGCATTGTGGGAAAGCTGTGCAGCGTCACGGACCCCAAACCCCGAACGCGGTGTCAATGCGATCACAGAGCAGCACGACGACTCTTGCTCATCGAACAACTCTCCATGGGTCCTTGTCCCAATTAACGCGTTCAGGTCCCAATCCGACACACAGTCGAAAAAACTTTGTCAACGACCAAATTCTTTGGTGTTTATTTTGAGTCCTCTGTGACAAAATGACCTCTGCTGAGTGATGTATTTGTGAACAATTTTTTACAGGTCCCGTGATTCACAAGGGGCTTGAGCACAGATTGGAGTGCAGAAGAACAGGTCGCTGTCAACACCATCTCTTTTCGTGTCACAGCCAGGATCTCTGCACGTATTTGGCGCTGTTTGCACTGTTCGCAATTGGGTTTTCACTCTCACAGGTGCTGATTACCTCACCTGGACGCAGCTGCGGGCGGCTCGGATCAAAGGAGATCAGGCAGGTGAGGATTAACACTGGTAATTAGCCAGTTTGCCGCGCGGGAGGATCCGCTGAGGTCACGGACGCAGGACCAGGGCCAAGAGTAGACCTCACGGATTTTAGAAACGGATTTGAATTGTAAAACAAATGTGGAGAAAAAGAATTCAATTTGGAAGAGGTGGGGCTGGATGCAGGTTCGATCTGGGTACAAAAAACGAAAATCCTCAAGTCCCTGCTGGTCTTGTCCTTGGAAGAGAGTGGGCAGAGGGGCGGGAACGACCAGAGATTAGAGAAGGAAACATGGCGAAAACAGATTTGGATTGAAACTTTGGAGGGGTTTTCAATAAGAAGGGGGCGGGGCTGGATGCAGGTACGACCTGGGAACAAAACGCGAAATCCTCAAGTCCCTGCTGGTCTTGTTCTTGAACAAATAGAACGGAAACACCAAGGACGCTCACCATTTCTGTTGTTTCCACCTGCGGCAGAAAAATTACGAAACTAGCACTGGGCCAGAGGTTCCCTCCAGCACATGCAAGCAAAATCTGCACTTTCGACGCAGAAACAATTCAGGTACGAGGATGGGAATTTTTAGGTTTTTGTTTGGCGACGAAGGGTGTCTGTCCACGCTTCTTTCTTTGTGGTTATTTAATATTTAACGTTGTGTTCCTGTTGACTTGCAGTGCTGCAGTTCAGTGCCGAGCTCGCGTCATCCGCCGGACCGCGCACTGCGCTTCCACGTATTGCGTCCATTCAATATCTGTTTGTGGCAACCCTCCAGAATTGATTGTTTTCTGGAAATAATTAACAACACTTTTAGCCTCGTGGGATAACCTGCGTCTCTGAATGTGAATCAATGGAGTTTATTTCACAGTTGACGGCGCTCTTCAGGTGTGGAGGGTCATTACACCAGAGGCCTCTGTGCAACACACTGAGGCTCTGAAGCCGGGGTCTGTCATGCATTGTTGCTTCTGCACAAATATTATTCAAAATGATTGTCATCAATATTAATTTGTTTAATTGAACAGGTCGTTGAGCTGTGGTAAACAGAGGCACTGAAGTGTGTTGAAAAGGCAATGGGTTTTGAAAGCAAAAAGAGAAAGGTGGGGCTGTTGGTACAATGCTGCCCCCTCCGTGCCCTGCTGGCTTGTTCGAGGGCGAGGGATACACGAGGGTTCGGAGCCCGAGGCCACGTGAAATACAGATGTCGGCTGCATGCGGTCCGCTTTTGACAAGCTACCTGGGCCTGACTCTTGCGGCTTGGTGTGAAAAGTGGGAGGTTCCGCCATCTTTCACTGATAATTGGGGAAGTTAGACCCCGAGGCAGGAAAAACCTCTTCAATCCAAATATCTCGCTTGTCGCGTGACTTGCCGAGATTTGGTTTCTTTCAACAAAAGTTCTCCATTGTTTCTCGTCTCTCATTTCCTCAACTGTTCCTCACCGGACCGCTTGACAGGGGTCCCTTCACTCGAGGCAACGCGATTGTTTCAAGCACAAATTAATTGGGCCTCGAAGCCACAAATCTAATGAGATCCGTTTGTTGTCTGTGTCTTCAATTGACACACAGATCCACGTTCGAGTGCCGGTTGTTCTGTCAACACACCTTGTGTCAGTGCCCAGGTGAGCGAGGCCCCAACAGAATTTCTGACATAGCTGTTGAAACCTGAGACTGTTTTGTGTATTTGTGCCACTCCTTAACTCTTGACAAACACGCGTGTGCATTTCAGCTCATAATTGACCCAAGTGATCCAACTTGAGAATTGGTTACATTCTCGAGGAGCTGCGTGCGACACCAGACATTGCCAACAAGCACAAACACAAATCTTAAGTTGTGCCGTTTCTGTGGATCAGTAGTTTGTCCAGTTGTGCCCATTTCTCTGGGCCTCAAGTTGACTCAAACCGCCCTTCAGACCAACAGCTTCTTGTTTGTTGCTTCGTGAAGACGGGCCCATTCAACGTTATTCCTGAGCTGGGGTTATGAGATTTATTTTGAAAATTTCAGCAAGACATGGCAAGACACTGCGTTTTTCTTGCTGCAAAGGCGAAATGAAAATGAGGGTGCATGAGATTCAGCATGAACCGGAAAATTCGTTGCTTCTCCTCGACTGCGGGATTCCTTCTGTTGAGCGCGTTGGGGGTTGGGAGAGAGTCGGTTGCGGCCTTCAGTAATGGCCGTCTGCCTCTGCACCGCCGGTTTCTTGTCGTTTGTCACGCGAAGAGAAACATTAGGAAACACGAGGGCTTCACGTCGCGCGGACGAGGGGCCCGAGTCAGCGGCACGGTGCGCGAATCCTGCATCGGGAGCTGCGCACTGACCAGGTTCAACTCAGACTGACCCGGGACACGCCCCGCCCCGTGAGGACGGCACAACCCGTGAGATGCACAAAAATGCCCGTGAAACAGTCGAATTTTGCTTGACGCCTTTCATCAAAGATTCTTTCAGGAACACAGTTGTAGATCCAGGTTTGGGATCATGGGGCACGAACCGTGGACCTTGGGTACCAAACAAGCTCCAGCGTCCAATGTCCACAAAAACCTACGGTGAAAAAAGATGGTACCCCGGAAGTGCGTAAAAAAACACCTCCAAACTCAGTTTTGCTGGTTCTCTTCTTTCCTTTTCCTTTGGGGACCTTGGAGACACAGTTCCTCTGTGGCACGCACGGGTCCCCCCTTGCCTGCATGCACACGGAGTCAGACAAACAGCTGTGTTGCTTGCAGAGACTTCGCGCACCCTCACCCTGCCACACCCATCAGCATAAAAACCTATTAGTCAATCTCATTATATCTTTCATTCGCTTAATGTTTGAAAATATGCTTTGCATGCTTGCAGGCGGAAATGAGCTGGGGATTGTGGGATAGGCTGTACTTCCGGCCCCTACTGGGGGATGTTGCATGAGAAAATTTGGTCAATAGCACTTGATGGCAAACCTTCTTTGCTCAGGCTCTTTGTTACACAGTTTCCATTGGTTTTAGATTCTCCACACACAACACTGGGCCGCACGCAGCAATTCGATTCCATTTGCCTTGGTTCCCAGTTTAGCTCAAGTTTCCTGAATGGTCGCGAAACTTCGGTTGGAGTGAGAAGGTCACGAATGGCGAAAAGCAGTGTTGCACTTCTTCAGAAATCTGGCACAGACGTCGTTGGGCGAAGTTCAGCAGTTCAGTCTCACTCATCTCCCCAAACTTCTCTTTGGTGCACACGTGACGTTTCCTTGAGTTGCTCCACGGGAAAGTCTTTTTTCCACCATGTATGCAGCACAAGTCTTGTGCAGACATCCATGGAATCTTTGAACAGGTCCGTGCAAATGAAAGGGTAACGTACCCATTCTTCCTGTGCTTCGTCTTTTCCCCAGTTCCGTAGAAGGCTTGGGCTGTCAGCTCATCATCCATGCACCCAGTCCACTCACTCCCTCACTGTCACTCTGCCCTGGGGACATTCGAAGAAGCCTGTCAGGACACCAGGGTCCACAGTGAGTCCCCCAAACCACACCTGGTTCGAAAAGGTCTTTGTCTGGCCGAGGCTTGCGCCGAACTACTCCAGTTTGAAGGTTCACTGTCGGTGTACCGTGGGTTGTGCGGGTTTTACGTTGTTGCCTTTTGTCATGACAGTCTGCAATGCAAACGCAACACAAATGCTGTGAAATCATGCGCCTTGATTTTGAGAATTCCTTTGATTGAGAAATTCTGCACTCTGCCATGGGACCCCAGTGCAAGCTGAAGCTTTCAGCTCGTTGTGAATGAACTTTTTGGGAAATGATACAGAGGACGCTGGAGGAGGGTTCGAGACAGACGGCAATTTCCGGGAGTCAACAACGTACCGAGTTAGTTCTCAACAACCAGCACGCGTGAGTTTAGGTCAGTCGTCTGGTGTGGGGGGTTTTTCCACGTCACGAACACAAAATCACGTTGTCAATGCGCAAATCGCACAAAGTGAATCTGTGTGCATAATTGAACAAAAACGTCTTCTGGACCTTGACGTCAACAGCAGATCTGTGCTCTTGTGAGTAGTGGCAGTCCAACACATACGTGGGTTTAATTTTACAACCTGAGAATTTGTTGCGAAAGCTCGCTGACGCACAGAATTTTTCATTGTGCTTGCTCTGTTGACTGAAGACGCCAACAACAGGAGCAGTGTTTACAACCGTTGTCAACCGATCCTCAGACGGTTTGCTCGGTTTGCGAGGAGCGTTTTCCTCTCGAGGGAAGCGCGGCTCCGCCCGGCCGGGGGAGTGTCGCCCGCCGTCGAGGGAGCCTTGCTCGCCGCGGAGAGAGTACGCCGCTTCCCCTGCAATTTCCCTTTGCTCGATTCTGCCAGGCACGGATCCAGGGGACCTTGGGAGTCCAGGTTGTCTGCCCGCTTTGCCACAAAAGAGGAACTGCACACCCAAAACTTCGTGCCGTTGTTCGCAAATCAACTGAATTTGGAACCACACGGGTAAAACCTTTTGTGCACAGAACGTCAACTCAGCTTTCAAACCAATCTTCTTCTTCAGTGCCACTTCAGTCGTTTCGTTCTGTTACTTGTACTTATTGAAATCCACACAAAGAAAACGCAGCAAACAGAAAGCAAAATCTGGCTACCTGGCTTTGACAACTTTCTTTCAGTCGGCTTGGACTCTGCTTTTCTGACGTGCGCATCAAGACTCAAAGCAAATGAAAAACATCGTGGCAGGGAGAGAATAATCATCTTTCAGTCATTTTTGTTTTCTTTGGGCTCTTGCAGTGTAAAGTAGTAATCAAAGCTTTTCATTACAAGGGATCAGCGCTTGAAGGATAACTGCTCGATGTGAGAGGATTACGCTGTTGAAGAGCTCTGTTGTTCGCACTCTCAAACCGTGTATGCAGAAGTGAGTCCACGCGCTGCGAAATCCTGATGCGTGTTGTGTGCAGTCACAACCCGCAGAACTCCAGGATTTCAAACAATTTTATGGGGGCAGGCAACAACCGAGGACTTCAACTGAAAAAAAGAATATTTTGTCCGAGCAAGAATTAGCTGAGCAGGGATATGTGTACAAGAATTGTTTCGCCTGTCAAGACATCAAGATAAGAACAACACTGCTGTTTCAACCACGCAAATTTAGGGGTCACAAACTGTTTCGATTGTCACATTACAATTGCAAACAAAAGGACAGCTCGCGCATGGGCCTGTCGCAGAGTCACCTGTTCTGAGAGGGTTGATTGAGACAGGAGGCAACTTTGATGACTCGGAGCTGCGAGTGGTGAATCTCAGTGCGATGCTGACGCATTGATCGGAGGCGGAGCACCCAACTGAGGCCGTCAGTTCCACTGAGGCAGGATCCGGGACTTTGTCGAGGAAGACCGAGCCGCTCCCCCACCCCGCGGGAAATATTGTTAAAAAAATGGAGCAACTGCGACTGCGCAAAATGTGGAAACAGAAAACTTCATGCGAAAAGCAGCTTCCCTTCTCCATGGCTTTGACCCTGCTCGTATTCACTTTGAAACTGCCCACGTCATTCTCAAGGAACTTCACGGCCGTGTTTCGACATGACCAGTTCTCAGAGCTGTGCTCTTTGCGCACTGTTTCGTCCTTTTGACTGGTATTTCTATTGTTCTGTCAGAGAAGAAGGCTGAATCCTCCCCCGTGGAACCTTGGACGGGTGGAACCTTTTTGTTTCTCGTTGAATCCGTCAAACAGCTGATTGGTCCTGTCAAAGCGGATCACTCGCCTTGTGCAAACCCAATCATCGGGGCAAGTCATCTGTCAAATCGCCTTTTAAATCTCTCAACCGGGGCGTGGGGGTGGGGGGCTGGTCGCCCTTCTGGATCCGCCCACACCCCATCGTACTCAAACTTTGAAGGATATTATCTCATTCATTGTCCCTGAAGGTTCGATTCAGTTTGGGCGCATGCAGTCCCAATCGCGAAGAGCACCCCAGATTCGAAAGCCCTGCCGCAACGAAAACAAAGCTGAAATGCCATTCCAGACAAATTTTTTAGCTGCAGACATGAGGACAAAATGAATGCGCGATAGAAATGAACGAACAAGAAAAGCGCGTGTTTCTGTTGACACAACTCATTTGGTAACAATGACAAGTGCGACTGAGTTTGTGTTGGGTTTATCGTCAAGAGGATGATTTTCCAATTCACAGAAGATCCATTGTTCACTGTTTGAGGATTATTTTGCAAGCCTTCCCATCAAATCAAACAAATTCTTTGGAAACAGATCTTTGTAAAGATTACGAGACTCGCAGAATGCGTGCGCTCGAGTTTGGTTTTGGAAATGAGGGTCACTTGATCTGCGAGTGGTTTTGTGGACGCAAATCAAACGGAATTGTGACATGTGTCAATCACTTGTTACATTGCACCAAGTGTTGTGTGACGTGATCCAAACAAACTGGTCCAATCCATATTTGCGTCAATATTTGGAGTGTATCTATCCACAAGCGATTTCCCGAAGCGATTCTCAGTCCTTCTCTATTTGTTCAAGACAGTCGAAAGTTTAAAACCGTGTGGAAAATATTTTGAAACAAATGCAACGGCAATGTCAGATGTTTCAACGTTTTTTTCACGTTTGTCTTTGCGTGAACTCCGCACTCGCGGCAGAGTGCAAAGCGACCCCAATAGCTGACGGATTGCCACAAATGAACCATTTTCCAAAAGTGCAGGTGCTGGTACATGTACCTCTGATCAAATTGCGAAATGAGGGTCCAGAATCTCTCTCTCTCTCTCTCTCTCTCTCTCTCTCTCTCTCTTGCTGGTTGCTGCACCTCATTTCCAGATTTCTCCAATTGATTGCATTCTGACATGTTGTCTGTTTTGATACACGCCTGCGATGAGCGTGCGACACACACAGAACAGAAGCTTTTTGGGGACACATTGTTTTCTGTTGCAAACTCAACGCGGATCCTTTTTTCATGGTCAATGGGGCTGCAGTTGAATTAGCAGTTTTGGGCGGCAATGATTGCCTTGTGAAGAAAGATTAGCTGCTGATGAAGCTCCGATGTCTCCCAAATGAGGCTCCGATGTCTCCAACACGCCCTCCCGAAACACCGTGCGCTTCTACGGGTCAACGGACTGCGCAAAAAACATGGGTTCCATTGACGTCTATGATGACATATTTGTGTATCTGTTTACAATGTATCAATGTTAATTAGACCCAAACATGAGGCACGGATCACTGTAACAGGGAAACACTATATCTGCCACTCCGCGCACATGCCTGCCACTTTGGAACTCGCTAATTGCTCATATTCGTGTGCTTCACATTCCCTGTGAAAAATATCAGGTGAAAAATTCTCTACCTCGGCCGTTTTTCTTGGTGCTTTGTTCAGGTTTCCGTCAGAGCGGTTGTTGCTGACCAAAGTGAGTGCAGCTTGACAAGCCCCCCCCCTGCCGAGGCCCCCTCCCCCAACTTCCGTGGGGCCGAACCTCCATGCATGGAGAAAAGCGCCCGTGACGCAAACCATTCGACAACAGTTTCCATCAGCAAAGTGTGCATCAAAAAGTTTCCACCAATGGCCTCTTGCTTTACGATGTGAGTGATTGGAATTTTTTGCTACATTTGGTGCCAAATCGCCGTCAGTGGGCGGGTGCCTGTCGGGGGGTCGGGTTGCACAATTAAGCGTGCACCATTGTAGGCGCCCTGACCCCGCTGACCCGGAGATACCCGATCAGCTCGTCCAGATCACGGGGCCCAGATTTAAAGCTCTTATCTGGAAATCTGAAACAAGAAATCCGTGCATCCATCTCTTCGCAAAGTTGTTACATTCAGTTTTGCACGTGACTTTTTGGGGTGTTTTTTTTTTTTGGAGGGGGGGCAATGTCCGAGGCTTCGGAACAAAGTCGTCGCAAACCTAAGAGCAATCCTGTGTACGTGCAGTTCTGCGTAGCAAAGTCAAACCCAAATGTTCCGTGCAGAAAGAGCGAGACAGACAGACAGACAGACAGACAGACAGACAGACAGACAGACAGACAGACAGACAGAGTATCTGTGTGCCTCCCTGTGTGTGTGTGTGTGTGTGTGTGTGTGTGTGTAGTTTTGAGCAAAACACTGCATCAGGGTATTTCAGTCGATGTGAAGATTTTGCTGACCGTCTGGCCCAAGCGGAAAAGTATGTGCAGAATCCTTCCGCCGACGGGGAAAGTGACAAATTTTTGGGTTTGGCGTCAGATTTTGTGTCGAGGACTTGAATTTTTTGAAATACCAAATGTCGTTCAGCAAAACAACGAGTAGACGAACGTGCCTTGTGTTGCCGTGTCGCAGACCTGCTTCGGCTGTTGCCCGCTCTCGCAGCACCCAACTCCCGAGACCCCCTGCGACAGAGACAAAGACCTTGGAGCTCAGCGGCTTTGCAGCTCTCAAAAGTCGAGCCAAGAAATGAAAAGAGAGAAAGAAATCTTTGAATGGAAAAAGTTGGGTAGGAATTGTGTACTTCTTTGTGGGGAGAGAAAGAAAGCCTCATTAGCCCTAATGGGTTGCCTTGTCTTGTTTAGAAACATGTATTGTGTAGATGGCAACAGATCAAAATGTTGGACTGCTTTGATTTCGGTGGATGTCGCACCCAGTGCTGAGACTACTTAGCTTCACGGGTAGGGAGTGGATTAGAGCGAGGAGGCGGTGGGTGGAGGAGGCAGGGCGAGTCGTGATCAGTTCTCACTGACGAGCCGTCTGCGAATGAGCCTTGTTTGTTTGTGTGTGTGTGTGTGTGTGTGTGTGTGTGTGTGTGTGTGTGTGTGTGTGTGCGTGTGTCTGTGTCTGTGTCTGTGTCTGTGTCTGTGTCTGTGTCTGTGTCTGTGTCTGTGTCTGTGTCTGTGTCTGTGTCTGTGTCTGTCTGCGTCCATGTGAATTCTGTTTTGCACGG
>JAAUXT010047695.1_pt1 | contig 11178 bp, 10 predicted proteins | sample 7278171 | NCBI WGS metagenome assembly JAAUXT01 (sample SAMN14350112, study PRJNA611818) | marine sediment metagenome | isolation source: surface marine sediment (1.8m) | place: French Polynesia: Moorea | collected 2018-08 | reverse complement strand
GCATGATTTCTCTCTTCAGATCTCTTTTTCTGGAGTGTGATTTTCATATTTTCACACACACACACACACACACACACACACACACACACACACACACACACACTCTCTCTCTCTCTCTCGCTCTGTCTCTCTCTCTCACACACACACATACACACACACACACACGGGTTTCGGTGTTGAAGTGAAGCTCTCACCTGTGTGGCTCCGCATGTGCAGCCGCAGATAGGACGCCCCTCGGAACACGCGCTCGCACACCGGACACGTGTGTAGCTTCTTGGACGGCGCCGCCACCGCCGGCGTCGTGGTGCTGCCGTCACCCGACTTCCCGCCCGTCAGCGCGTCCTTCAGCAACACCAGTTGCTGCAGTGCCAGCGCCGCCCTGCATGCAATGAAGATCGCGTTGTGAGAACCACAGCAATCAATCGCAAGTCAGTCGTCGTGGGCACCAAGGTTCGATCCTCAGGGTGAAGGTCACGATCAACAAAGCGCTTATGACCCGAAACTTGATTTTTGCGAACGTGAAAATGTGTGGCGCATGTGTTTGCAAAGGCCTGGTTGCTGGGCTTGCAGTGAAGTGAACTGGGAAAAAGAAGGGCACAACAAAGGCAAACCAAAGGTGACTGAGAGATAAGATGAGAGGAATCTGGGTGAAGGATTTATTCCTATTGGGAGCGAGACAAAATCAGATCACCTCTCCCACTGTCAAGGTCGGGCGGCTTTCACTTTCGATTTGCGCAGCTGATTGACCCAGAAACAGGCGGGAGGGCGAGGGAAATGCGATTTGTGGGGAGGAACTTCAAAGAGTCGCGTGAAAGGGCAGAGTGACCCGAGCAAAGCTTTGCTCGTGCCAACGCCTCTGCAGAAGCTGGAATATTCGCTCTTTTGTGCTGCGTTCAGGCTCCTGGGAATTCGGGCAGACTGCCAACAGTCCCTTGTGAACTGTCTGACTCTTCTGCTCTCAGGCCTCGCACCGCAGCTTTTTTTGTTGGCAGCCACCAAAATCGGGACAGAGAAGGTCGGTTTCTGGGTTAATGCGCTGAGAGTTCCGATTGCACCGCACCTTGCCTCGCTCCAACTCAAGGATTCGTGCACAGTGGCACCAACTCCGTTTTCGCAAAACGTAAAGTTTTGGAATTCTTGCAGTGGAATAATTGGGTCATATCAGCTTTTCAACTTACAGGTTCACGCAAATGTACTGCCAGTGAAATACACGATCAGCTTCGTCAAGTTGAGCGATTTTTGCGAAGGTTTTTTCCAGAGAAACCCCTAGCAGATGCATTTGCAGGAGCTTACATCAGGCGTGACGAATTTACCTTTTGAGAATTTCTCCCCTGCACCTGACAAACACAGTGTTCTGATATCTCTCAGCAGTCGACTTCGTAATGGCTGTGAATGACGGGCGCCCCTGATTCAGACAGCCCAAGGAGAATGCATGATGGATTGAAAATAGTGAGTCGGTTGCATCACAGGGGAAGTCCAGTCTGCATCGGAGACAGGGGAGATACATCTCTCCAATCCAGACACACCCACATCAAACACGGAAGCCGCCTCACAAAAGGGACACCAAAAACGCCGACATGCAAGAGCAGCTTGCGTTGAGTCGCTTCCTGTGGCCCAATCGATTGTTTGCATTATGCAACAGCAGTGACGCAAAACCCCCACAAACTCGCGAGTTCCGACGGTCCCAGACAGACATACGATTCTAAGAATTGTCATGTTCATCAGTGAAGCCAATTGGCCAGTCTGCACTGAGAACGTGAAAGGAATCAGTTGTCTCGAATCAACCACCCGTGTCCTTCCAGGCCAATCGTGAACATGATAATTCTTACAATGGTTGGATACAACCTCGTATCTGTGATCGGTGAGTACACTCATCACTTTTTCCCTCTGCTAAATCAAGCGCAATTCTGTCAGCGCACTTCATTCTTGGGACTGACCCAGATTTTGCCCAATAGGCGTCCAGGTGGTGCAAAAAAGTCTGCACCGTGGTCTAGGCCTCGCCGCAACATCCAGGCCATTCTTATAGATCTGACCAAGCTATTCTGGAGAGGTTTTTCTCTGTCGCTTGGCCCAATAGACGACACTCTTCAAGTGTTCTGGTCGCATCGAATCAGGTCACCTACATTTCTCTTGACACTGATAAGCCCTGCTGGGTCTGACGCTGACGCAATTGGAGACAAATGGGACAGAGAAATTGTGTTCACTGTCGTGTTGTGTTGTGAGCAATTTTGTGCACTGCTCAAACCAAAGGTTTTGCTTCACAAAGACACAACCAGGTCAACTGTTCACGGTGATTCTTGTCATCCGTCGTGCAGTCAAACAAGAAAACCCAAGACAAAAAATGCTTTGAAGATCTCTGCTGGCAGACCTCGTCAATCGCCGTGACACATTTCTCAACGACACCTATTTTCCGTCTGACCGATTTGAGTCTCCGAACGGTCAATGGCCCCCAGAAGTCGGAAGTGATCTTGACACGTACACGAAAAAAAGAACCCTCCTCAACCTGATCTGACAAAATGCTCCGGCGTACATTCGAGGTCAGTCAGATGCGTGCAAAAGGACACAGGTTCGGGAGAGGTGACGGGCGGGCAGCGGGTCAGGGCGGCGAGGTCGGGGCCGCCACCGCTCGGACTCTTCAGGTCACGCGCGCGCGATCCGGCTACGCCGTGCGCCGTGACTGACATTTGTCCATTCGGGTCGTTCGGTACCACTAAGCAAGGCCAAGGAAACTGCCTTCATCTTTGGCTGTGAGAATTTCCAGCCTCCAAAAACAGAAGCATAAATTGCCATAAAAGTCGACGTCAGACGACACGCCAGTGGCTCTTTCTCAGAAGTGCAACCTGATTTACCGCTCAGGCCGTCCAGAGTCTGCAGCACCTCAGTCGCGCGACAGTCCATTGCCTCGGGAGGGAGTCTTGTCTACGGGACGCGAAATGAGGAGAGAAACGAGATTTGCGAGGACGCGCCTGTCCGCTGAAAGGCCACGGTGTCATCAAAGGCCAAACGACTCCCGCGTGACCGGACGCTCCGACACTTTGGCGGTGTCCTCGAGCAGTGTTTCTTTTTTTTTTTTGCTGAAGAACAGGTTCTGTCCGAATGACTCAACTCAGAGGAGAGTCTATTTTCCATTTTACACGCTTGTTCCTCTCTGTCCAAAAGTGAAGCGACCAGTCACGGCTGAACAACAATCCAACGATTTTCACTTTTGTACGAGCAACCTGCGGGCGGCTCCAAGCGAACACACGCTGATTGTTTTTTCCAAGTATTTTTTGCTTCCGACAAAAAGAAAGTCACCGGCTTCCTGTCACAGACGCTCTTGACGCAAGTGTACTCGGACGATTTGTTTTCCAGATCCAAACATAACCGTGCAACGGTACAAGCCTGTTTGTGCCAGTTGTTCTGTTTTCTTTTCGCTCTGACACTCCGTGGTGTGTCTGCGGGTCATCCTGTGACTTTCCCAGAGCAAGATCGGTGCAGAAAGGCCGACGCAAGTGCACAAAGGATACTCATCCTGTCACCAGGTGGTGCAAAAAAGCGCCCTGTCACTCATTCACCGCTGATTTGCTGGCAGGAATTTGGGTTAACGATCTATTTGTCAACACTTATCGCGTGCACGCACCGCGGCTCTGGCAATTCGGTGCTGTTTTGACTCTCCCCAGACGACCTTCCTTCCCATATTTTTGTCCCACACGTGTGTTTACAATGCTTCATTCATGATCTAGTGTTTATGTCGGGCGAGTATAACACACTTTCCAACACGGGGGTGACACCTTCCTCCTGTCTGACTGCGAAGCTGCAGGAACTTACGCAAAACATTTTCCACAATATCTGGTCAACCTGATGACACAAGGATACTTAAACTCCAATTTAATTTCTGAAAAGTTGACCTTGTACTTTGACAGAGGGGCATGAAGCGCAGAAGCACCACCCCTCCGCAGCAACCCACGCTGCCCTGGATGTGTGATTGACAGCGCGTGCCTGTGGTCTTTCGACTGACTTCATAATGACAGATGTGCACCAAGAATGGGGTCAATCCACTTCCTCCGCGCGATGCAACCTTGAACTTGCTCGCTGAGAACAAGCGCAGCTCGAAAGGTCGAGCGATTCTTGTCGTGTGGCGGATTTATGGGCGGGTAAATCTCGTTGATGAGACACTTGTGTCTGGAAATTCAACGCTTGATGCAAGCAAATGTTTTCCGTTTTCGTTGATGTTTTCACACTAACACTGGAGTCCCAAGCTGCACTTCCATGCTTTGGTGAGCTCGAACAATTGCACTTGTAGATCGCTTGGTTTTGCGCAACACAGAAAGTCAGAGGAAGGGCAATTTCTGCCTGAAGCAAGCAGTGCAAGTTCTCTCAGCCGCAGGTTTTGCGCAATTGCCTCATATTCGCAAAGCAGCGGCGCTTGGCAAGAGCACCAAGCAGCTCGCTCGACAAACGCCGCAACACCCTCCCTCCTCAGTCGAGATGCTGCTGCAAGAGCCGGCTCCGAAATCAGTCCAGATATTGAACGAAAAAAAAGCTGATTGCCACGGCAAGTCAATTTGTTGATTTAAGCTAATGCACCTTTCACACGCCACATATTTGTTGTGTTTTCCCCGAGACGGTGTCGACGCAAATAGCTGGGTTGTTTGAGATTCGTCTCAGCTCTTTCGTCAACAGCTGTCTGCATCCATTGCCTCACTTAGAGACCAATAAATCGTTGGGCTCAAGGTGCAGACGATTGTCTGGGGCCTGTCTCTTGCGTGACTGATGGGATGACAGCCAAAAAAAAGTCAGCAGGATCACTTTTCGTCAAGACAGCAATTCCCACGGAGACCGTACAGCGGTGGTAGTGTTTCAACGCTGTAAATATTGATGACAAGTGTGGTCAAAGCAATCCATTGGGAACAACTGCTGGCGCGGATATAAAAATAATTCTTTTCCCAGAAAAAAGTAGACGGGTCCACAATATTTGTCAGTGCATGACCCTGTTTTGGCAAAAGTTGTGCGTGCATAGTATCCGGCGGACGAGACTCTGGTAGACGCGCGGACTCTGCAGCAAGTCGACGCGTGCACACCTGACGCTCAAAAGAGAACATGAACTTTCGTGACAAGGAAGTCGCACGACCGTTACGCGTCACAACGCGTTCTTGTTCAGAACTCGGTCAGGATCTCTTTACAGGTCACGAAATGACACACTGACCCGGGACCTATTTCTGCGTTGTTTCCATGGTTAACGTATGATTGATCACCAACGATCTCAAGATCAGACCCGCGACATCCAGGTCACGCTATTGTGCGGTGCAATAAATCTGATCATCTCTCGATCTGATATCTGGGTCACGCCGCGCGCGCGCGCTGTTTGACACGGCGTGACTGATGACACGGAGAAGCAGCCAGCTGACCGGGGTCAGAAGGCGACGCGACCGGTGAAGCTGTTCACGAGGTGACACATAATTGGGGCAATGAGCGCTGAATAGCTGTGGCAAACATCACGTCCGCAGCGGGTCAAGCCACTCGTGAGCAGAAACGCGACGGGACGAGTCCATTTCCTCGCAACTGCGGAGCTCAGGGAGTATTTCCACAACCGCGAAGCGCAAAATCGGGTGTTTTGTACCAACGAATGTTTGCACACTCCCAGCCGACCTGTGTATTCATGGAACTGTGTGGGCAACAAGGAACGAAACCACTTGTCACTTATGGGTTGTTTGCCAAGCGCGGATGTTTTGGAAGTCGGCGTCAAAATACCATATTCCTTCCATCAAGACTGCAAAAAGGAGTGGAGAAAATCAAATTGGGCAGCAATTCTACAGTATTTTTTTCTTTGTCAAGGTGAACTATTTCACCAACAACAGAACACTGGGCCATAGGTTTTGAACGAACTTGTGTCCTGCTTTTCTGTTGTTGCAGAAATGAAGTCTCATTCAGCCGAATGAATTGCTATTTATTCCGTTTCGTGTTTTCGTTTTTCTGACTCACGACTCCTCTGCGCGAACGGCGGCAAAAATAGGCGAGCTGACCCACAAATCTAATTCCATCCATTCTCGACCAAATCACAAGATTTCCGTGCAGAGAACAAACTCCTTCAGGCCTTTTCAGTCAAGCTTTTTTCTCTTTTTGTCCCCTCGTGGAAAAGCTCACGCCAACACGCAGGGGTGTTGGGTTCCTCACAGAAATCCTTTATCGGGAAAAATCGGTCATGCTACCGCACGAAATGGAGCTCAACTTGTATCCTCGAGTCACAATGACATTTTGGCCGCTTCGTTTGTGTCCTGCAAGATATCTCGCCAAAAGAGGATCAAAAAGTCCTTCATCACCTCAAGTCTCTGCCGACTGCTCATCTGTTCTGTGTTTGCATTTAGATGGGTTCTGACAAGCTTCCCCGCTCCAAAGGCTTTTCCCTGTCTTCAGGGGACTTGCTGCGGCTTCCTCACCTCAGTGACTGAGAACCACGGGAATTCGGATAAGTTTTTGGTCAAGGTCAGCTGGAGTGAAGACGAAAAGTTGTCGTTCCAGCTGTCCAGACAGTGTGTGCTGTCTGCAGAGTGGACAACCATCGTGAATGAACACTTGAACAAAATAGTCGTGCTCATCGACCGCACTCAACTTTGCAAAAACGAATTTGCGCACAGTGAGCCACGCAACAAGGACTCAAAACGATTGACTTTGTGAGAGCGCTCCGTGTGCAGAGCAATTCCCGCTACCAATAGAACCATCTGCACACATTTCAATGTGTAGCACACATAATCACGTGTGCTCAGTGAGTCAGGCCGCTCACTTAGGTCCAAAAATAGCCCAGGAGAAAATATTTTCTCCACAACTCCAGGTGGCGGTCGAGGCGCGACGCATGTTTTTCTTGCTTCCGTGCTCAACGCTGCCATCTGCAGTTCAACCAATCAACTAACCCGCCCAAACAGACTAGCAGAACTGTGCACAGAAAACATCATGAAAACGTTTTCAATGATTTTTTTTTTCTGGCAGTGCGCAATTTTTGGCATTTCTCATTGCAGGTGACGGAACAGAAAAATGACCTGTGTTTGTTCTCGTCTTCCGCTGCACGTTTCGTGTCGACGCTGCTCGATGTCGGCGCGGCGTCCGACTGCTGCCCGATTCCGACGCTATGCTCGTCTTTTCTGAGAAGAGAAAGCGAGACTCTTCGACTTCTAACTCCTGTGAGAAGACGCACACCTAAGTGCATGCAAAGAAAGGATCAAGAGCACGGTGGCGATAAACGTAGATGAAAGAACCAAAACTTACGCCGGTAATGTTTTCTGAAGTTCACCGTTTTCCACATCAGCCGGTGAAACTTCTTCAATCTGGAAGCGGTACAAAGTTCATTCCAGGGTTATCAAAATTTCTGGGCCCAACAGACCTGGCGTCACAATCCTCAAAGAACCTACCTGCGCAATTCCTTCTTTGTTTGTCTCGTCAGCCTCCAGTCTCACCACCTGGACAATCTGCGATTCGCCATCTGGAAGAACCGATATGACTTCAAGATTGGTGCACACAGAAACCCAAGCTTGGGACTCAGTCAACTCAAACCACCCCAACGCGTACAAAACCTTCTGAAATTCCAAGCATGGCACTTGAAAACAAGAAACGAAGCTCTCAGACTTTTCAGGTAGCTCACGCAAACACACACCACCTGTGGGAAGAACCCCCATTGTCAACATAAGACAACGCCCAAGCGCAACCCTCTCACACCGATTGCTAGTGCATGCCCACGGACCTTCGCGCAGCAGGACGACTCTCTGCGGCTGTCCTGGGGGTCCAGCGAGCGACTCGAGGACACTGTTGTCCAGCTCCGTCCCTTCCGGCAGCACCACCTCCTGCACGATCACTTCCTCCTCCCCGGCCGCCGCCTCCTCCACCACATCCTCCTCCTCCGCGGGAGGCGCGCTCGCTGGAGTCGCGGACACGCTGGTCACCGTAGTTTCAGATCTCTCTCCCTGAATAGAATATGAAAAGTACATTGCGATGCCCAGTGCAGGAGTTTGGCTTACAAGTGAAGAACACTGCAGTGACGGTTGGTGCCAAGATTTCGATGCTTCATACTTTTTGTCTGGCGCGGTGCACAAAGTCCAGATGGATCTCGAGATATTCCTTCTTGTCGGTGACGAAGGTACACATGCTGCATTTGAACTCTGTTTCTGTCAAATGTTGCTTCAGGTGAAGCTCCAGTTCCGTTACAGTGCTGAAGGTCATGTCGCACACCTGGAAACAACCTTTTCATTGTTACACCACCTTTGTTGTGCGGAGGAAAGAAAAACCAGGTCAGATCAACACAGCAAATCGCCAAATAACAGCGGGAAGATCTGTGTTCACCTTGCACTGCTTCCCCGAGACAACGTCACTGTTGGCGTTCAGTTCGATAGCTTCACCTCCAAGAAACGATGCCTCTTCCTCCTCACCCTCCTGCAAGAAAACCATTCTGAAATATTCGACAAATTCGCAATTTCTCTGTTGCCGCTTGCAGATTGTGTTCCGACTCGTCAAAAAGCGTTTTTCTGCAGTGACCACGTGACGGGCTGCATCCACACGTGATCCTAGCGCGGCGTCTCTCACCTGCTGCTGGATCTCGACGTGAATGGCGTGCGCGTCGTCCTCGGGCGTCTCCTGCTCGATGATGACGTACTGCTCCTGCGCCACCAGCTCCGCGTCGGGTGCAGGGTCCTGAACACACGAGATGATGAGAACATTGGCACTCAAAAGTTGTCTGAGGCACATGCCGCAGGTTTGGAGCTGTGCTCCTTGCTGACTGCCTGGGACAACTCGCGCGCAAAAAGGCACGAGGGGTGGCGGCGCTTGTGAGTGCAGTGGAGCAACGCATTGCCCCCACCCCTTCTCAGTTCTCCTGACGGGACTCAACGAACCGTGTCTGAAACGATCTGAGTGAACTTGGGAGTGGATGATGTCACGATCTGCACGGTATCCTGGGAGATCCGCCTCAGTTCACTGGGGTCAAGACGCAGGCGCTTTCCGTAGCGTGGCAGCTCCGAGTCGGTCTTGCTGGTGCAGGAAATCCTGGAATGAAGAGAACCTCTCGTAAAATCTGAAGCTTTATTGGTTGTCCTTTCCACTCAATGTGAAGAAGACACGCCAGGGTCCACGCACCTCGCCTTCAGATGCCGCGTGAGTGCTCCGGACTCCGAGAACCGCCGCTGGCACAAGTCACATTTGAAAGGCCTTTCGTCTGAAAGAAATTCAACAAGGCATTGCTTTGTCTGCAGTTCAGTCTGAAAAGTACTGACGGAACTCCACTGTTCACTGGGAAATCCATGAATCCGTTTCCTTACTCGTGTGTCTCCTGAGATGTCTCTTCAGGGAACCCTTTGTTTTGAAAGCGTATTCACATCCATCCCACGGACAAACAAAATCCCTCTGGTCCGAGTGGGTCAGCATGTGTGCCCTCAAAACTGCTTCCTGCAGAACAAAACGCGCGTCCTTGGCCACAATTGGTTGACCAGTCGCTTTGGTGAGCAACCCGACATGTCGTTTCTTTTCTACAGAAACTGCCAGATCAAGTTGACTGTAATCCAAATCAACCACATGTTTTTACCTCCTTGAAACTTCTCGCGCAGAGTTCGCACGAATACGGACGCGTCGCGTCTCTGGCGTCGGGGCCCTCCTGCAGCTGAACCACGTTGTCGTTCAGGACTCGCATCACGTGCGGTTTGACGCCGCCTCCCGCCATCGTCGTCAGGATCGCTGCCATAGAAGCCACCGACATGTCGGACGTGTTGTATTTCGGTGGTCTGCCCCGCTTGCAATGTTTCGTTTCAGTCGCATGGGCGTTTCCCTCAGGAGACGCTGTAACTTCCATCGCCATATCGGGAGTGATCACGACGCCCTCGTTTGGTCTGCAAAACAATCGTTTCAAGATGTCAACCAAGCAGGACCAGTGGACAGTGTCACGCAAAAAGCACTCGAATTTCAATGTGGCTTTCGTCCACTCCAACTGTGTTCTCACAATCGTGATAAAATCCAATTTTTCTGAACTCACCTCTGTGCTGAATCCTCGTCACTCGACTCAGCCTCTGCGTGGTCGTACTCTTTGTGCCTGTTCAGAGCTGCCTCTCGCCGGAATGACTTGCTGCAGATGTTGCACACATACGCGGTTTCAGCTGCTGAGTCGCCGAATTCTGTCACTTTCTTCGAAAGAGTGCTGACTGCAACGGACAAAGGAGCAGTCAAAAGTGAAACTTTTTGAGTGGACGGCCCACAGGCAACAATGTACGTATGTCCTCACACTTACCTTTCTTTTGTTTGAGCTGTGAATGTTCATTCTCTGCTCTTGGTTTTCTTTCCGTCTTCTCGACGAGTTTGGGCAGCAGCAGTCTCTTGTTAGTTGTGGATTTCGAGATCTTCACCTTCAATTCAGAGCGCGCACTTGAGGTTCTGTTTTTCACACACAATGCACCATGGCATCGACCAAACCATCAGTCAATGCACTCGCCCCCTCCCCACAACCCACTGAAGAACAACAGTGACATCACCTGTCTGCCGGTAAGTGACACAAGACCCACCTTCAACTTGTGGCTGGTCATTTTGTGCTGCACGTAGTCTTCGAGACTTCTGAACTCCAGATTGCACTTGCCACATTTGTGTGAATCTTGTTCCCCGTCTGCTGCCACTTCACTGTGCTCCGCTTCTTCGTCCTTTTCATCCTGAACAGGACGGGTGTCAGAAAGCCCCTCTGAAAACGGCGTGTGGAAAACGTATTCAATGGCCCTCCCAAGGAAGACACACACACACACACACACACACACACACACACACACACACACACAACATTGGCCAACAAAACAAGCCCGCACGAAAATCTCTTGGATGGCATGTAGTGATATCACAAACGCACTGGTTGGTATCTCAGGAGAAACTGTCCCCGAGGGCAGGAACCTCCGTATTTATTGTGTACAGTGGTGACATCTAGTGGTGGTGGTTCTAACATTTGAGGCTGGTGTGTCACACTACACTCCTCCCCCACCAAGGGGCACTGGCCTCTACAGATAATTTTAATTAATCTGAATATTTTTACAATAATTAATTATATATATTAAACAGGGAATAGATGCATAATAGCACAATATCACTATTTTGCTGGTAATTACCCAGCATGCCTCCCCCCAGGAGGAGGTCACGTGATCAAGGGTTTTTCCCTCTCTTTCACCATGGATGTGGTTGAAGTAGTGTAGT
>JAAUXT010013956.1_pt1 | contig 11178 bp, 7 predicted proteins | sample 7278171 | NCBI WGS metagenome assembly JAAUXT01 (sample SAMN14350112, study PRJNA611818) | marine sediment metagenome | isolation source: surface marine sediment (1.8m) | place: French Polynesia: Moorea | collected 2018-08 | reverse complement strand
CCCTGATCGGGTGGTTTTTCGACCTGTTCGACAAGCTCAAGGATATGTTCAGCTTCCGGGCGGCGGGCCTGGGTCTGAACATCATGGCGGAGGGCGGTTTCTCCGCCTCCATGTCCCACAACGGCGCCTCCCATGCCCTGGTGCGGATATCCACGGCGCCCATGTCCCGGTTCAAGAGTCCCTACGTGGTGCTGGCGCTGGGTTATCTCATCGGCGTGTTCCTGAACATGTTCATCACCAGCGCTACCGGCCTGGGCCTGTTGTTGATGGCCACCATGTACCCCATTTTCCGGGGGCTCGGGATCAGTAAACTATCGGCGGCGGCGGCCATTGCCTGCACCGGGGCCCTGGAATTCGGTCCGACCCAATCCAATGTCATCTACGCCGCGGGCCAGGCGGGCATGGATGTGACCGACTATGTGTTCGGTTATCAGATTTGGGTGGTGATTCCGGCGGCACTGGTGATTGCGGTGCTGCACATCGTCTGGCAGCGGTTCATGGACAAACGGGACGGCACCCTGCCGAATGTCGAACAGGCCGACGAGAGCGAGTTCGAGTCCGACGATGCGGATCTCGACAAAGCGCCTGCCTACTTCGCGCTGCTGACCATGCTGCCGCTGGTGTTCGTCATCGGCTTCAGCAAGCTCACGGGCACCGATTACGTGATCCATATCGTCACCGCCATTCTGGTCAGCATTTTCATCAGCATCGTGGTGGAAGGTTTTCGGGAGAAAAGCATCAGGAAAGCCTTCGGTAGCTTCAAATCGTTCCTGGACGGCATGGGTTCCGTGTTCGCCTCGGTGGTGACCCTGGTGGTGGCCGCGGGCATCTTCGCCGACGGTCTGAAGCAGATCGGCGTCATCGACGTGATCCTCACCTCGGCCCAGGGCGCCGGCCTGCAGCCGGCCGGGATGATGGTGGTCATCGTCCTGGTCATCGGTGTATCGGCGGTGTTGATGGGCTCAGGCAACGCCTCATTTCTGTCCTTCGGCGAGTTGGTGCCGAAGATCGCCGAGAAGTTCAACGTGAATCCCGCCAACATGCTGCTGCCGATGCAGGAGACCTCGTCCCTGGCGCGCACCTTCTCGCCCATCACCGCGGTGATAATCGCAGTTTCCGGATTGGCCAAGATCTCCCCCTTCGACCTAGTCAAACGGACGGTGGTGCCAATCATGGGGGGTATTGTCACGGTCGTGGTGCTCAGCTACGCCTTTTTCTTCTAATCGAGGTGATGCCTGGGGCTTGAGTGTCAACCCAAGCCCTTAATATAGCTCTGGAAGCTATTCTCAAGATACGCCGTTAATGCGTCCCTGTAGGCTCGACTGCGGCATCCCTGCCGCAGACGGTCTTGATAACAGCTTCCAGAGCTATACCTCCTCGCGCCGATGCGCGACGGATTTCCCCCCGCCCGCTTGATGGAACCCTCCATCGACCCTAAGATCACACAAGCGCAAGCAGCGCGAAGCTGCCAGCCCCACCCCGGGGCGGTGGTCATTATCCAGTCAAGGAGAAAATGTGGATGTTGATTAATTCCGTTTCCGCGCTATTGAACGGGCAAGTACCTCTGGATGCCGTCGCAACGGTGCAAGGATGGGTGCGTACGCGCCGCGATTCCAAGGCGGGCCTGTCCTTTATCGCCCTGCACGATGGCTCGTGTTTCGCCACGCTCCAGATAGTAGTCCCCAACACCCTGGCCAATTATGATGAGGAGGTGCTGCACGTGACCACGGGATGCGCCGTGCGTGTCCGCGGTACCCTGGTGGCATCCCAGGGCAGGGGTCAGTCCGTCGAGCTCCAGGCCGAGCATATCGAAGTCATCGGCTGGGTGGAGGAGCCCGATACCTACCCGATGGCACCCAAGCGTCACACCTTCGAATACCTGCGCACCATGGCCCATCTGCGTCCCCGCACCAACAGCATCGGTGCGGTCACCCGGGTGCGCAATTGCCTCGCCCAGGCCATTCACCGCTTTTTCAGCGAGCAGGGCTTTCTGTGGATTCATACGCCCATCATCACCGCCAGCGACTGCGAAGGCGCCGGCGAGCTGTTCCGGGTCAGTACCCTGGATCTGACCAATTTGCCTCTTGGCGAGGCAGGTACCATTGATTTCGGGCAGGATTTTTTCGGCCGCGAGACGTTTCTCACGGTATCGGGACAGTTGAACATCGAAGCCTACTGCCTGGCGCTGTCCAAAGTCTATACCTTCGGGCCTACTTTCCGGGCCGAGAACTCCAACACCAGCCGGCACCTGGCGGAGTTTTGGATGGTAGAACCGGAGATCGCCTTCGCCGATCTGCAGGCCAACGCTGATCTTGCGGAGTCATTGCTCAAGGGTATCTTCGCGGCGGTGCTGGAAGAGCGCGACGACGACATGGCGTTCTTCGCCCAACGCATCGACAAGAACTGCCTGCGGCGTTTGGAGAGCATCGTCGATGCCTCCTTCGAGCGGATGGATTACGCCGAGGCCATCAAGATCCTGGAGCGAAGCGGGAAATCCTTCGACTATCCCGTGCACTGGGGGCTGGATCTGCAATCGGAGCATGAGCGCTACCTGGCCGAAGAATACGTGAAGCGTCCGCTGGTGGTGATGAACTACCCCAAGGACATCAAGAGCTTTTATATGCGCCTCAACGATGATGGCAAGACCGTGGCGGCCATGGATGTGCTGGTCCCCGGCATCGGGGAAATCATCGGCGGCAGCCAGCGTGAGGAACGTTTGGAGGTCTTGGACAGTCGTATGGAAGAGGTGGGTTTGGACAAAGAATTATACGGCTGGTATCGGGATCTGCGGCGTTACGGCACTGTACCCCACGCCGGGTTCGGCTTGGGATTCGAACGAACCGTGAGTTACGTGACCGGCATGGCGAATGTCAGAGATGTGATTCCGTTTCCCAGGGTACCGAAGAGTGCGGAGTTCTGATGCGGTAGCCATCATACCCAAGGGCCCCGTGTCGCTACCACGCTCTCTCCCCTCAAGGAAGTTATAGCGGGTTGAGGGAGCTTTGACCACTAGAGGTTCTGTTGAGCAAATTCGATGCTGAACCGAGAATTACTGCGTTTTTGATGTTGCTGTGGGCCTTGATGGCCCCAGTGGCCCAGGGCCAATCCCGGGTCACCCAGGTGAGTGTCGATACCGTGCATCTGCAACCCATGTCCCAGACGGTGCCGGTGATAGGGCGTTTCGCGGCCCGCCAAAGTGGTGTCGTCGCGGCCCGTACGGAGGGACCGGTGGAGCGTCTCCAGGTCGATGTCGGCGATCATGTGCAACGCGGCGATGTGCTCGCCGTTCTGGATCAGGCCCGGTTACGGGCACGGCTCGCCCTGGTGGAGGCCGAGCTGAAGGAATTGGAGGCCCGCGAGGCTACCGCCAGGTCGGTGGAGAAACTGGCCAAGCTGGAGCTGAACCGGCTCGAAAGGTTGCGGGGCTCGGCCGCTTTCAACCAGTCCCTCTATGACGAGCGCGTCCAGCAGCTGGAAGTGGCCCAGAGTAATCGCCGCGAAGCCCAGGCCCGTATTGCCCGGGGGCGGGTCAATCTCGAACTGGCGAAAATCGAACTGGACGACAGTACCATTCGCGCCCCTTTTCCCGGCACGGTGACCCTGCGCCACACCAATGCAGGCGCCTGGCTGGATGCGGGCGATTCCGTCGTGACCCTGATCAACGATGAATCCCTGGAGATCGAGGCCGATGTCCAGGCCTCGTATCTGGATGGTCTGGCGCCGGACACCCGGATCAGCGTGCTGTTGGACGGTGGGGAGCGTTACCGGGCCCGGGTCCGATCCGTTATTCCGGATGAGAACCCGGCCGCGCGCACCCGGGCCGTGCGCCTGCAGCCGGAATTCGGTACCACCGAGCGGCCGCTGGCGGTCAACCAGCCGGTCACGTTGATGGTTCCCCTGGGGCGCGAGGCCGAGGTGGTGTCGGTACACAAGGATGCGGTGCTGAGCCGCAGTGGTCGCGACATGGTGTTCGTGGTGAGGGACGGTGCGGCCGAACCGCGTACCGTGGTGCTGGGCGAGGCTGTGGGCAGTCGCTTTCAGGTACTGGAGGGTCTGGTGCCGGGGGACGTGGTGGTCATTCGGGGCAACGAGCGCCTGCGGCCCGGGGAGCGCGTGTCCTACACCCGGCAGCCCGATGCATCGTCCCTGGCGGCGGACCGCGAGAGCTGAGCCGTGGATCTGATCCGCACGGCCATCAAGCGGCCCATTGCCGTCATAGCGGCGGTGCTGATGGTGCTCATGTTCGGCCTGCTGGCCCTGTACACCATTCCGGTACAGCTGGCGCCCGATGTGCGTAAGCCCGTTATCACCGTGAACACCAACTGGTTCGGGGCGGCGCCGGCGGAAATCGAACGGGAGATCATCAACCGCCAGGAAGAGGTGCTCAAGGGCCTGGAGGGCCTGGAGGAAATGATCAGCCTTTCCTCCAGCGGCCAGGGGTCGATTACCCTGGAATTCCGGGTGGGGTACAACATGGACCGGGCACTGCTGCTGGTTGCCAATCGCCTGGACCGGGTGGGGGATTATCCCGAGGAGGCCGATGAGCCTTTCCTGAGAACGTCCGGCTCCGAAGACTCGCCGATCGCCTGGTTCATACTCCAGCGTCTGCCGAGCAATGAGCGCCCGATTCACGCCTTTGGCGATTTCGCCGAGGATGTTATCCAGGAACGCCTCGAACGGGTGCCGGGCGTCAGCCGCGTGAACGTTTTTGGCGGCAGTGAGCGGGAGCTGCAGATCATCGTCGATCCCCGTCTCATGGCCAAATCCAATCTGACCGTGAGTCAGGTGGTCGATACCTTGCGCCGGGCCAACATCTCGCTCTCGGCCGGCAGCGTGGATGAGGGCAAACGCCGCTACGTGGTGCGCACGGAGGGCGAGCTCACGACTCCCGATCAGGTGCGCCGGGTGTTGCTGGTGAGTGATCGTGATCCCGATTCGGGGCGCACCGCCCGGATTACCGTCGGGGATATCGCGGAGGTGAGCTTCGGTTACAAGGAGCCCACCGGGCGGATTCGCCAGCTGGGGGTGCCGTCCATCGCCATCAACGCGGTGCGGGAGACCGGCGCCAATGTGATCGAGACCATGGAAGGGTTGCGGCAGGCGGTGGCGGAGCTCAACGAGACGGACCTGCCCCGCGCTGATTTGAAACTGCTGCAGGTCTATGACGAGACCATCTACATCGATTCGGCCATTCACCTGGTGCGCCAGAACATCTACGTGGGGGGGACGCTGGCGGCGCTGATCCTGCTGCTGTTCCTGCGTTCGGTGCGGGCGACATTGATCGTATCCCTGGCCATTCCCGTGTCGGTGGTGGGGGCCTTCGTGGCGATGGCGGCCATGGGGCGCTCCATCAACGTGATTTCCCTGGCGGGTATCGCCTTCGCGGTGGGCATGGTAGTAGACGCCGCCATCGTGGTCCTGGAGAATATCTACCGCCTGCGCCAGCAGGGGCTGCCCGCCGCCGTGGCCGCCTACGAGGGCGCCCGCCAGGTCTGGGGCGCGGTGTTGGTATCGGTGCTGACCACGGTGTTGGTGTTCATCCCGGTGCTGATTCTGGAACTCGAAGTCGGGCAGTTGTTTCGCGACATTGCCGTAGCCATCTCAGTGTCGGTGGTGCTATCGCTGCTCGTCTCCATTACCGTGATTCCCGCCTTGTCCCAGCGGCTGCTGAGCGGTGCGGTCCCTGCCCGGGACAATCAGTACCGCATACCCGTCATCGATGGTCTTGCTGACAAGTTCAGGGCGCAGGTGCTGGCCTTTACCCGCCGGGTCGTGGCCAACCGGGGCATCGCCTTGGGCGTGGTTGTCGGGGTCAGCGCCGCCGCCGTGACCATTACGTGGGCCTTGTTGCCCAAGCTGGAGTATCTGCCCGAGGGTAACCGTAATCTGGTGTTCGGGATGATCATTCCGCCCCCCGGTTATAACCTCGATACGACCACGTCCATTGCCCGGCAGGTGGAGGCGACTTTGAGGCCTTATTGGGAAGCCCAGGGTGGGCCCGATGGGGCGGCCGATGAGCTGCCGAAGGTGCGTCATTTTTTTTTCGTGGCCGGGCGTGCCCGCACCTTCATGGGCGCGGCCGCCGCGGATAGCGGTCGCGTTCGGGAGCTGATGCCGGTGCTGCGCCAGGCGGCTTTTCAGGAGCCAGGCACCTTCGGTTTCGTGGCCCAGCCATCCATCTTCGGTCGGGGGGTGGGCGGAGCCCGGGCCATCAGGCTCGATATTTCCGGGCCTGACCTGGAGGCGGTGATGGACACGGCGGTGCGGGCGGCCGGCAAGATGGCGCAGGTGCTGCCCCGGGATGCCGGTAATCAGTTACGGCCGCTGCCGGGGCTGGAGCTGGGGGCGCCGGAGATCCGGGTGTACCCGGATCGGTTGCGGCTGGCCGACAGTGGTGTGTCGGCCCGGGAGCTGGGCCAGACCCTGGATGCGTTCAACGACGGGCTGCGGGTGACGGAAGTGACCGTGGGGGGTAAGCGCCTTGACATGATGCTGCAGGGGCCCGAACAGCACGTCCTCCAAACCCAGGGTATCAAGTACCTGCCGGTGGTAACGCCCGATGGCACCATCGTGCCCGCCAGTTCCCTGGCCGAGGTGGTGATAACGGCGGGACCCACGGAGATTCGCCATCTGGAGCGGGTGCGCACGGTGACCCTGGAGATTCGACCCGCCTCCGATATGGCCCTGGAGACGGCCATGGAGATCGTCGCCGAGCAGATCATCCAGCCGCTGGAGTCCGAGGGGCTTCCCCCGAACATGCGCCTGTCCCTCTCGGGCACCGCCGATCAGTTGACCGAAACCTGGGATGCCATGGTCGTGCAGCTGCTCATCGCCATCGCCATCGTCTACCTGGTGATGGCGGTGCTGTTCGAGAGCTTTATCTATCCGTTCATCATCATCCTGTCGGTGCCCCTGGCCACCGCGGGCGCGGTGCTGGGACTGGCGGTATTGAATCTGGCGGTGTTTCAGCCCCTGGACATGTTGACCCTGCTGGGTTTCGTGATCCTGGTGGGGATTGTCGTCAACAACGCGATTCTGCTGGTGTACCAGACCCTGCACCACAGGCGTGAGGACGGTATGGACGCGGCCGCCGCCATTCAAGAGGCCACCAATAACCGTATCCGTCCCATCTTCATGTCGACTTTGACCTCGGTTTTCGGCATGCTGCCCCTGGTGCTGTTTCCGGGGGCCGGATCGGAGCTCTATCGAGGGCTGGGTTCGGTGGTCGTGGGGGGATTGGCGCTGTCGGCTCTCCTGACCCTGGCGATCATACCGCCGCTGTTGGCGCTGTTTCTCGTCCGCAAGCCCAAGGCAACGGCGGAGCGGCCTGCGGCGGGGGAAGGCGTCAACGTTTGAAGGTCTCGTTGGGAACAACAACGTTGCACGCGCATCAATAGACAACGTCAGGCACGAATCCCGCGACTATAGCGACTATTCGGTTACAATGGCACCAGGCCCACGGGCAGCGATTACCGGCCGTCCCGAGACGGTCTCTCTTTTCTACGGAGGATTCTCCTACCATGAGCAGTATCACCCGGCCCCATATCGAGGCGGCAATTCGGGAGTACAACGATCCCTACCTGGGGACGGACCTTATCACCGCCAAGGCGGTAAACGACATCCGGGTTGCGGACGACCGGGTGGAAGTGGATGTACGGCTGGGGTTTCCCGCCGCCGGTTACCAGAATACGCTGACCACTGAGCTGAAGCGCCGCATCGAAACGGTCGAGGGTGTGAGCGCCGCGGCTGTCAACGTGAGCTGTAAAATTGTCTCCCATGAGGTGCAGAAGGGACTCAAGCCCATAAGTCACATCAAGAACATCATCGCCGTCGCCTCCGGTAAGGGGGGGGTGGGCAAATCGACCACCGCGGTGAATCTGGCCCTGGCGCTGCAGGCCGAAGGCGCCACGGTGGGCCTGCTCGATGCCGATATCTACGGTCCCAGCCAGCCCCGCATGCTGGGGGTTCGGCAAAAACCCGAGACCAAGGACGGCAAGAGTATCGAGCCCATCGTGAGCTACGGTGTCCAGGCCATGTCCATCGGTTTCCTGATCGAGGAGGAAACGCCGATGATCTGGCGGGGACCCATGGTGACCCAGGCCCTGGAGCAGCTCCTGCGGGACACCAACTGGCGGGATCTCGATTACCTGGTCATCGATCTGCCGCCCGGCACCGGCGATACCCAGCTCACCCTGTCCCAGAAGGTACCGGTGAGCGGTGCGATCATCGTCACCACGCCCCAGGACATTGCCCTGCTGGATGCCCGCAAGGGCCTCAAGATGTTCGAGAAGGTGGAGGTACCGGTGTTGGGGATTGTCGAGAACATGAGCATCCACATCTGCAGCCGGTGCGGACACGAGGAGCACATTTTCGGGGAAGGGGGCGGTCAGCGCATGGCCAAGCAGTACGACGTGAATCTGCTCGGGGCGTTGCCGTTGGATATCCGCATCCGCGAGGAGGCCGACGGGGGGCATCCCACCGTGGCGGCCGATCCCGACGGCCGCATTGCCGAGACCTACCGGGAGATCGCCCGCAAGGCGGCCGCCAAGCTGGCGCTCCAGGCCAAGGACTACAGCCATAAATTTCCCAATATCGTGATTCAGAGTACCTGAATTCTCGCAGCCGCTCCCTCTCCCGGCCGGGAGGGGGAGCCTGCAGAGTCAACAATGAGCATAAAATCCGACCGCTGGATCCGACGCATGGCCGAGCATGGTATGATCGAACCGTTCGAGCCGGGGCAGATCCGCGCCAGGCTTGGTGGCGATCCGATTATCTCCTACGGCACCTCGAGCTACGGCTACGATGTGCGCTGCGCCAACGAGTTCAAGATCTTCACCAACATCAATTCGGCCATCGTCGACCCCAAGCGCTTTGACGCCAACAGCTTCGTCAATCTGGAGGCCGATGTCTGTATCATTCCGCCCAATTCCTTCGCCCTTGCGCGAACCGTCGAGTATTTTCGCATCCCTCGCAATGTGCTGACGATCTGTGTCGGCAAATCCACCTATGCCCGGTGTTTCCGGGGTGATACCCGTGTTGCTCTCGTCGGCGGCAGCTCGCCCACCCTGGAGGAAATGGCCCGGCGCTGGGAGCGCGGGGAGCGCTTCCGGGGCTACAGCGTTGCCGAGGCGGGCCGAATCATTGAAACTCAGCTGCAGGCACCGCGTTTCATAGACCGGGATGGGCTGCTGCGGATCGAACTGGACAATGGGGAGCAAATAAACTGCACCTCGGATCATCTGTTCATGGGGCGTGACGGCACCATGGTCCCGGCCCACACCCTGCGTCCCGGAAGTGCCCTGATGTCCCTGAACCGGGTGCAGTGGGTCAACACCGGTCAGCAAAACGAGTGCAAGGTGGCGGCGATTCGGGAGTTGCCGGGAGACCACGATGTCTACTGTCTCACGGTGCCCGAAACCGGTAATTTCGCCCTCGATGCCGGGGTATTCGTCCACAATTGCGGCATCATCGTCAATGTCACGCCGCTGGAGCCCGAGTGGCAGGGTCACGTCACCCTGGAATTTTCCAATACCACGCCGCTGCCGGCCAGGATCTACGCCAACGAGGGCGTAGCGCAGGTGTTATTTCTGGAGTCTGATGAGGTCTGCGAGACCTCGTATCGGGACCGGGGTGGCAAATATCAGGGGCAGACGGGGGTGACGCTGCCCAAGACCTAGCGCAGTTGCGGGAGAAAGGCTCTCACTGCAGTGTGATGCCCTTCACCCTCCCAAGGGTCATCCGCACCGTTTCCTTGCCATCCTTCAATTTCGCGATCTGTACGGGTAAATAGTTGAGGGCAGGGGCAAACCACAACACGGTCATATCGTCACTGCCGTGGCGCTGTTGGCTGACCCGCAGCGTCTGCAGATTACCCAGGGAGGTTCTCACCGTCTCTTCCCCTTGCTGCCGGATGCGATAGGTTTTGAGCCGATCGTCCCCCGCCAGCGTGTACTCATCGACCTCTTTGCCGTTCGCCAGATCCAACGCCGTCACTAGGTACAGGCTGAGAGGATCCACAATGCCCGGCGTCAGAGGCAGGATTTTTTCCCGCTTCTGATTCTTGACCGCTGTCACGGTTTGGTTCTGCCAATCGAAACTGAGGTTCAGGGTGCGGTTTTTATCGCCTTTTCGCCGCTGTTGCTCATAGCTCAGGGGCCGGATCGCGCCCTTGTCGAAGCGCCCGTAGACACGCTGATGAACTTCCTGGGAGCTGAACAGGGAGACGGCACCTCGGGGGCGGACATCGGAGCGCATGGTGTAGCGTTCGTTACCCTCATCCTGCAGGGTAATGATCGCCTCGCCAACGGTAATGCCCTTGGCAGCCACATCGAAGCGCAGCTCGAAGGAGGGAAAGGGTAACCCATCATCTGCCATACTGAGCGATGATAGCCCCAACAGGCCCGAGATGAGTACAACGCAGAGCAGTCGATAGAATTTCACCATGAGTCTCCTCACACCGCGGTCAGGACATGGGGTGTGGTCAGGGGTTGATCGTCAAAGACAATGCCGTCATTTATCAGGCGAACACGGCCTTCGGCAAACCAGCGGATGGCCAGCGGGTAAATGCGATGTTCCTGTTCCAGCACCCGGTTCGCCAGGGCATCGGCATCATCGCCCGGAAGAACGGGAACCCGGGCCTGGACGATGACCGGGCCGCTGTCCAGTTCCGGCGTCACGAAGTGGACGCTCGCCCCGTGCACCGTCTCCCCCGCGGCCAAGGCGCGCTCATGGGTATGCAGGCCTCGGAATTTGGGCAGCAGGGAAGGGTGGATATTGACAAGACGTCCCTGGTAGTGGTTCACGAACGCCGGACTCAGGATGCGCATGAAACCGGCCAGTACCACCAGGTCCGGTCGATGGTTGTCGATGCGCTCCCGCAGCGCCTGCTCGAACAGGGGCCGGGTGGAAAAAGCCTTGTGGTCCACGGTAGCGGTGGCAACACCCCGGCGGCGGGCCCGCTCCAGCCCCGGGGCCTGGGGACGGTTGCTGATGACCGCCCGCAGTTCGACCGGCAACGTTTCGGCGACGGCCCCGTCCAGAATGGCCTGCAGATTACTGCCTCGGCCAGAAATCAGCACCACCACGCGGGTGGATTCGGTGGCCATCGTCATCGCATCTCCACCCGATTATCGGTGCTCGCTTCGATATGGCCCAGGGGCCAGGCCGTTTCACCGGCGT
>JAAUXT010052466.1_pt1 | contig 11179 bp, 8 predicted proteins | sample 7278171 | NCBI WGS metagenome assembly JAAUXT01 (sample SAMN14350112, study PRJNA611818) | marine sediment metagenome | isolation source: surface marine sediment (1.8m) | place: French Polynesia: Moorea | collected 2018-08 | reverse complement strand
GTGCTAAATGAGTTCCCAAATTGTGAATGTTGAGTGAAAAAGTAAGAATTTTTGACAAAACAAAGTGAGCAAAATCAGAGTGAGCGAAATCAGAGTGAGCGAAATCAGAGGGAGTGAAATCAGAGTGAGCGAAATCAGAGTGAGTGAAATCAGAATTTCCTCAAATCACCGTGAGCACCATGGAGCTATTTTTGTTTGTTCCCAGGAGGTTTGTTTTTGTTCGGGTCATCCCTGATGAGCGGACGTTGTGCCTGGATCTGTACCGTATTCACCCATGTAAAAGTCGCACCCAAGCACAAGACACGGCCCATGCAACTTTTGCCTCGATTTTCTGGCATCAAGGCCCCACTGAAACAATGGGTTTCTCGCAGTCAAGTACAAACATGAACCCATTCTTTGGGTGCAAATTTTCGGGGCGAGAAAGGTACGTCTTGTGTACAAATAGGTCCGGCAGGTTTGGATTTGTTCATTCTCAATACGGACTTTTGGCATCCACCAATTTCCCTTCATGTGCGGTGCCCCAATTGCCAGATCAGCAGCACCAAAATTAACCTTGAGAGCCAATGACGAATGACTAAATGGTATTTGTGTCACTGAACTGGCAATTGGGGCACGTCGGACCAAGACAGGACGTGTTTCCTAAAACTCTGCAATTGAATCAGACGTACATGTACAGCGGAATATTTGGACAAGAACGCGTTGTCACGTAACGTCGTACGCGTTTGTGCGCTGTCACTGCGGAGCTGCGTGCTCGTGTGAACGGGACCGCGCTCTGGGGGGAGGGCTGTTCCCACGGCACCAGGTGCGTCTGACGTAGCACTCCGCTTTTTGTTCCAACCCATTTCCTCCTCACTCGGCTGTCGTCGTCGTCGCACCAAGTCTGGTTTTGCCTCGGATTCAAACAGCATGTCTCGCGTGTTTACCTGTGCAGTCAGGAGCGAACTCGATCATGTGTTCACTGCTCCATGCTGTGTGCATTAAAATCTCACTGCGGTATCATCTGATAAATCGCTTTGTTTGACGTTTCTTCTTTTGCCTCTTAGTTGGGGTCAAATTGGTCAAATTCCAAAATTGTCTGTCACAGTCGGACCAAACGTATTAATTTGCGACTGGCGTGCTGCAATTTTTTCCCGTTCTGTGGACGCCCATCCAAATTTTCAGTTTGGCTGCCCAATCTTGTAAGCTCGAGAACACTTGCAGACCTCACGCCTCAAACCGGAAGCAGATTGTCCCGAACAAATTAATTAGTTTTGTCTTCCTATGGACCCCAGGCAGAGGTCTGCAGGACCCCAGGTGGAGATCCGCACGGAGAGTCAAATCTGGGGTGCTCCTCGTGACGAAACTCGTTGCTGGACGATGTTCCGGCAGATGAGACGCACGAAAATATTTCACGTGAGCAGAGTCAAAATTTGAAAGGGAAAACCTTCCAAACGAGCCCCGTGGATTTGAGCACGACTGAAGCTACTCGTGGCACCACATGGAACGTCTCTGGTGCAGACTGTGGCCCGAATCGTGCGCTTTGGAAATGTTGTGACAGCACACGTGTGCTGTCGACTTTTGAATTGGAAGATAAATCTCCCACCTACAAATGACCCAAACTCAAGGAAGTCAGAAGCAACTTTTTCGTTTGTTTCCAGATCAGATTTCGCAGAGAAACAAGTGCAGATTGAAGACTCTGTTCAGGTTTGGCAGAAAAAAAACCCCAAAGGCCAGAGCAAGAGCCAGAGGTTCAATCAGTTCCCTGCATTTCTGCAGTGAGTGGCCACCAAACTCACAATAAAAAGTTGACCTCATTAGCTTTTTCCAATTACAAGTTGCTTGACGATTCTCTGTGGAGCAATCACCGCTCGGAGAGGAAAACAAGAGCGGCCATTACAGGCGATTTAAAATGACAAGCAATGAGCTGCGATAAAAGAGGAAATGCTTTTTATTTCCCTCTGGTTGATCAGCGATGGCGATGGACGTCGCACGCCTTTCCACCACTGGGCGCAGTTTTTGGCTGTTACAGCCTCCTGGTCTCCAGTACCCACTGTAGTCGCGTCATGTTTTTGCCAATCCCAACACTTGGAATTCTCTCGCCTTCCATTCCGAAGCAGAATTATTGGAGTCTGGACTGTCGTGCAAGTGAGTTGTCCATTCTGGCTTGTGGAGGCAAGTTGTATCCGGTCAGGAAACGACGCTGTTCGGAATCCATCTGAGAGAGAACACTCGTGTTTCCGTTGCGCAGAAATGAATCAGTCGGTAACCGTGTTCACTCGTGTTCTGGACGCACCTTTTTCGCCCCGGAATTTCGCATCAAAAGTTACGGTGCGTTTTCTTCATGGGTATGAGAATATGACACTTCTGTTTCAATGAGACTTTTGCACCCAAAAACAAGGGCAAATTTTGGGTGCGTCAAGACAAGCAAACACTTGTGAATACGGTATATGTACCCGTATTTGCTTCGTGTTTGTGTCCATGCAGAAGAAGCAATCGCTGCTGAACGTGGCCTCGTGAAGTTCAAGCTGAATATCCACTGTGGAACAGTACCAATTTTCGCAAACACAAAGACTCTTGAGGAGAGGGCCTTTGAATTGGACTTCGTCAAGAACACATGTGCAGGCAGCGTCAGAGAGAACTCAGCTCATGCAAAGAAGTTCAAAGGCCAGGAAGGAATTCAACTTCCTGCTGACATGACTGGTTCTACACAGCTTTGCCAATGCTTCGGCAATCTGTTGCAGACATCCATCCCACATCCGTGCGGGCATTGTGCGTTGTTCGTCCTCGACAGATTTTACCCCGTGGAAAACAGTGCATTAACCAACAGGTGATCAAGTTCCATAAAAGGCAAAAAAGTAGAAAGGAAACATGACGCACAGATGTTTAATGCCAGTAATTTTCTGTCTGTACTGGCTTGAATCAGCTTCAGGGAAGTGGCCAGCACTCCACTGATGAATGTTTGCTCAATAACTCGTCCAATGACTGGAAATTATTTTTGCGGGGGAAAGCTGACGGGTACTCAATGGACGCCATTGTTGCGTTGACAAAAATGTATTCCCTCTCCTCACCACCTCACAATGGGTGCAGATAGTGCAATCAAGGCGGCCTGTTCTTCATATTTTGCCAATAAAAGACGAGTACAATGTTTTTCACGAGTAAAACAGCTGTCTCTGCGTGATGAGGTGGGTGGATCTGACCCCGCGACGGTGTCTGCGTGTGCGGACACGAATGATTTGATCAGCAGTGCGTTGATCACCGTCAGGATACTCTCAGGATACTCTCACTCCGCCGCCCATGGGCTGCTTTATATATACACATCAAAGTTTCAGGCAAAAACGATTGTGTGTTTTTGTTGCAGCTCAACAGAGTGGCCAATTCCATCAGAAGAGACCTCAACAAGAAAGCAGAACTTTGAACACAGGTGCATCCTGAGGCTTTGGACATTTTCGAGGTTAGAGCAAGGGAAGGACCTGCCCTGTTCTTCTATTTAGGGAGGCCCTTCCCCACCCATTATGAGCTACGTATTGGGGGCCAGAGGGGTAGGACCAACCCCAAATCCAACATAGATCTGAGTTGGCCCGACCAACCTGGCGGGGTGTTGGCCTGCCCTAATTTTGAGTCAGCCCTGCCCCACCACAACCTGTCCCCAATTCTCTCCACAGCAGGGGGGAAACCTGCAAACCCGCAGGACAGGTTTCACCCCTACCCCCACAATCAGAACACCATGCTTCCAGCAACTGGTTGCCAGTGAAACACAGACTCTCTCCGAAAGACGCACCTGTGTGAAAACACTAACATCTTTCCAATGAGTGCGAAAGGTGAGCCAATCAGAATCCGTTCTCACAGGTTGTCGGTTCGGGCTGCGCGTCTCGTTTTGCTCTCGAACGCGCGAGCTGCATCGATCATTTCGCAGAAAACTGAAATCGACGCTGAGTGCTCCTTGTGGACTGAATTCAGCTGAGTGGAAATATTTCCAGCAGTGTTGTGAGCAGAGATCCAGGGACTATTGGCGTGCACCTACACACTTGTCAAATGAATGAACGCAGCGTGATTTTGTCCGTCGGTGCGACAGGCATCCTAATTTGTGCACCATGTTGGTGGATCAGACCGCTCGTTGTTGTTCCATGCAATCGGGTGATGCACCGTGTCCACCAATTTCAAAACACTCTGTCCAGGCCGTCTGAGCTGTCTGGAGTCTGTGTCTGACTGTCTGAAAAGCTCCACACCAAATTCACATGTCTTTGTCTTCTGAAGTCAGCTTTTGCGCTTTGAATTTGTCAGCCAGGAAGGACTCAGAGGCGCAACTGGTGTTGCCTGGAAACCGAGTGGTTGCTAAGTTGGTGCGGAAATGAGTCAACCAGAGTTGACACAAGTTGAAGGTGCGATTCTTTCCGGTTGGTTATTTTTGTGCAAACAGCCACCGAAGATCGGATGATTCTGCAAAACACATTGTTCTGCTTTCATTCTTCTTTCTCGAACACAATACGGTTTATGGCACGAGAAAACATATTCGCAAAAGGCGACATTGAAAACAACCAGAAGTTCACCGCCGCGTTGTTCTGTTCCATTGTTCTCAGATCACGATTTGCGCAGCACGACGTCTTGTCGTCTATTGTGAACAAAAGTAAAACGAACACACCACATGACGAAGTTTTTTTGTGGCATGTCAACCTAGAAAACAAGATTGAGAGAAACTGTTGTCCGAGATTTTGTGCCATGAGCTACTATTATATGCCAAAGGCAGAACTCCGCGTGTTTTGTGACTTTGACATCTCTGGATGTACTGGCCACCACTGTCAGAATGCCTGTGTCTTTTTCACCCTTCAGTGACTGTGCATCTGAAAATTGTTGTGGTTGCTGAAACTAGGATAAGCCTTTTCACACAAAGGAAAAGGACCTCCACTCAGGGTTGAGATGCTTCCACCCAAGGGTTCTGATGTCAAAATGCTCACTCTGCATTCTGACCCAAGGGACAATTTTCAAGCGCCTGCACCGTCCTTTGCAGAAGTTGAGTTCAGCTGGTGCCAGGCAAAGTCCGTGAGCCCACACGGAAAGGGATTTCCACCCAAGGTTTCTGGTGTCAAAATGCCGCAACCTGTGTTCTTGACCACGGGGGGTGGGGGTTCAAGCGTCTGCGGCGGAACGAGGCGGCGCATGCGTAAAGCGTATTCCCGAGCACGCTCTGCGCAGACTTTGCCTCATTAGTCTCTTCCGAACCCGCTAAGTAGAGAAACCAGCACTTTTGCACTCAAGTTTAAAAGTTAAATCGTGACTAGACTGCCATCGATGCGTCTGATGGAGAAAAACAACCCACAGTGCCAAACTTTGCAGCCAGACCGAAAAAAAACTTTAAAAATTGTGTAAGTACGCTGTGGTCATCTTGATCGACAACAGCTGCAAAAATCAATTTTCGTGCAGAAAAGCTGCAACTAGAGAAAAAGTCTGCACTATTAAGACTGAAAAATCATCACATACCAGACGAGCAAACCTTCAGGGCAAAAACAAGACGCGAGTATCTCTTAATCCTGGTCTGGATTGAGGGGGAGCTGCAGGGGGAAACGCCTTCACGCTTCAGTCACGTCATTCCGCGATAAACCGAGGTGTGAGCGACGCATTTGTGTAGCGCCGAAGATAATTCCCTCGACGACTCTTGATTCTGCTCGTAATTTCGCGCTCCTCTCGGTGCAGAGTCAGTTCCCCGCGCAGCGCTGTCTGGGTCTGAACGAGCCCCCCCCCCGCCCCACCCCGCCCCCGTGGTACTTGGTACCCCCCGGTACCGGATGAACAGACAATGGGAGCGGATCACGAATCGCACTGCCGATCGACTCTGCGCCAAAGATGAGAATATGTGGTGTATCAAACCGATTTCGACAACTGGGGAGGAAAACAAGGAACAGACGAAATTCTTCGAAAAAGGAAGCAAGAAGCGGAGGTACCAGAGGCGCGATGTCCCCTTCTGACAAACTTGTTGTTGTTTGTTGTTGTTGTTTCAACCACATCCCTCATGAACAAAAAGAAACCACCGCAAAATGCAGGAAACGTTTTCCGTGTACGGCATTCCTGTCCATTTGTGTTCAACGACACAAAAACGTTTGACGTGCACGCTCGCGTATTCACATCACAGCATCCAGATGTACACAGAAATCTTCTGACATGATGGTCAGCCTCTTATCAACTGACAGCAGCGCCATTTCCGAGGATCAAAACAAGTGATTCTCCCTCAGTGCGGTGAGACCAGCTGGGGAGAACGCACATGTTTCGACTGCAGACGTTTTGACTGCGGACCAGCGCATGGTTATCGTCGTAGCATCCTGTTCCCCCTCCCTCACCGCAAGATTACAAAGAAAGGGAGGGACAACATGGCCATAAGGGGGGGGGGGCGCATGCCCAGGGGGCACACATGGCCAAGGGGGGAGGCACATCAAACCCAAATCGCTTTCAGCTGCTGAATGTGTCATTTTCCCCAAACTTGGGTCCGCCACTGATGTTGAGCACTGCAGTCTGCGAGTAACTGTGAAGCTTTCAAAGCCCAAATGCATTTTCCCCAACCTACAACGGCGCTACTTCGCCGGCGGAACAGTTCAGGACAAATGTGTTGATTCGCTAATGTCTCCGACACAGGCTCCTCACGCATCAAACTTGTCTGACGCAGACCACGCACCAATTGAAAAAGCCACGCTGAAACGAGCAAACTCTTGTGTGTTCTGGTTACATGTCAACAAGGCTCAGAGTGGCATTTTCAGGGGGCCAGCCATTTCGAGTGAGCCTGAAATGGCCAGACACCCTTGTCAAATGGTTTGGGGTGTCTGGACATTTCATTGCTGTCTGGCCATCACAAGTAGATGCAGGAACGGAAATCCGATGACACCATCCACCTTGGTTTGTTCGAAGATCAGCTGAAGCTCAGAAGGCAACGGTGACAAGTTGACGGACAGGCACCGCACCAAAGCTAAAACAGCAGGTTGCTAAAACTCCCCATTGGGCTGATAACCAGAAGACGGAACGCGGAGCGCGAACACAATGCGCCTGACATTTCGGTATCACAGCATGGGAGCCTCCAAGACGCCGCCATGTTGATTCTGAAACCAAACGCGTCTTCCCCCTGGAGCCACAGGTGCGTCCGTGTTTGAGTTTCCTTCACCTTTTTGCACCACACTATCACTCAAGATGGGGAGACCTTGTTCATGTATTTTTGAAGACAAAGAATCGCGTTGGATTATTGCTTCAGTGCGTGTTCGGGTGTTGTCGTGGAACCTGAACGGCAGGAAGATGTGAGACACCAGTTTAGCAATAGCCTGAGCGAAAACATGAGGTTGAGGGCGTGACAACCACACGTGCACACAAGATGAAAGGCAGAGACAAACAGACTCGGTTCTTCTTCTCAGAAGGCACCTCAGGGATCCTCATTTCTACACGAACTCCCTTCTTCCTTGAAACATTCCTCAATTTTCCTTCCTCTCACATCGTCGACCCAGAAAAATAAATCAGCGATTGTGTATCAGCGGCCTTTGGGCCTTTGTTTTCCACAGATAAACGGACCAATCGATAGTTATCTTCTTTTGCAAATTGCCTGCGATAATTCAGGTCCCAGATCTTTGAAAACACAACGGTGTCAGCGCATTCACACATCAACATGAATCAGAGTTCGTCCTGCAGGTTTCGTGCTGCAGGGGCTGCAGGGGTCACGAACGTGTGAACAGAGACCAGCGCCACAAGAAACGCACCAACAACCTTCATTTCCGCGAACAATGAAGCCGAATAAGCTCACGAAAATTCAATTTCCTTTGCTGAACTCAAACGCGCCCTGACCACATCGCCCTGAACTGTCTGTCACATGATCTTTGTTTTGTTGTGAATGTTTTGCTTTGTTTGGTTTTTGCACGGTCAGACCTTCAATGTCGTTTTTTCTTGTCATCATATTCTTTCTGAAATGGTCTCTTCTCAGCCAGTCGAGTGCGATGTTTCTCCAGTGCGACCTTCAGCACCTTTGAAGATGTGAGAATTCATGCACACTCTGGAAAAAATGGTTCCTGTGAAATCGCACAATGACTTGTGGAGACCTTTGGTCGAGAAAGGAGTTGTGTGATTGAACAGGAACTGTCTTTTCCAGTGTGTGAACCCACTTGTACAACAAAGGGGTCACGTACGAGAGGCAACGTTGCAGTAACCGGATCGGACCTTGCGATTTTGGACCCCAGAAACGCGAACGCGATCTCTCCACCAAACATCAGTGACGAGGTTCAGCAACGCTTAATTTTCACGTGGCCAGTGCTCCAATTGTCAGATCGCTTCCCCAGATCACGACATTTACCCTGAATTTGCTCCCAGAGCCAATGAGAAGTGACCAAATAGTATCTGAACCATATTACCGATTGATCTGGCAATTGGGGTGCATCGAAAAAAGGACCGGACGTGTTTGCTGAACCTCCGTAGTGACTCCACCCTCGCAAGGCGTGCATTGAGCAACATGTGGGAGCGTATCATTTTCAATGCTGTAACTCACATTGACGCAACAACGACACCACCACACATGTGCATGCGCAATGATTTTATGCGGGGAATAAAAATTCATGCTGGTTGCAAATGAGCTAATGCTTCCTTGTCTCCAAAACAAATACTCCTCACGTTTTGTTTCATGAATTTTACATGATAACTCAACTGTGTGCGATCGTTCAGTGCACGGTGACAGAGTTTGCGGTGTTCTCCAGAGCACTCGGGGTCCACGGTGGAGGGTCCAGCGACAACAATGACATGTTCCTGTGTGAGCGAGTGGTTCACATACTGACTCGACGTCTCCCAACAAAGGAAACACAATCGAAACAAGAAACAGACCGCAAGGCAACATTGCGGGTATGACGTCCCAGGCACCCCCTTCGCGCACCCCCTTCGCGCACCCCCCTTCACAAGCCCCCTCAATGCCCCCTCTGCACTGGGACATCCTGACCAAGATGCCAAGAACCTTCATGCACCGCCTTTGTGTGCCCCCTAGACATGCCCCCACTCTTTGTGCACCCCGTGCGTGGTACACAACACAAAAAGACAGGATATCACGGCTGAGATGCCATACAGAAACAATTTGGTCCCAACCACACAGTGCTCTCGCCCCAAAGGGACATCGCACAATGACGTGTTTCATCAGGAACCTCGGAACACCAGCTCAAATGAGTTGTCTGGACTCGAAGCTTCGCTCCATCGAAAACAAGACCTTTCCCTTTGCGGACTGAGACAAAAGCTCCCGCCAAGGACGGAAGAACCAATCAGGAATCGGCTCCTCAATCCGGCTGCACCGTCCTTGGGTTCTTCTGTAGTGGATGGACGGAACTTTGTGCACTCATGAAGCCCTTTTCATCCAGAAGTTTCAATTTCGCGCGAGCCACTTTTTCGGCTTCGCCTCTGGTCCTCTGGATATCTTAACATCCTGCACGGACAGGTTTGATTGCAATGCTCAATGGTGGCCCAATTCTGGAATTCTGAAACCTAAGAACGCTTTCCACAGACGCGTCTTCAGATGAAAACGCCGTGTCCCCCTGGTGGGCGCCATGTCCCTCTGGTGAGTCACGTGATCATTGAAGCGTGCGTCCCTCTCCCCCCTTAACGCGTCGATTGCTCTTCTCCCTGGCGGGTATTCGAGGGTATTGACCCCTGGCAGGGATCAATGATTAGGAGAGACGTGGGGCATTGATTCTCCACCTCCTCGTGCGTGGGCACCATTTCCAGGCTCAGGCCGGGTTCACATTCCGTGCACTGGGTGCCTTGGAGCGTTAGAGCCCCGTGCAAGTCAACGAGTGCTCCTTTTGTGCCCAGCACTGTGCACCTGCATGAAGCGCAAAGCAACGCACAAGTATTTACAGCGCCAGGGTTGGGAAATCTGCAGAACAGCAAATTTCAGGTCTCGTGACCTGTTTGGCTTGGGCATCAGCTGGTTGTTTTCTCTTCTTAATCTCTGTGCCGACCATACGGAACAGGTTTGCCAAAATCAACGCCAGACAGTCAAGGTTTGTTGAACACAACGTGGCAGAGCTGAACCCACACCCACGTGTTTGAGATAGCAATAACTGTTTTCTTTGGATGAGGCGGGTGGGTGAGTGAGAGAGTGAGGCCTGGGCCCCGGAGTTCTCGTGCTGATGCGGACGGAAGCCCGTGATCCAGGGTTAACAGGCTGAAAGCAACCTGTTACATCAAGAGCTCTTTACAGCCGCCGCCGATCCAGCTTTTCAGGAAGGAAGAATGGCTCTGCTTCGATTTCCCTGTCCGTATTCAACACTGACCTGAAGATACGAGTCGGAACGAGGCTGCATTCAGAATGTTATCAACATCGCCAGGAAAACCTCTCACGAATGGAACACAGTTTTACAGGCGTTTGTTCAAAACATGATGTGTTGGGCTTGGAGCTTCTTATCCATCATGAAGGTCCTTGAGGCGCAGCGTTGACTGATCTCCCTCACGGCTCAATCAATATCTCCATTCACTCTCCTGATACCGGACAAAAGCGACATTTCGACGCAGACGCGTTCAGTAGTGATGGTTATGAATCATGAAGATAGGGATCGTGCGAGCGCAGACTACCCCTGTGAAGCCCGTTATGACTCGCACCGAGTGGCCTCTGCGTTTCCCCCCTTTTCTTGGTGCACAGATAAAGACGTGAAGACACGACTCCAGTGTCGGGTCAGGTCGGTTCTTAAGGGGGTCGCGCACTGCGCGTGGTACGAGTACCACAACATTTTCTGGTTCCTCGCCACGCTGGACCATGCATCGCACGACGCATGGAGGTGCACCTCCATTGACTCCTGTACAAAAACAGTATCTGATGAGGGCAACTACATGCCAATGGCTTTTGGAGCGACCAGCCAAATGCCTCCCCGGGTTCAGGACGCGACATGAGGGTTGGTTCCGGAATCTCCCAATCACATTCACAGAACAAGTCAGTTTCAGAATGTCCCACCCAATTTCAAAGCGCAGAGCAACTTTTCTGACAATCAGAGGCAGTCAGACCCAGGTGCCACTTCTGGGCCAGGATGCCCCCACCTGCACTCTGAAACCACAATCGCAGGCCCAGCCCCACCTCCAGTCTGACTTGGGGCAGCCTGAAACCCCCGGCATCACCTGCTCTTCCTCCTGTTTCCTGGACACTGGTCAAATAGACAAACAAGAAGTTCCGAGGCGGGAACCCTGATGGTCGCGGAAGCGCAGGGGGTGGGGG
>JAAUXT010071420.1_pt1 | contig 11180 bp, 7 predicted proteins | sample 7278171 | NCBI WGS metagenome assembly JAAUXT01 (sample SAMN14350112, study PRJNA611818) | marine sediment metagenome | isolation source: surface marine sediment (1.8m) | place: French Polynesia: Moorea | collected 2018-08 | reverse complement strand
GTGAGAGAGACACTATATTGTTGAGATATTGAGAGAGAGGGTGGTGTCGAGAGAGAGAGAGAGAGAGAGAGAGAGAGAGAGAGAGAGAGAGAGAGAGAGAGAGAGAGAGAGAGAGAGCACTGAGTCGACGCCCTTTCCCGATCTTTTTGTTGGGAATCCGGGTAAGTGTCGTGCAGGTACTGGCCAGCTTTGGGACCCAAAATCATTTCAAGTGGAAGAGGGGTACAAGAACAGGCTTCACGTTTGAACCCGTTCACAACTGATCCAGAACCCACACAGTGAAACAAAAAGGTCTGCCCCCTCATGGTTGCCCCCTCCACCCTTGACCAGACCCTCCCCGCCCATGTGACCCTCTCCCTGGCTCCACCCGTTGAACAGTCTCCCAGCAAATGCATATCACTCATAATCTGCCGCGGCCTGCGCGGCCCGGCCCTCCGCGGGTCATGTTCTGCTTGTCACCCGGCTGGCCCTTTCTTGTAGCACAAATTTAATTTCCTGATTGGGATTACGGAGAGTGTGGCTCTGCGGGGCGGTTGTGTCAGGGCGGATCCAGCCAGGGTCAAGATCGGGGGGGGGGGGGCTTTCAATGTGCGCGTTCGATTTACGCGTGCTGCCGGGCCGAGTGAGCCCAAGTGGCTGACTTCGGCTGTTTCACCCCAGCTCCAAGCCAAGGGTAAAGTGGCGCCACTTTGACAGCGGTTATCCGCATGCGTAAATGGAACACAGCCATTGCTGAAAATACAAAAGACAGCAAAATTTTTCGCTCCGGCGGGTGCGCAAAACAAGAGGGCGTGGTCCTGGCAAAGGACCCACCCGCGGGTGCGCGTGCGCAGGTTCCCCTGGATCCTCGGGTCCCCGGCGGCGGCGGCGGCGGCGGCGGCGGCGGCGGCGGCGGCGGCGCGGGGCTGAGCCCCATCGATCACAGCGGCGCCGCCGCGAGCAGCGGCCGAGTCGCCCCGAGTCGTAATGGACGGACGGAAGGCGCGCCGAGGGGGGCGGGGCGGAGACGCCGCGTTCACACCGCCTGCTGCGTCATGCGTCATGCGTCACCATGCGTCACGCGTCACGCCTACTGCGTCAGGGAGTTTCACTTTGGTTGACGCGTGGGTCGTTCTTTGGGCTGACGTCAAAAATTCTGCCATTGGGTTCAATGTTAAATTTTGACGCTGACGTCAAAAAGATGGCCGCGCATCACCAATGTGAAAACCGCTTCACGCGTCAGGTGTCATACGTCATGCACGCCTTGCGTTCTTACACAACATGGTCCGTGTGCGCTGCATCAGAGGTCTTCCTGTACGCACGATGATCGTCTGAGTGAAAGTGGGGGTCCGGTACGATTTCGCGATACACGTGGCTTGCTTCGCACTGGACGATGCGTCGGGCGTTGCATTTTGGTTCTGATTTTGCACTGAACGCGTGACACATAGAGCAAGCCAGGAGGACAAGTAGTGACTTGTTCCGAGATTTGCACGACGGCGCGGTGGTTCTGAGCAGTTAAACACAGGAGGATTTGAGCCCAGTGCACCTGGATCCTTCAGAACCAATGTTTCACCCCGAAGATTTTGCAGCAGATATATAGATGTTCACACCTCGTCTGCAGAAACCACAAAAGGATCGTGGAAAGATGAGGGCCACAATGCATCGCGTACTGACTTGAACGAAGACGCAATGCAGGGTGCGTCCGACATAAAATTCACAAACAATGCAACGCCCATTGATCTTCAAAATTGTAATCTGGATCCAGATCATTTTTAGGTCGACGCACCGCCCGTTGACTTGTGCAGAGACGTGAACCAAACCCAGGTCTGATGAAACTGCTGAGTCCGATAATTAGAAATTGTTTCTGCTCCAGAGCAGAATCCAATTCATCTCTTTCTCCTCCTTCTCTCTTCTGGAGCAGGGGCGGATTCAGGGGGCGTCCGGGGGGCGTCCGGAGGGGGGGGGGCGTCCGCGGCCACCACCTCGTGTTGCCTTCATTGCGTATTCACAAGCGCAAACTGTTGAAGTTTTGCCGGAAATTTACAAAGTCGGAACAGGTTGTCCAAGGGGGCGGGGCACCGCCTCTGTCCGAACCCTCAATCCTGACTCCGCTCCTGCACCCCATTCCTCCTGGAACTGTGGCTGCTGCAGCAGCGGCAGCAGGAAAACAGAACCACTGTACAAAGTGCAGGTGTCGGCCATCCCTTCTGTTGCGAGTCAAAACAAATCAGAGATCCAGATTAAATGGGCGATTTAGATGTTTCTGCAAAGCGGGTCTGCGGCAGAAGGGGAGACTTCTGAGGGAAAGGGTGCCCCGTTCTATTGGCGTACGGTTCAGGCCCCGTCTCACACCGAGTGCGTCACGCGTTGCGTCTCTGCGCAAGTCGATGGGCGTACCTTCCTGTGCAAGTCAACAAGCATTCCATCCCTGAACAAGCTGATGGAACTGCGTTCCTGCACAAGTCGGTGGGCCCCAAAGGTTCGAGTCAGTGGGTACTGGCTTCTCTGCCTGTACAGAAGTCAAAATCAGCAACCCAGAGAAAAACAAATGAACGTGCATTGTGTTCACGTTGCAACACGCACCGCATCCCTTGCCAATGAATGGTACCCCCCCCCCCGTACGGGTACAAGAATGTCAAAGGGTCAATGGGCAGTGCTTGGGTAGTGCGTCGATGAAAAGCAAGACACGGCACATCCAGTGTAAAGCGACGATGTAGCAACTTCCAGAGGACTCATTCAGTGTGAAACAGTCTTCAGACCTGTGCGAGCCGGGCCTGCGCGCTCCCCCCCCCCGCTCTCCCAGCGCGCATCTGTTGGGGTCGGAATCCCATTTTTCATATTCCGGATTTGTGCGATTCCAGAAGCAGCGGATTCGTTCTCAGGGACCATGAAATGAAGAGTTTCTGCAGGCCGGGTTCTCACGGGACGCGTCATGCGCAGCGTCCATGCGCAGGGTCAGTGAGTGCGTCTCGCTTTGCGCCACTGCAGTGTCCATCGGGCAGTTTTAGCCGTGGTCAATTTTGTCTGCGCGTGGCATGACGTTGTTCGCGCGTTCTGTATGACGTAACAGAGAACGTCACACACACGGAGATTTCACAGCGGCAAAAAGTGCCGCACGTCAACTTTTTCATTGGCATGACAATGTAGGCAAGACGCCGCTATGTTGGGATAGAAGCAAGTATGTTCAGACAGACAATTGCCCGCTCGCGTGAAAAATTTTCACATCTCCGTACCGTCATGGACAAGATACACAGGAAAAGTTTGCTGCGTCCTGTTCACAAACTGTGCGAAAACCGAACACCGTGTTCAGTGTTGATTGCATGCTGCGTTGCCACTCGCAGAGACGCAACGCTTGACGCAGCGGGTGTGAACGCGGCCTCCTCCTCAGGTGCTCCGCGCTAACCAGCCTCGCCATCATCATAACTCATCATCTCCCTTACCGCTGACTCTTTGTCTTGTGCATATCATTGCAGATCCTCCACTGGGAGTGAGTACGTCTCACAGGATACTCGCCGCATACTTGGGAGTACTCACCACAGGATATCCGGATCAAAACGAGACTATCTGGAGTCGTGAGAACAAACAGATAATCCGGATTCTGGAGATCCTGGATCTGAGAGATTATCCTTGAGCGAGACAGACAGACAGACAGACAGACAGACAGACAGACAGACAGACAGACCGGAAGCTCGTCCATCATGGCGGAAGTGACGTGGCTCGTGCTGTCGCTCGTCGTCGTCGCGCTCGTCGGAGACGCCAGCGTGCTGCCGCTCGGGTCCAGATCAGGTACGTCGTCACTTCGCATTGGTCCATCCGGCCCCGTTCAGTTCAAGCGCGTCCATCGTGATCGGAAATTTTGAAGTCACCCAACGGCTGAATTCAAACTCGCCCACATAGGTGAGACTCAAGTGGGACTCGCCCAGATTGAACTCACCTGATACGGCCTCGAATGGTTCGAACTCGCTCCACTCAAAATCTCGCCTCTCGTCTCTTTCGTCGGAATCTTGATGGTCTCAAACAAGTTTGACTTGCTCACCAAAGACTTGTAAGCGCAACAAAATTTCACTTTCAAGACCATGGAATCTTGGCTGGTTGGAATCTGGCATTTATTCGGAAGGAAAGAAAGGAGAGTCAGAGCTTGACTGAATTCGAGCACGATCAGAGTGAACTTATTTGACTTATCTGCACCGGAAGTGACCTTTGCGCACCGTTCCGTCAGATCAAGACCCGTCCAGCGTACCCAACGTCCTCGAAAGAAACAGCCCGCAGAAACGGGACGGGCAACCAACATCAGGAAACGGACAAACGTGCAGTCACCTGACGGCACAAAATTGGGGGAGCAAACTCATTTGTTCTCGTTCAGAGGGGGGGGGGCAGGCAGCCCTCCCGGCTCACCCCGTGGATCCACCGGGAGCCCCCCCCCCACTGTCCGCCTCACTTGACACGCGTTGACGGATGGTGACAGAAGCCGGTCGGGCACCTCGTTCCCTATTCACAGAGCTTTGTTTCCGGGCCCCGTTTACACGTGAGGAGCGCGCAAACACAACGGTGTCGTCACTGAATGCACTCAGCACATCGTTACATCCTCAGGCCTGTTTTACACCGCAGGCGTCACGCGTTGCGTTCTCTCGTTCAGGGACAAGGGAGGGTGGAACATGAGTGTGTGTGTGTGTGTGGGGGGGGGTGTCTCCCACCATTCGAAAAGCAAAAATTGTTGAACACTGGAGAGAAGCGCGCGTGGACACCCATTCCTTAAGCGCCCCCCCCCCTCGGGTCGGACGTGTCCCTCTGTAAGCGACGCGGTGACGCCACGCGTAACGCACCCGACGTGAAACGCTTTCCTTGTTGTTTGAAAGTCAATGTTTGGGTGCGGTGAACGCGGTGAACGCCGTCGGTTTCCGCGTGAGCGCATTTTAACCGGAAAATCACAAGTGACACCAGCACGTGTCGCGTCAATATTCGCGCCTTCAGGTGTGAGGACTGCTTCACACTGGGTTTGCGTCCCTGCGCAAGTCCAAAATTTTCGAACGTCATCAGAATTCACACTCAATCCAAATTTTTTTGTGCCCCTGTGCAAGTCAAAAAGTTTTTGTTCTTTTTTCCAACAGCGAACCCACCTCTGTGGTTCTGCGTGAGTTGTGCGCACGTGCGCGCTTCGTTTCACCCGCGCAGCTCTCGTCAACGCGCATGCGCACCCAGCGTGAAACGCGCTGATGACAAGTGCAACTAATGCTGCTTTGCACATGGCACGACGATCTTTACCCACAATTATGATCTTCTCCCCAGAGACAATATCGAAGGCGCTTCCATCGCGTTAATGGCAGTGTTGTTGCGGCCGCGTTTTGCCATCGCGCGGGGAAATTTCACGCTGCATTGAAGCTGGGTTCACGCTGAGTGCGGGGGGCTTTGTGCGGCATGCCCTCACCGGTGCATCGCGCGTCTTGGGTGTCACGTGGGACCCGCACCTTCGCTTTGCGCGTTTGTCGGAGCTGTCACTCGATTCCATTGCAGTTGTTCGTTGCATTGTTCGGTACTTTTGAAAGCATTCGTGCACTTTCGTGTGCTGTCGTTCTCGATGTGCTGCTGACATAATTGCAGCTCCACCTTTGGGGTACAAACTTGTGCGCTGGGGTTTCACGTGAGTGTGCAGTGTCCTTACCATTGCGCCACTGTTTTACTGAATGGGCACTGCCTCTAACACCGTGCCCCTTTTTGCATTGGACCAGTTGTGAGAATAGGACGTAAGGATGTGATCCTCTGCAGGGGTACGTCAAGTCCATCTGGTGACTTGAAAACGGGAGTCTCTCCCGACCCTGGATCCACCACACCCCCGGTGTGACGCTCGCACTCAGAATTTTCAATATTTGAACGCACCCGCGAGACGAGCGATTTTCACCTCGACCAAATTGACGAAGCCACGGGCGTCACATCCATCAGATTTGCGCGCAAAAGTGTTTGTGCAAACGAGGCCCTGGAAAATGGAAGGCTTTGCAGGCTTTGTCTCAACACATCAACGCTCCAGAATCTGCACACACGCACACATGCACACACACACGCACGCACCACTCACTCACTCACTCACTCACTCACTCACTCACTCACTCACTCACTCACTCACTCACTTTCTTTCTGTCTGTCTTTCTTGCATTCTTTCTTTCATTCTTTCTTTCTTTTCCCCTTTCTCCTTTCTTTCTTTCTTTCTTTCTTTCTTTCTTTCTTCCTTTCTTTCTTTCTCTCTCTCTCTTTCTTTCACTCTTTCTTCCGTTTTTCTTTCCTTCTTCTTTTTCTCTCTCTCACGCGCACAGGCGTACACACACGCACACATAAAAACGCAACCGTGCGACAGTTCGTTTCCAAGGAAACCTTCAGGGGGAAGTTGTCATCTTTCACGGCGCGTTCCCTGCTGCCCGGGTCCCGGTTCGTTTCCTGGCGCCACATTGGGGAGATTTAGCAAATACGTGCGGTGGAATTCCGACGTGCCCTCAATACGTGGCTGACGACATAACCTCCTTTGGCCTGTCAATGTGGAGACCAAGGTCAGCTATGCTATGACCATATTTGGCAGATCAGGCAGAACATACCGGATGTTTTTCACGTGTGTTGTGAGTGATCCACGGAAATTACGCCTGGTGGTGAGCAGTGTCGTAGGCGGCAGTCTACCGGGTGTATTTCAGACAAGCATTGCTAAATCTCCCCATTTCCTGGCAACGCTCACGTGCGTGAATTATTCAACAGGAAAATGGGGAAGAAAAAAAGCGGAGAAGTTTGTTTGACATTGTGTCAGGCGTGATCTTTGCAGGGCGGTGGGGGTCACGTGTGCTTCACACTGCGTGCGTCGTGCGTTTGCGTGTGTTCCACGCCAATCACGCACGGGCAGCAACTCAAGTCGTTTTTACATTGGTGCCGTCGATGTCAAAACTTCGACGTCTACAGCAACATTTTTACGTCAATGTCAAAATTGAACACAATGCCCAATTGGTGGGCATCAAAAAATTGTCCAGACCAAGGACATCATCCAGAAAAGTTGCTGTCAACGTTAGAAAAAGCTGACGCGGTCATCAACGTGAAAACCCCTTCAGTGACGTAGCACGCTTGTGCACGCGTACGGACGCAAACGCGTACAGTGTGAACCTGGCCTGTTGCGGAGGCAGCAGCTGTCAGGAAGTTGCAGCTGCAACTGCAGCAGAAGGAGGGGTGCCCGCAGGCAGGCGCAGGGGTCAGCAGGCAGCTTGTGTTACCCCGCAGCGCGAGCCGTGCAGCGACTTCTGAAGATGGAATGTCAAAACGTTTGAAGCGTGCAGCGGCTGCAGGAATTTCAACAAGCAACAAGGGGCGCGCACGCGGATTCAGGTCCGGGAGACCCCCCCCCCCTCCAGGGGGCACCAACAAGAGACACAACGAGAGAAAAATTTAAAGTTTGGAAGTTTTCGTCGTTCTCTCGAAGACTCTTAGCTGTATTGCCTGGAAGTCAAAGAATTCAGTGTATGGATTCAAACGTGTGCATGGGAATGGTAGAAGAAGTTGCAAAGACATCTGGTGATGTAGGAAGTCCAGACACCCCTGAGCCCTGGAAGCCCCTGGATCCGCACGGACCGCCTCCGCGGGTGTGAAACACACACCGAGCATCTCTGTCAGCAGGGCAGGGCAGATCTACCGCACCTGAGGCCACGTTCACAGTGGATGCGTCACGCGTTGCGCCCCCTGCACACACAGGCCAACAGACGCTGCGTCTTCGCGTGCGCTCAAAGCGTCATTTGTTGCGTTCTTCTGCAATGCAACAATTTCTGCGTCCACCGTGGGGAAAAATACGCCGTGTCCGTGCTTCCAAACTCAGTGGTTGGTCTACAGGAATGTATGGCTGCAGTTGTTCAATTTTGAGATGACCATTTTGGAATTTAGATCTTGTAAAATGTTCTGGTCATTGTTGTCCTTTGGCCATTTGTATGAGAAATTTTGGTCTGGGGTGGTGGTGAAAAGGTGTGACATTTGTGAAACCTACTCGTATACCAAAGTCAGATCCTTCTCAGTTGTGTCAGCAAACGCTTTGTACAAAACCAGGCAGGTTTCTCATCAACGTGAAAGCATTCTGCAAAAACTGGCCGTTTTTTGAAGAAAAAAAAACGCCTTTTCGCACAGGGACGCGACGCGTGGCGCCCCCGACGTGAACGCGGCCGGGGCCGGAGCCGGAAGCTTCGCGCCTCGGGTATGTTCGGGTAATTGGGATCGCGTCTTCGCTGCCGCCGCTGCGATGATGGAGTCTAATTCACCAGACGCGGGGTGCGAGCCGCGTGGTTAGCGAGGTCTGCGGAGGCGTTCTGAACGGTGTGAACAGCTTGATACGCGGCAGGTCTGCTTCACAGTTCTGTGTCGAAAACTTCCCATGAGTTCTGCGACGCACACAGCAGCAATGGGTCTGTTTCACACAGGATGCACCTCAGCGGATATGGCATGGGGAGCCATGGTCTGCAGTTCAGTGCTGCATTTCCTGATGTGTTGTTGTGCATTGGGGTCAGAGGGGCACCCCTGGGGAACCCTGGGTCCACTGAACCCCCATGAACCAGGCTGTACGTAGCTCCGTGTGTACTACGGGGTTTGGGGATCGGCCCTGGCCCCTCTGGGTCCCACTGGGAGCCAGGTGCCAGACCTGCATATGCTGTACACTGGGGTTAAGCGGTTGCCCCCGGACCCCCTGGACCCCCGGGCCCCTGGATCCGCTGGACCCCCGGGAGCCTGGCCTGCAGCTCGGCATGTGTTTCTCACCGGGGGAGCGTGAATCAGTGATTTGAATAGCTGTTAATGAAGGTGTCGCGAGGCTAATAGGAGTCATGTATCTCTGCACCTCGCGCCGGGGCTGCAGCGCCAGCCTCGCAGTGTGTGACACAAAGATGCATCGCCATTCTGGCAGTGAGTGATTTGGTACTGCTGCACCATACTGCTACACCATCCTCGCAGTGCAGTGTGCGAACTGTCGCTGCAGCGCCGTCCTGGAATGAGTGAACGGCGCTGTTCATGCATTTGCACTGAGAAGTGGAGCATCAAGGACGGCGCTGCAAAGCGAGACTGTAGGTCTTTGCTGTGACAAGCGATTGCCCCGGAAAACACCTCGGATGAAGGCCGGATTCACACTGAACGCGTCACTGACCCCATTAAAGTTATCTCCCCCCCCCATTCTAATTTTTACGCCACAGAAAAAACTTTCACTTTTCTAGAAAATGTTTCAAAGTTGAAATCATCCCCAAAGGATGTCGGGGCATTCACTGGCCAGATTCTGGTTCGATCTGTTTGCCTCACGTGTACTGGTTGGGGGGGGGGAGTCCAGAACACCGAGGGCAGCTGGAACGCACGACGCGTCCTGTGTCACCTCGGCCCGGAGGGACAGGACGCACTCCGCGCGGGGCAATTACAGGGGCTTCAGCAGTGTCTTTAGAAAGAGGACCCGCAAAGGGCAGAGCCGTGCTTGCAGTTTGTGGCACGGGCGAGACAGTCTCAAGCGAACTCTGGTGCGAAGGAGGTGATGTGTGAGCTCTAGAGAGCTGTGACTGTGAAAGGAACAAATGCACACTGTGTCTCTTTCGTTCGTATTCTTTCTGTGTTTGTTTTTCTCTCTCTCTCTGTTTCTCTTTGTCTCTATCGGTTCTTTGTCTCTGTTTTTCTCTGTCTCTGTATCTGTTGCACTGACGGACAGACAGACAGGTACACACACATACACACACTCTCTCTTCTGTGCTTGTTGCTTGGGAAACCTTTGGGTTTGTCCCCCTTGCTGCAGGGACGGCGTTGTATCTGGTTCCCGCTGCCTCAGATTGACGTTATCGGGTTCCCGGCGGTGCTGGAGGCAGGGCGGGGTAATTAGAGAATTAGAAATCTCATCAATTCAAGATGAGGCGGGGGGGGGGATCCGGGGGTCGGGCAGGGAGACCAACCCTGGGGGTTCCGACTCAAGAGAGGGAGGGGGGAAACTTGGTTTTGGTGGAGATTCATAAAGCGATGCCACCACCAAAAGCAAAAAGGAAAAACAATTTTTACTTGCAGTTTTGAGGGTTGAAAAATTGTGTTGCAGGCTGCATGGTCCCTGCAGTGAAGCGCTGTATCCCCGGACCTGCCACCTGATTGATATGGTGTGGCGCATCTCCAGCTTCTCCAGTTTTCTTCACGTCCTGACCAAAAAATAAGCTGGGATCAGGAAAATTAAAATGGCAGGGAAGTGTTGAGTGTCAACGAAAAAGGTTCATTGCTTCACAAAAAATGCGACTTTAATTTGATCCCTGAGATTTTCTGCCTTTAATTTGTGCGACATCAAACACCTCATGTTGGGGGAAAATGAGGTGTTGTGGATGTGAGCTTCACGTTCCGACCTGAGGCTTGCTTCACTGGGGTGCGTCAAGTGTTGCGTCTCTGCACGTCAAGGGGCTCCGCAGCGTCCCTGGCGGCTGGGCGCTCACAGACGTTCGTGAGAAACGCAACGCGTCACGCCACACGGGGACAACGCATGAAGGGGTTTTCACGTTGGTGACGTCGTCATGTTTTTTGACGTCGACTGACGTCAACGTCAAAATTTAACCTGACACCCAATTGGTGTGCATCAAAAAACGGTCCAGACCATTCTTTGACGTCGTCAAAGAAAAGTTGACGCCATCACCAATGTGAAAACCGCTTTAGATTTGCAGCACGACGCAGGGTCGCGTTTCAGGCCAATCAACACGCGAACCTGACCCCAGGTCTGACTGGCTGTATCAAACTCTCCAGAGGATGCTGGATTCAGACAAACTTGCTGAAGGGGATCCAGGGTTGAGAGAAAGAGGACCCACTGCCTTGGGTGGAGCGGCTGAAGCTCTGGAACATTTTGTTTGTGTAAAGACAACTTGTGCTTGCGCCGCAAAAGGTGCAAAAAAGATAGATTCTATGTTTTGTTCAAGGGCCAGATAATCTCGGCCCGCCACAGGCGCCCTTCCAGGGTAAGCCTCGATTTCGATGAAGAAGGCGTCGTCCATGGGCTCGAATTTACGTGTGTCAAACCAACTTTGTCAGTTTATTTTTAGGTGATTTGAGGTGGGTTGCACGATTTGGGCTGATGAGCCAAATCGGTGCGATCCAAATCGAAGCACCTATAGGCAGCCTCTTCCAAAAGTATGTCAGCAGCACTTTTATGGTCAAGATGAGGATTGATTTGGGATCTTAAGGACTCTTTTGGTTCATTTTGG
>JAAUXT010005063.1_pt1 | contig 11180 bp, 9 predicted proteins | sample 7278171 | NCBI WGS metagenome assembly JAAUXT01 (sample SAMN14350112, study PRJNA611818) | marine sediment metagenome | isolation source: surface marine sediment (1.8m) | place: French Polynesia: Moorea | collected 2018-08 | reverse complement strand
TTATCTCAGTTTATATGTGTGTTCGTCTGTTTCTCTCTCTCTCACACACTCGCTCTCTCTCTGTCACTCTCACACTCTCTCTCTCTATAGATCTCACTCTCTCTCTCTCTCTCTCTCTCTCTCTCTCTTTCCTCCCCCTCCTCCCTCTCTCTCTCTCCTTCTGCTCTCTCTCACCCTTCTCTCTCTCTGTCTCTCTCTCCTCTCTCTCTCTCTCGCTCTCTCTCTCTGCTCCAAAGTGGATAAAACACAACTTACAGGATCAGCTCCCATTGTTGGAAAGAGGTTGGGACATTGGATTTTCAGGACCAGGCCCCTGCTGCCACCACCCCTTCCCCCACCCACCCACCCAGACACACACACACACGCGCACACACACCACACACACACACACACACACACGTGGATCTGACCCAGTACGCATGATGATGATCGTGTGTTGTCCACAGACCAGGAACTTTATGCATGACGTTTCCATCAAACGTCGCGCCACTCACCAATATCGAGAGTTGTGTGGTGATTGGCCAGTGCCTTGGAAACCGTGCAGAACACAATCAATTTGTGCACTCTTTTGACATTGGTGTTGGCGCGACGTGCGCCTCAAACGCCATGCATAAAGTCCCTATTGTGGACCATCACTGCTGAGGAGCACTGCGCGCAGGACCCTAACTCTCTTCCCGAGGGGAAAATGCACCTTGAGACCTTCATAAGAGCAGCTCTGATGGATCCAGAAGGGTTGTGTGTGTGTGTGTGTGTGTGTGTGTGTGTGTGTCTGTGTCTGTGTGTGTGTGTGTGATTCTGAGGTTTTTGGTGATTACTGCCGGGTACCAGTCGAGCGCGAAGCACAATAGGCGTTGTCTGCCAAAAGTATGGGTACAGCAGTTTCTCCATGAAAATGCTGCTCAATTGTGTTCATAGATTTGTGATTGGTCAAGGTGCTGGGAAGGAAATTGATCAAAATGGCCTCTTTATGATTTGGCAGTGTTCCAAGTCTCTTGTCTGGATTATTGACAGCTGCAAATCTCGCGAGGCCGTTCGGCCAATTTTTGATCTTCTGAACACACTGTGGCTCAGATCAACTCTACCTGCAGGAAGTGTGCCTGCATTGTGCTGCCAGATTCAGAGCCTCTGTCCCTGGATAACACTGAGCTCCCTGGGTCCTCTGGAACACATGCAGACAGAATTGCTTCTTTCCCACCCATGCATTTGTCTAAACCCAGGTTCAAGAGGACATGACAGTGGAGCTTCCTGTTTGTGTGAAGAACAGGTGCAGCAGCCTCCCCAGGCTCTGTACAGTTCTGGCCTCCTGTGTCTGCAGCTCAGCTTATGATGTGCTCCTGGCTCAATACAGTTGGAGATGCACAGGAAGCAGCTCTAATGCTGCCTGGGGCTTCTATTGCCAACTCTCTTTACTGGCTGCAATGTTGCACATCACTCCTTCAGGCTTCTGCATTCCCCAGAGGACAAAGGCAGACACACTGGACAATGTGTTTGCAGAGTTTTTAAATTGGTCCAATAGCAAGGCAGAATACAGTGCATCATTTTCCAAATCAATTCCACAACACTCGTGTCAGGGAATTTTAAATTTTTGTCTCTTTTTCCCTTCTCCTGAAAGGAACACCAAATGGCAGGTTATCTCAGAACAAACACATTTCTTCTGATGTTGGTTGCCACCAGAGCAGATGAGTCTCTGCATCACCTTCTCTCCTCCACCAACATCCTTCAAGATTCACCAAAACACTTCATGGAATATGTTGAAGAATTCCTCACCTTTTTCACAGAAAAACATTTGTGCAGAAATTCCAACATCTCAGTGTCACCTTTTATCAGCAAATTATTCACATTGTCTCTGAAATTCGTGGAGGTAAGTGGAGTACACCCTCCATTTCACCCCAGAGTGGAGAGGACTTTGACTGACAAGGGACAGAAAATTGATATGAAATCAGTACTTGACAAACAACATGTGAAATATTTGGAGAAAATTCCCCACAGGAATCTTCTACATTTTGAATTTTTCTCTGAGATAAATCTCACTGTCAGGACAAAGAACACACTGGTAACTAAGGCAGCAGGATTTTTACCATTTTTGGAGAGAACACTCAGAAAACATGAAATTGACTGTTACACATGGAGTTTCAAAATTGATTCATACTTCTTTGGACTGAATTTAACAGTACACACATTTTCCTCTCTGAACCAGATCACAAAACCATGTCAGAGTTTTGTTGAAGTGGACAGCAGTGTGAACCATATTTTCTGTGGACAGCACTCCTGCTTCAGTCTCTACCTGATACAGCAGGTCACAGTGAAGCTTGAAGCTCATGTTGAAGCTCATTACCAATTCAATGTGTCTTACTCAGTAATGGACATAGTTTTAAGAAGTGGCAGCTTGAGGGATCCACGCCTTGCTGACCAAAATATAATATACTTGCAAATTGTGTACATCTTATCAGCAAAGTTGGTGCTAAAACATTCTGAGAGACAACTGGAAATCAGTACAAGGCCTGACAAGTTTGTGTCATTCCTGCTCAGTGTTGAAAAGATGAAGTTTGTGATTGTGTCTCTGAGGAGAATGTTTTTGAAGAGGTGTTTGATATTTGATGGACCAGGTGTAAGATCCCAGATGACAGAGGCAGTGTCTGTTGCTGAGTCCTCTTCCTACAGCATGTCTACTTTTCAGTGTTTGATCCACACATGGACCAATGGGTCACAATTCATTGTAAATTATTCCTCTAAGAATCTGCACTCAACTCTGTCTCTCTATGTGCACAGAAATCAGCCTCCAGTTTCATACACTTTCCCAAGAAAAGATTGCAACAAGATTCCCTGTGTGTTTGAGGTGGGAACAGATGATGGTAGATCTATCCATGTCAACATGACTGTCACAAAGCTTCACTATGCTGGAGTGGAGAGCCTCACCTGTAGGTATGGTGGCCTTGTTGCTGGAGAATTTTATAGGGTTGAGTACAAACACAGTGCCACCTTGTGCAGAGAGCACAACAGCAGGAGGAAAGTGAGCAGGAGCCTCTACTCCATGTCCTCCTCCACCACAGTGCTTCTCTACTGGTACAAGCCCTACAGCCTCATCCGCGTCACGGTAGAGGTCAGCACCACCACATGCGCCCCTGTGCTGCTGCCCTCCAGGGCTTACGCTGAGCACTGCTTTGAAGATGACCAGGGCATATGCCAAACCCCCTGCATGAGACGATGTGAGGAGTTCTTCGATCGTCTCATTCATCACACAGTCACGCAACTGTCATACCCCAGGAGAAGACAAGTTCAAGTGCTCTTCAGAGGAGGGGATGAGTGCGTCACCTTCCAGATATTACCAGCTGTGCAGCTGGAGCACACAGACCTGCACTCCCGCCATGCCTCCTGTCGGGACGGGAGGGGGCAGCAGATGGTCGAGCTCAGACCCATATCCGCCCACACCTCAGAGCACCAGACCCACAGGTTTCACATGAAGGGGTCACTTCAGAACTGCGACCCTCACAGACCCACCAACTTCTTTGCCCTGCGTGGAGATGCCATTTTCAAAACTTGTCACGGAGACTTCAGTGTTTCCACCACAGGAACTCCTCAGTTCTATGAGGCCATGATAGAGACTCAAGTCTTTGTTTATCACACTGAAAGTTGGACAGACATCACTTTTGAGTCCATTGATGAAAAGAGAGAAGGTGAGGTTTACACCTCAGCATTCTCCAGCCATCTTGATTCTCAGCTTCTCACCAGAGCCTTTCAGCAGGTGAAGAAGCTCACAAGAGACCCTCTGTATGTGGTTTCCCTGGAGCTGAATCAGGAGGACCAGACTCCATCCATCCACACGAGGCTCAACAGTGATCAGGTCCTCCTCTATGACCTCTCTGCCACCCCAACCAGAATATTGAACAATGATGCTGTACCAGCTTTTGCACCTCCCTACCTCACATATGAATACTACATACAGAATTGGCATCACTTTGAACACTTCAGGCAGCCATACACTCGATACTGGGCCAGGAAAAATTATTTCTACCCCAAACACCCCCCAGTGATATTTTATCCCTTTATCATAAGATATGACCAGGTAAGAATCTCTAGTTGCATATATGTCCTGAACATCACATATTTGTTTTTTGAAAGGCTGTTTGAGTGCTTTTCAGGTGATTTGAGGTGGGTTGCGCGATTTGGGCTCAAATGAGCCAAATCGGTGCAAGCCAAATCAAAGCACCTATAGGCAGCATCTTCCAAAAGTATGTGTACAGCAGTTTGATAATCAAGATGAGGATCAATTTAGGATCTTTTAGGCTCTTCTGGTTCATTTTGGGTTGGGATAATGCACCAGGAAGGAATTTGTCAAATTTGAATTTTTGGGTTCCTGAGGTCAAAAAGGTTAAATTTGGAAGTGCAGAAAAAATGGGGTGTGGATGGAGAAAGGTCTCTATATCTCAGAAAGTTTAAATATTTGGTGAAAGAAGTATACTGATGAAATATAGTATATTGCATGGGGGTTTGAGAGGTAGCATTCAATTTTTGATATTTGAAAAATTGTACATGGTCTTTAGGTGGGACTATAGTTTGTGTTGAAAAGTCATTTTTAATAGAAAAATAAAAAATGGATACTGGGCAATTCTCTGCATTAATATATGGATCTTGTTGTGAAACAATGTATAAAAGTTCCATTTGCTTGAATTTGTTCCATTTGGGTGTGTGCCAAATGAGTTCCCAAGTTAGAATTTTGATATAAAAGTGAGCCAAATCAGAGCAAGACAAATCAGAGCAAGTCAAATTGGAGCAAGCCAAATCAGAGCAACCAAACTTTCCTCAAATCACCGCGAGCTCCATGGAGCTATTTTGTTGACTTGATAACTTTTGATGTGTGTTCAATCATGTGCTGTGTTCAGGTCACCACCTGGCTCCAATGGAGCTCCAACATTTCATTCTCCAACACAAAAGCTCAGAAGCATATTTCTATTCCTGGGAGAGTTCAAACAATGGAAATGCAGGTTACACAGAGCAACAAAACCCCCAAGGAGACAAAGGTCAAGGTCAACATCAAGTGGTTTGATAAATACAAAACTTACATGACTTCCCGTGGTCCAGAAAAAGTTAGTAAATGTCCCCCAGAAAGAAAACAATTTAGATATGTTGTGTGTGTGAAGCTGGAATTTCCACCAGCAGAAAGCATAAAAGTTTACCATATTGTCTCTGAACCAGGCCAAAAAGTGGTGGAAACCTCCTCTTTTCATCATTTTCTTTTCCACAATATTACCATACCAGTCAGTGCACTCACTTACAAATGCACCTGGACAGAAGCCTCCAGGATCTGCAGAACCCTGGGACAAACTCTGCCTTATTTCACAAGTGAAGAGGCTATGAATGACCTCATTAAACTCCTCAAAGTATCAGGAACCATCCCTCCATATGAAGCCATCTACATAGGTTTGAAAATCAGCAACCTAAAACAGGTTGGTACACTTCCTTCGATAACCATCCAACCTCTTAAATTTGCAATGAGAAAGAAATTGTTCTGTTTTTTCTTGTAACTCAGGGCAATCTCAGATGGCAAAGTGGAAGTCCTGTCTCTTTTCAACTGTATTCAAACACAAACTATGGGAAAGAAGCAACCAGATATGAATGCAAAGATATGATAGTCGCTGATGGTGAATGGTTTTATTATAAATTGTCTTCTCATACATTTGAATGCAGAAAGACTCTACTCAGTGATTACAAGTTCAAAGCAATTGAATTTTCTACTATTTCCAAGTGTGTCAACATTCAAGACACAAAGCAGAAGGCTGCTGACACAATACAACCTGCCCTCTCTAAATCTGGGGTCAGCTGTGGCCTGATGCTTTTGACCAATATGGCAGAACCCCAATGGATTTATGTTCCTTGTGATCAAAGGATTCTTTCTGCTGTTGTTTGCTTCCAACCCATGGCCAGAACCAACACCTCACAAAATTACTTGAGCCTGGAAAAGGTAGAAATGTGTCATCGACACCACCTCACCAAACACAGCACTTGTCTGCTGTTCCTGTGGTTCAGCACAAACACATCACACTCAGTGAAACACCTCTGCAGAAAGCAAGAAAGCACAACAATTTCCCTGACTGACATTTCTCAGTTTGTTTTCCTTTTTGTGGCAGTGGCTGTGGAGATGCCTCCTTTTCTTTTCACAGATAGAAACATACCTGCCAGTTGGTCTGGAACATTCAAGTACAAAAGGTACTCAGATTCAGTTCACTATGTTTATCTCAACACCTCTCAAGCTGCACATGGCATTCAAATATGCAAGACAGAGAAAGTTTCTCTTCTGCTTGAAAGCTATTTGTTCAAGTGTTCAAATTATGGTGTCTACATATCTGTGCTCCATGTTTGTGATGCCATTGCTGATTGTCCAGGTGATCAGTCCGATGAACAATTTTGCCTTTGCAAGGAGCCTGGCACTACAACCCTCAGCTCATACCCATGCAAGTCAGTTGTACTGGAGAACAACAAGACTGTTTGTTCAAAGTTGTATTTTATGGGAAATGACTTCACGTGTCACAAATATGTTGTCAAAGAGCAAAACACAAAAGGGTTGGGTTCAAAAATTGAAGACAATGTTTTTCATTGTGATGATGGGCCACAAATGGACCAGAGTCTGAAGGATGATTTGGTCCCTGACTGTCCTGATGCAGAAGATGAACCCATCCTGCAGTCTGTGCTGAAGCACAACACTCAGTACATGTGCACCAGGCCTGAGGAAATCCCTTGTCTGCAGGGCCACCCTCACTGCTTCAACTTCTCAGATATCTGTGTTTTCAAAATGAATTCACAGAACCTTCTTGTGCCATGCAGAAATGGTGAACATGTGTTGCAGTGTGCTGAATTTGAATGCAGCATGATGTTCAAGTGTTCTAATTCCTACTGCATTCCCTGGAAAACAGTTTGCAACGGCAAATGGGACTGTAATACAGGTGAGGATGAAGATTTTGGGCCTGTGTGTAGCTTTGTAAAAGAACAGTGTTCTCAGATGTATAAATGTAAATTTGCTCTGAAGACCTGTATTCACATTGGAAATGTTTGTGATGGCAATGTTGATTGTGCTCATGGAGATGATGAATACTTGTGCCAACTGAAAAATATGACCTGTCCACAAAGATGCAACTGTCTTGCACATGCAATAGCATGCAGCTTTCTGCCTGATGCAAGGTTTCTGACATTTCATGTGTACCAATACATACACCTCTCCAATTGCCCAATGCCCAAAAGTCTCACAAGAGAGTTTCCACATGCCTTCATACTGCACATGACTGATTTTGAAATCTACCAGCTTTGTGAAAGTGATCCTCCTGAACATCTACTGATGTTGAGTTTGGTGTCAAGATCTGATGTTGACAAAAGTCTTTCTGCAAACTGTTTCCCAACTCCCAAATTGATATCCCTGGACATCAGCAACAACAAAATAGTATTTGTCAAACCACAATCATTTGCTAATCTTTACACTTTAACTCTCCTCAATTTGTCTGACAACCCTCTGCAAAGTCTCCCAGATGACCTTGCAGCAGCTTCATCATTGAAACTCTTTTCATTGAAAAATGTGAGCCTTGCTGAGATTCACAGCACAACCCTTGATGGGTTCAGTGTGCAGCTGATTGAAGCCTCAGATACCAGGGTGTGTTGTGTTGCTCCTGCCCAGTCCAACTGCACTGCAGCTCCACCCTGGTTCTCATCCTGCTCTCATGTGCTGCCATCTACAGCTCTGAAGGGGCTGTTCACAGCAGTGTCAGTCTCCATTGTGGTGTTGAACATGATGACTGTCCATATGAATGTAAACAGTGAGGAGGCTCATGGAGGGTACGTCATGACTGCGGTCACCATGAGTGTCACCCACATGTTGTGTGGAGTTTATCTGGGCTTCACCTGGGTCACTGACCAAAAATATGGAGCAGAGTTCTTTGCTTATGAAGAAGTGTGGAGATCTGGGGCAGTGTGTTTCACATCCTATTGTGTCATTCTGTGGTTCATCCTTCAGACTCAGAGTGTCTCAGCCTTCATGTCCCTGTCCAGGCTCATGGTAGTGGCTCACCCCATGGACACAAAGCTCAAGAGAATCAGGTTTGTCTTGAAATCACTTGTCTTTGTGGTGGCAGCATCTTTACTGTGCAGTGTCACAGTGACAGTTGTAGTGAAGTTTGTACACAGGGTGTTGTCCTTCAGACTCTGTTTTCCTTTCACTGACCCAGCTGGAGCTACAGTCACCAATATTCTTGTATGGATCACCTCCCTGAGTCAAACTGCTGCTGCTCTGGCCATATCAGTGATGCATATTCAGCTGGTGTGTAAAGTGCTGGAGTCACAGAAGGTTGTGAAACAATCCAAGTCCCAGAGCTACTCCAACACTGGGTTGGTTGTGCAGCTGGTGGTCCTGACAACATCCCTGTATGTGTGCTGGGTTCCAGCTGCTGGGGTTTACCTGAGCACCCTGTTTGTGGGGAGGTTCCCCCCAGAGCTGATCCTGTGGACAGTGGGGGGGATCCTGCCCATCAACTCACTCATAAACCCCTGTGTTCTCATTGTGACTTTTGTGAGGAAGTCTGTAAAAACTCTGGTTGGGAAGAGCATGGTTTAGACAATATTTCTGTTGATTTCAAAGCAGTTGAATCAAGTGACCTTTCTTTGAGTGATCAGAAGGAGCTTGATGACTTTGACATGTTTGTTTCTTGCCAGCTGTATGTATCCTTGAGACTATTAATTTGTGCCTGTTTCATTTTCTGTCAAGGTCAGTGTTCAAGACATTTTGTCATGTCAGTACCACACTCACACACAATCTTTCAACTTTCATAAAACACACTGTGCAACCTGAGTTGGACTTGATGCTTTTTCAACAGACTCTACACAGTGACAGGTGTTCTCTGATGCAAAAAGGAGGCTGCAAGTCACAACCCCAAACTATAAGTGAGTCAGAGTCACCAAGATTTGTGTGAAGACCTCCTGATTGCTGTGCTGTCTTTCCTTCCTGGTATGACCCTCAGTCCAAGATCCCCCCTGATCCAGATGTGTGTGTCTCCACAGGAGGGGGGCATCAATGAGGGCGGCCGCTGAGGGGGGGTCCCCTGAGGAGGGAGGGGGTCCCCAGGGAGGGAGGGGGTCCCTGGGGAGGGAGGGGGTCCCCAGGGAGGGAGGGGGTCCCCAGGCAGGGAGGGGGTCCCCAGGGAGGGAGGGGATCCCCCAGGGAGGGAGGGGTCCCCAGAGAGGGAGGGGGTCCCCAGGGAGGGAGGGGATCCCCAGGGAGGGAGGGGGTCCCCCAGGGAGGGAGGGGGTCCCCCAGGGAGGGAGCGGGTCCCCAGGGAGGGAGGGGATCCCCAGGGAGGGAAGGGGTCCCCCAGGGAGGGACGGGGTCCCCCAGGGAGGGAGGGGGTCCACAGAGGGAGGGGTTCCCCCAAGGAGGGAGGGGGTCCCCCAAGGAGGGAGGGGGTCCTCTGAGGAGGCAGGGGGTCCCCTGAGGAGGGAAGGGGTCCCCTGAAGAGGCAGGGGGTCCCCCGAGGAGAGAAGGGGTCCCCAGGGAGGGAGAGGGTCCCCAGGGAAGGAGGAGGTCCCCGGGGAAGGAGGGGTCCCCAAGGAGGGAGGGGGTCTTCCAAGGAGGGAGGGGGTCCCTGGGGAGGGAGGGGGTCCCGAGGGAGGGAGGGGGTCCCCAGGGAGGGAAGGGGTCCCTGGGGAGGGAGGGGGTCCCCGAGGAGGGAGTGGGTCCCCAAAGAGGGAGGGGGTCCCCCAAGGAGGGAGGGGGTCCCCCAAGGAGGGAGGGGGTCCCCTGATGAGGCAGGGGGTCCCCTGAGGAGGGAGGGGGTCCCCTGAGGAGGGAAGGGGTCCCCTGAGGAGGCAGGGGGTCCCCTGAGGAGGGAGGGGGTCCCCGAGGAGGGAGGGGGTCCCCTGAGGAGGGAGGGGGTCCCTGAGGAGGGAGGGGGTCCCCCAGGGAGGGAGGGAGTCCCCAAGGAGGGAGGGGGTCCCCTGAGGAGGGCGGGGGTCTCCAAGGTGGGAGGGGTCCCTTGGGGAGGGAGAGAGTCCCCAGAGGAGGCAGGGGGTCCCTGGGGAGGGAGGGGGTCACCCAAGGAGGGAGAGGGGTCCCTGAGGAGGGAGGGGGTCCCCTGGGGAGGGAGGGGGTCCCCTGAGGAGGCAGGGGGTCCCCAAGGAGCAAGGGGGTCCCTGAGGAGGGAGGGGGTCCCCTGGGGAGGGAGGGGGTCCCCCAGGGAGGGAGGGGGTCCCCTGGGGAGGGAGGGGGTCCCCCAGGGAGGGAGGGGGTCCCCCAGGGAGGGAGGGGGTCCCGGAGAGAAGAGAAATCCGAAGCGCCACTCAGTGTTCTCATTGTCCCGTTGACGGAAACAGAAGCTCGCTGTTCCCATGGTGACGGAAGACTTTACCACAGGAGTAGATTTCCTATTGTTTACCATTTTTTGTTGTTCAACAACAACACAGCGTCTCAGGTTGAACGATGAGAGATGGAAACCTTGAACAAAGCATCAACAAAGATGTGTACTCCTGAAGGTACCCACACATACCAACACACACACATCCTCACACACGCACACAACTCGCATGCGCACGCAAGCTTGCACGGTCACAAAGCCAACGCATACGCACTCTCTCTCTGTTTCTCCCTCCCTCTGTCTGTCTGCCTGTCTGTCTGTCTGTCTGTCTGTCTGTGTGTCTGTCTGTCTGTGTCTGTCTCTCTCTCTGTTTCTCCCTCCCTCTGTCTGTCTGTCTGCCTGTCTGTCTGTCTGTCTGTCTGTCTGTCTGTCTGTCTGTGTGTCTGTCTGTCTGTGTCTGTCTCTCTCTCTGTTTCTCCCTCCCTCTGTCTGTCTGCCTGTCTGTCTGTCTGTCTGTCTGTCTGTCTCTCTCTCTCTCTCTCTTACGATCTCTCACACACTCACACACACACACACATAGAAGCACAATGAACGTGTCGCTCGAGCGTCGGGCAGCCCTCTGGCGGTCAGCAGCTGAACCTCCCGTCCGCAGCGCCTGCTCTCCGCCCCTGTGACCTCGACCTCGCCCCGGGGCTTCCTCCGTCCTCTCGCCTTCCCCACCCGACCTACAAACCGAGAAACGGACACCGGGGGGGGGGGGGGGGGGGGGGGGACCGCGGGGGACGCACGGGGGGGGGGGGTGGGCGGCCGGGAGCGGTGTCGGGGCGCCTCGGAGGGGTGAACTAGCGCTGCGTG
>JAAUXT010098926.1_pt1 | contig 11185 bp, 10 predicted proteins | sample 7278171 | NCBI WGS metagenome assembly JAAUXT01 (sample SAMN14350112, study PRJNA611818) | marine sediment metagenome | isolation source: surface marine sediment (1.8m) | place: French Polynesia: Moorea | collected 2018-08 | reverse complement strand
GTGAAGCAGTAAGTACCACAGAGCTGGAGTCTGGAGCTGATGTTGGTCTGACTGGAGACTCTCTGCACAAACTGGAACCATTTGTCATGATGGAGGACAGAGTGCAGAAGAAAAAGAAGAAAACAGCCAGTGATGATGAGTCGGAGGAAGAGGAAGAAATTGTTGAGATAAAAAGAGAAGTGAAAGTCATGCACCAGGTTGAAGAGAGCATCAGCCAACAGGGCGAGGTGGTGGAGAAAACGAAGGAGGCTGTGACAACCACCAAAGCAAAGAAGATCGTCGAAGCAGGAGCCAAAATCGAGAAGCTTGAGGAAGTTGAAAAGTTGATCGTTGTTGACAACAAAGTGATGGAGGCAGAAGGAAAGGCTGTTCAACAAAAGAAGAAAGCGAAGATTGCTGTTGAGGAAACCACAGAAGAGTCAGTTATGAAGCGAGAGACGAAGAAACCATGGGAGGAAGAGAGTGAGAGTGAGTCGGAGAGTGAGACTGAAAGTGAGTCGGAGAGTGAGACCGAAAGCAGTTCCGAGTACGAAACTGAATCAGAAGAAGAGGTGACAGTGAAAGAAGCGGCTCCCAAAGCAAAACCAACAGAGGAGAAAGTTCAGCCTGACGTTGAAAAGCCTACAGAGAAGAAGAAGCCTGAAGAAACCAAACCTGCTGAAATGGGAAAAGCTCCAGTTGTTGAAGAAATTGCACCTGAACAAGCGCAGCCTGCTGAAAAGAAACCTGATGACAAGAAGACGAAAGAAAAGAAGAAGACAAAAGGAGAAATGGTTACATCTTCAGAAGTAAGTGAGGAAGTTCTTGAGGCCGGCGTCGAAGGCAAGAAGAAGGGAAAACTGGTGGCAAGTGCTGAAGAGTCTGAAGAAGTTACAGAAATGACTCTGGAAGAGAAAAAGAAACGAGGACTGGTAACATCGGAAGAAAGCGAAGAAACCATGGAACTTGTGATGAAGAAGAAGAGGAAAGAAGCGCTGGAGGGGAAGTCGGTCGTGGGAGATGAAGTTGTTGAAGAAGAGATCGCCCCAGAGGAGCAAGAGGCCGCTGAGAGCAAACCCGAAGAAACACCTCAGAAGAAGAAGAAGAAGAAAGAGAAAGAGCCCAAGAAAAAGGTGGTGCCTCAACCAGACGAAGAAGTAAAGAAGAAAGGAGAAATGGTGACATCCGTGAAATCAACCGAAGAGACAATAGAAGGTGCTGTGGATGAAAAGAAAAAAGCCAAAGGCAAGCTGGTTGCCACCACTGAAGAAAGCGAAGAAACCACGGAACTGTCAACGGAAGAAAAGAAGAAGAAGAAAGGACTGATCACTTCCGAAGAGAGTGAAGAGACCATGGAATTGAAAGTAAAGAAGAAACCCACAGAGACGAAGCCAGAGCAGAAGGCGCCTGAAACGAAGCCGTGGGCCAGCTCGTCGGAGGAAGAGAGCTCCGAGGAAGAAGAAAGTTCCGAAGAGGAAGAAAGTTCTGAAGAAGAAGAGAGTTCCGAAGAAGAGGAATCCGAGGAGGAAGAAGAGTCCAGCAAAAGCACCACACCAGTGAGTAAGAAAGATGCTGCTGAGAAGAGCAAGCCCAAAGCAATGGACAAAACACCTGCTGAAGTTGCAGAGAAGCCAAAAGACAAAGCGAAGCCCAGCAAGGATGAAAAGTCCAAGCCATCAGAAGATAAGTCAAAGGCGAAATCCAAAGCTGCTATGATCACAACAGAGGATGAAGAAATCATTGACATTGACCAGAAGAAAAGGAAGAAGGGCCAAGTGGAAGTTTCGGAGGACTTCGAAGAAACCGATATTGCTTTGAAAGGCAAGAAGAAGAAAGAAGTGCCCACTGACAGTGAGACATCTGAACTGACTTCTGACTTCGAATCTGTGACTGAATCTGAAACCCCAGTGGAAGAGGAGGAGACCCACCCGGCGGAGAAGTCCTCCGGGAAACCCGTGGCAGCGCCGACTGTCGTCGAGGCTCCCAAAGGCTCGAAGACGTTCAAAGAGGGCGAGACGTTGAGACTGACGTGTAAACTCGCAGGTCAGACCCGTGTACATACGCAACGGTAGAAATAGTGCTGTTGCTGCATGGAGCCTGTGGATGAGCACAGTTCGTCGGCGTGTCGTCTCGTAGGAGTACCGGACGTTTTGTGCCTGTGAATTGATTTCTTATGTTTTAGACCGCCAAATACATGTATTAATTTTCAGGCTTTCTGTAGCTTTTTTCTATTGTTTGGTCAGCATCCAAGCTGATTTCGCTTCTTCTTGATTTTTGTCAAATGTCTGCCAGTTTTGGCCACATGATTTAGTTGTGCAACGTCGTCTGGTAGGCTTCACAGACTTTGTTTGCGTAAATTGTAGTCGTACCATCGTTTCAATTTCTTTTGTGTTTCAGTTTTGTGAACATGTTGCGCAGTTTGTCCATCACAGTCTCACAAAAGGCTTTGCAGGGTTTTAGCGTGACCCACCCCATTGTTACCATCTAAATGCCCAGAACATCACAACATGTTGAAGTGCAGTCCGTGTGGATCTGAGACAGCATCTTTGTGGTTGAAGTGATCGCAGTGTGGTGCTGCAGTGTCTACTAAACTGAGATTGTCTTGCATGCCTGAGGTTCTGTGTCTCAGAGGTTTTGTTCATGAGGTTCCCTCGGGGAGCGGACGGCTCAGATTGCGTTCATCTTTCTGTGGCGACTGGTGCTTCTGTTGGACGGTGCGACGTTTGGGTTCACAGCGGCGTGCATGTCTCCTTCTGATCTCTCAGTCTTTGTCAGGCTGCCATCTGACGTGGACTCGCATCTGTGTCAGAGGTAGAATGGGACGTCCACTGAGATTTTAACCATTGGCATGGGTGGGGAATCCGTCGTTTGTCATTCACGCAAGTAACGGACAGCAATTGGGTTCACAAAAAAATTCGTCCATAACCACGCTTGATCAGTTTCGTTCTTTTGATTTTGGGATTGAGGGGAACGTTCTGCCCGTTGCAGAGTGGGAATGTCTGACCTGTTTCTTTGCGCTGGCTCTTTGGGAACAACGCTTTGTCATGACCTCCTGTGACCTTGCACCAAAGTGGCTCGCTGCATTCACGGCAACACGACTTCTGCTGCGTCTCGTCTCATTCATGATGGCCGCGACACTCGCGTTCGTTGCGCCTCAAACTTCATTTCTCCTGTCACCGCGATCAAGATCATGATTTGCTGCGTTGCTCGCAAGAAAGCAATTTTTGTTCGAATAGTTTGGTATACATGTGTGCTTCACCTTTCATTGTGGTGTCCACTCGCAAAAAAGTTTCCGTCTGTTGCAATCCGTTTCGTATCTGTGTGTATCTGTAATTTGTCATCGAAATGGTATCATTTTAACATTTTGACACATTTTTTCTGAAGAATCATGAGCATAAACCACTTTTCGTTCATTTTCACTTTCTTGAAAATTTTGTGGTATTCGTGGGCACCTCACTAATTTGTAACACTTCATGAAAGAAACTTTCTGCGATTGAAAACAGATCTGTTACTTGTAAACTCCTGATGTTTGTGCAGCTACATGTTTGTGTGAATTTTGTCAGACCAGACACCAAAACAATCTTTGAAACAAATTGTCCACAAGATACTTTTGACAAATTCTTTTTTTCTGAATCACAAATCAAGTCGTGGTTCAGTGTTTTTCACACAAAATATTCGCTGGTGAAATGGCTGTTTACTTTGCCAGGAAAGCCTCCACCGGAAATCACGTGGTTCAAAGGAGACGAGCCAATCAGCGCCTCACGTCACGACCCACGTGTTTCTGTCACGTGGGATGCAAAGCACGACTTGTGCGTCCTTCACGTGAAGGACGCACGTTTGACTGACGCAGGACTTTACACTTTACGTGCTGCGAACAACAAAGCGGCAATTTCGGCGTCCGTCAAAGTGAACATTTCGGCTCTTACCAAAGACGAGTTCACCAATGGAATTTCTGGACCTGACGATGAGGAGCAACGCAAGCTGCAGGGCGAGGCTCGTGTCCCGAACGCTGCATCGAACGATGAATCCGACCTGGAGTCGGACGCTTCATTCATGACGGACGTGACGTCAGACATGACGATTGACATTTCGGCGGATGAAGCAGACGACGTCTTGCCAACTTTCGATGACCTTCCGATCGTGCGGTCTTCAACCAAAGGCAGCTCTTCGGCGCTTCGCGAGGGAACCGGCAGCTCAGACGCGAACGAGCTGGAAATAGGGGTTCCGATCGGCAGCGAGAATTCTCCATTGACGCCCGGAAGTGAGAACGGCGCGGTCCGAAAACGCCCGACGCCGGCGACTCTGACTGCGCCCGAGGAGCTGCCGACCCGGAGCCGCACGCCTCGCTTTGAGTTTGTTCCCACGGATCAGCGCGTGGTGCAGGGGGAGGGGGTCCGCTTAGCGTGCAAGGTCACAGGTGAATAGCACATTGACAGCCACTCTGTACGTCTTTCGTTCCCGCTCTGCCGTGGCTTCACCTGGCAGTTAATCTTCTTGACTTCTATGATTTGATATTTGTGTTGAATTTTCTGATGACCTGTTGCTTAATTTTGGATTGATTTTTTGGGGTTATTCATGTTGATGACTTTGTCTATACTTGGCTGGCAGACTTGTCACTGGTGTTGTGATTTCGTGTTCTCGCAGCAAAAATGCGCGTTGGCTTCGCGTACTGTTGATGCAGACTTCAAACTGCAAACTGCTGCCCATTGCGCGGCATCCCAAAAGGACCCTTCCACGTTCTTCAAAATTAAGACACACGTGTGATTTTCTCGTGGACAGATTTTCTGCTTGGAGTGCAAGCGGTTCCCACAATCACAGCGCTGTTCGTCGCTGCCGACCGATTTCAGTAATTTTGAGCCGTCCCAAACAAATTTCCTCTGAATCCCACACAGTTCAGCTCCCAAGCGAAGTTATTCCCAGGTATAGATAAACGTTGCATCAAACCTGAATGAACCGAATTGTTTCCAGATACTTTCTTTTCGGTCGCTACCTTTGTCTGTTGTTTGTTGTTGTCGTCTCCGCGTCGCTGTGAATCCCGCGCGCGACCGCGCCGCTCCGGGAGAAAAACTGCGGACACAAGGCGGACTCCGGCCCAGGTTCCGATGCGTTGATTCAGATCGTTCTGACGCGCCGCTGCGCTTTGTGACATCTAGTTGTGGGGGCCGAGGGGGGCAGTGGCTGAATTCGGCCTTTTGTTGCTGTTCGTTGTGTTGCACATGTGTTTCAGTGGCAGCCGATTTCTAGACCAGGCTGGATAAATTTGATTGGATTGATGAGGTGTAGACGACTCTGATGAGTGAGGGTTTTGTGGTTGAGAAGTTGATATTTGCAACCAAAACTAACCTTCAAAGTAACGGACGGTCAAACCTGACGTGAGAGTTTCAAATTTAGAATTTTTGCCTTTGAAAGGGTTCAAGAAGGAGTCGTAGGAGATTTTGTGTGTAAATTGTGGTTTCAGCAGTTTTCTCTGTTTTCCAATTTGTTTGAGCTTCTCAAACTTGCTTCAGTTCTGATATGGTGTCGATGTTCATCTTGAGTTTTCTTCTTCTTCTTCTGTTGCCCCCGATAAACCATTGTTCACTGTTTTGAATCTCCGCAATTGGTGTTGCCTTCTTTGTTTCGAAACATTGTTTTCTCAAATGTTCCATTTTGTTCATTCGACTGCTTCAATTTTTCACTGGGCACGTTGAAGAGCATGCCAAATTTATGCTTCGAAAATATTTTGCGTTTTTTGACAATTGTTTGTGAACGTTCTGTCTTGTTCTAGATCTACTCACGAAAAGTTCAATTCGCTGTCCCAAAAATAATGTCACATTTGCATTTTTCTTTCAAACCCGTACACATACTGGTCGCTTCTTTGAGAACAACAAAATGGCTTATGTCCCATGCAGATTCGTGCATAATTTGGGCGAAATGTCGTAAGAAGTCCTCCATTGTGAATGAATCCACGACAATGTTGGGTCGACAAGTAACGAGGCGCCTCCTGTTGCAGCTGAACCGGAGCCGGAAATCACGTGGTACAAGGACGACAAGAAGCTGAAGATGAAGAAGAAAAACAGCAAGCGCATGAAGATCGACTGGGACATGAACGATGACGTGTACTTCCTCGAGATCGCTGAGGTGATGATGCGCGCTGTGACTGAGTGTGATTGTCTCAGTCACCCAGTTTGCTTGTCAGTTTCGTTTGCCTTCAATATTTTTTGGGAAAGAATTGACTGCAAAGGCTGTGCGAACAAGCGCGGACAGAGCATTTCCTTACACTGCAGTCGACGGCGGAAGACTCTGGCAAGTACACGGTGACGGCGAAGAACGCCGGCGGGTCGGTGTCGAGCACGGTGGCGGTGACGGTGGAGGCGCGCGCCGCAGAGGCGCCCTCACTCGCCGAGATGCCCAAGCCGCAGCACGTGAAGGCCGGAGAGACACTGACTCTCTCCTGCAAAATCAAGGGTCAGTACGCGGACGACAAACTCCGCATCATATTGACGCCAAGCCCTCGTTGCTTGGTTCAACAATGACTCACCGAAAATCGCTTCATAATTACTTGACGGCGTGACACAGATTTTGGCAGTCGCAGGAAACGAGCGCTGTCGACGCCCTGTTTCTGAAAAACGGGAGTCCGAAGGGGAGGGGTGGATACTGATTCTCTTTGAGCGGTGTTCAAAAAGTGGTTTCGGTACTGACTGCAGGGACGCCGGAGCCCGAGGTAACGTGGTTCAAGGACGGAGAGCCGCTCAAGGCGCGCAAGGACGGCCGCCTCTCGCTGGACGTGGACGGGGACGAGAACCTGTACACGCTCGAGATCGCCAAGGCGCAGGTCAGTTCGCTGCGGGGGCGTGCACACCATGGGGTTGGCGTCAGAGGCCGAAGTGTGTGCCGTTAGACGGGAAAGAGTAGTTGTCGGCTGTTCTCTGAGCTGTGTATTTTGTTGGAGTTCTCCGTGGTGAGAATTTGTTCCGGAGTGAAGCGGCCAGGAATTGGTGATGTGTGCTGTTTTCACGACAATTCCTGAACACACAGAGAGGGCGTCACAAGGTGTGGATGTCTATGTATTTCACAGGCGTCTGACTCAGGCGAGTACACGGTGACGGCCGTCAACTCGGGCGGCAAGATCTTCCACGCAGTGTCCGTCAACGTGGACGGCGCCGCGCCCGTTGAGGAGGCGATCGTGGCCGAGGAGTGAGTTCTTCTCTATGCAGCCGTGTTCACCGCAGAAATTAGACGTTGTGTGTGGGCAACAAGTTGATGTTGATTGAATGTGACTGGTCCAAAAAGAATCGGTTTCACATGGTCACTTGTTTGCAGCTTTCTTCGTTTTGGAATTGGTAAATCTAACAACGGTACTGTCACGAGCGATGAGGGGTGCAACTTCTGTTCTTTCTGTGTTGCAGTGCTCCAGAGGCGCAGACTGCTCCGGAATTCAAGAAGAAACCACTTGACGTTGAGGTTTCTGAGTTCGAAGATGTGACAATCAAAACGAAAGTCAAAGGTGACATTTCCTTTCTTGTGAACTGGTTGGATGCTCGTGACTTTGTTCCCCTTGTTTATTTGTTCTGTAATCAGGATTAACTTGCCATTTTGTGTCAATAACCTGGTGTTCGTTGGTTGTTGGAGTGAGCATCTCGTGTGAGATTTGTTTCATTGATCACCCAGTCACAGAAACTCCACTGATCACTGCCAGCAGTGGTTCTGTGAGAACACCCCACCTATCACCCTGTACCCAAGCTAACTCGCACCTGGCAGGTAACCCCGCCCCCAGTGTGACGTGGTTCAAGGAAGGGAAGCCAGTGCGCGCAGACCGGGTGCGCGTGACGCGGGTCGGGGACGAGGCGACGCTGCGCATCCCCGGCGCGTCGCTGCTCGACGCCGGCGAATACACGTGCGCCGTCAACAACGCCGCCGGAGCCATCTTCTGCACAGTGCACGTCAGGGTCGAAGGTAGTGCCGGGTTAATGTCGTGTGGCCTCTTTGTTACTCAAAACCAAATGATGAGCATGTCGGTGTTTGATTTGTTCGTGTTTAGTGTGCGTTGAATCTCACAATCACAGGATGAAACCTGACCATGCAGGCTTGTGTCGCATTCTCACGTTGGTGTATGTAGACTTGCCACACCTCACAGCCGTTTGTAGTGTTTGTTGCCTTTGTTCCTTCAGCCGCCACCGAAGCGACGGACACGGACGAAGACTCGGCGCTGATGGAGAAGATCCAGGAGAAGGTCGCTGCCGAGAAGGCCAAGGTCGCCGTCTCCGACAAAGAAGAGCTCTTCAAGGTCAGCGAGGTCACTGGGGAGCTGTTTGTGGTCACGAAGCTGTCCAATTGGCGATATGCCAAAGCGAACCACGAGGTTGCTGGATTTGGGGGAGAATGTTGCTGTCAAATACCGTGTGTGTGGAGGATTGGTGACCGACGCACTGTGGTGGTTCCCTTGGTGGCGCGGCGACAACTCCTGTTGACTGCTGCGTTTGTCGCTGCAGGCGTACACGATGCTGGCGAGCTACACGGAGACAGTTCGGGGCATCAAGTTCAACAAGGGAGACGTGGTCGAGGTGCTCGACACGGAAAAGGCTGAGGAGTGGCTCGTCCGCAAGCAAAACAACAAGGAAGAGGTACGCGCGTCTGCTCAGAGGACTGGTTCGTGAAAACTGCCTGGTTACATTGGCGGCGAATGAAGGGTCATGCCTGACGACCGTGTCAAAGCGTCATGTTCTCATGCTATTGTTCCCTGTGTGTTTCAGGTTTGCTACGTCCCGGTGGAGCTGTTGTTGGGCAAGAAGCTGAAGAAGGAAGAGTCTGAAGAAGAGACAGAAGAAGAGGAAGAGGAGGTCAAACCAGAGAAGGTGCCGCACTTGTGCTTTCTGTTCTGTCGCACTGGACTGAATGTTGCTTGTCAGGCTCTACCTCTTTGCGCAACGCCCTGGGGGTGTGCTTTGGCAAAGGTGTCGACATTGTGTGGTTGCAAATTAATCCTGTGAGTAATGCTCAAACTGATCGGGTTATCCACAGACTTACCGCACGCTGACGGCGGTGGCGGACTACAAGCCGCCGGAGGACTGCTCCGACCACCTGGCGCTGACCGAGGGACAAGTGGTGCAAGTGCTGGACGACGCCAACAGCGAGCTGTGGCTTTGTCGTCTGGTTGGGCAGTCCTCAAAACAGGTCAGTAGCAACAAGAAGGGTAAAAAGAATGACTTCCGTCAGAACTGTCGAGAACGAGGTTTTGTCCTCAGTTTTTTGTTGGTGATCTTGAATCGCATCATTACTGCGGTGGCGCACACCCGGCGATTCCAGCGTCTGTCGGAGTCTTGAGCAACATGCAGCAATGATCGTCTTGCGTGTTTCAGGGCTACGTGCCGCCATCGTTCCTGACTGTGAAGCAGGATGAGGCGAAGCCGGACAAGCGGAGCACTCAGGAACAGTTCCGAGACGACGTGCTCAAACTGACCGACAAGAGTCAAGAGGCGAGCATGAAGAAACGGTGGGTCTGCGCCACGAGTCTGGTCACTTTATCTTGCTCCAGTTGCAGTAGCACCGCATGTGCCTGATGAAGGAACCCTGTTGCACGTCGATTGTTGGGCTCTAAAGGGCTCTCACTGTGGACTGGTCCGTTTTGCAGGTACGCGTTCAACCATCTGATTGAGTCAGAACGAGACTTCGTCAAGGACCTCGGCTTCACCATGGACAACTACTACAAGGCGTTTGACGGGGACCTGCCCGACGACCTGCAGGGCCAGAAGGGATTCGTGTTCGCCACGTACTCGGACATACACGCCTTCCACAAAGAGTACGTGGTACTGAACCATCTGGATCAAGATCTAGACAACTGACAAAGTATTGAGCCAGAGGTGTATCTGGCACACAATGTGAATGTTCAAATGACATTGTACTGTTTGGGCGTCTCAAATGCCGAACGTGTCGTCTGTGTTCTTGTCAGGAACTTCTTGAAAGCCTTGGAGGAATGTGCAGCGGAACCAAATGCCAACGTCGGAGCTGTTTTCCTCGCACACGTGAGTCGATGGATTCAAACGCCTGGGCACGAAGCTGCTTCCTCTGTTCAGTAGATATTCTCGTACTTCGTGAGTTTCGGAAAGTCACACATCGTCCTTCTGTTCACAGCGAGACGAGTTCGAGACGAATTACGTCGAGTACTACCTGGACCGAGGCGACGTCGAGCTGCTGCTGTCCAAGGATGAACCCAAGAAGTATCTCAAGGTACGTAGTTTGTTGAAACAATTTTGAAAACTTTTTCTTCTTTGCAACAAAGCTGTGTTTTTGTGACCAGTTCTTTTGATGGTAGAGCGAGTCAAACTTTTCTTTTCTTGTTCATCAGCATCATTGTTCGCACGTAACTTTCCCGTTTCTTTTTCAATGCAAAACAACTGGTCAAACGTTTTTTTTTCATTGAACGATTTTTCGTTGCTTCCATCACCAGATTTTAACGACTGATTCTAGTTGCGCGTATTAATGAGTTAAGATTCACCTGACACAATTTCACGTGCGAATGACGTATTTCAAGTGATTGTGTTGAATGATCCGAATTCACGCTGAAACGCGTTCTCTTTGGTCAAGGCAGCACCGTGCATCACACAAGAGCCAAGTGTTAAAAGTCATTTTATTGTCTGCTCAGAACACAATGCAAGTCTTTTCAGGTTTAAAATGACTTTTAAGATCGAATGAAAGAGTGAACAAGTGCAGATGGCCTGTCGATTTCTCTAGAAAATGACACGAAGTCAAATCCTGCTAATCTCAATGCGAGCGTGTCCTCTCCCGTTCTCCCGTTGCACACAACGGCCCAAAACATATTGAACCACCGACGCCCTTCTCCGGATTGACATTTGACGTTGGCAGGATTTGGCCATTCTTGATTTGCTAACGACATGATGTCTCTTTGTATATTTCATCCATTTCTGCCTGCTTCTCCCCACTCCCACAACACATTGCGCACGATGTTTGCTCATATCTAGTGGCTCAACAAGCAAATCAAAAAGGGACTCAAGAAGAAGCAGGTAAGTTGTCGTGCAATAATTCAGTCAACAGGAGTTTTGAGAGAAGATATTCATCTTGGACTGGGCTCAACACAAAATTTTGGTGCCGCTAGCTTCTTTTTAGGTGATTTGAGGAGCTTGGTCCGATTTGTGAGCTTTTGGAAAAAGCGAGCAAAATTGGAGTGAGCGAAATCAAATCACCTATAGGCAGCCTCTTCCAAAAGTAT
>JAAUXT010123089.1_pt1 | contig 11187 bp, 15 predicted proteins | sample 7278171 | NCBI WGS metagenome assembly JAAUXT01 (sample SAMN14350112, study PRJNA611818) | marine sediment metagenome | isolation source: surface marine sediment (1.8m) | place: French Polynesia: Moorea | collected 2018-08 | reverse complement strand
AGAACACTTTCAAACTCACATTCACAGATTTAGCCTTTTGATGCCTATAGGTGATTCTCACCACCATACATTATACATAATGTATGCTTCAAGGTTCAAATCACCTAAAAAGGAGGGTCTCTCCTGGCCTTTTTCTGGAAACTGTGTACAGATTCTCAAACTCGTTCCAGAGGGTACACAAATCTCAAGGGGCTGGAGTCCCGAATGCGCCCCCCCCCCTCATTTGAAAAGAAAACACAACGTGCGGGCCTTGAGCCAACTCAGGAAACAGTTCGCGGGTCCCCCAAGCAAACATGGCCCCCGTTACCCGACTAAACGCCATGTCCCTAAAAGCCTCGCGACTCTCCAATGGATCGCCTATTGAAGTGCACCTGAATAGCAGAGACAGGGAACACAGGAGAAGCTCCCCAGCCTCTTGTGTATCGGCCGCTCTCTCCGTGTAGCTCACTGCCAATTGGTGTAGGCTTCGGTTTGGGGTAGGTTCACGCTGGGTGTTGGGGAAGCTGCGTTTTGCATTGGAGCCATGGGCGTTGCATTGTTGCTTGGGGACACAGGCGTCATGTGTCGTGTTCCTTGACTTGTGTCACGTGTCTGCGCATAAGCAATGCGTATTGTGTTGCTGTTGTTGCTGGAGGCCTCACGCATTGCGTCGCTCCCCATGCCAATGCACACGTTGCGTCGTGGCGTCCACAGGACGCGTGGTGTGACGCACCCATGAAGACATCACTGACGCTTCCTCTATGTATCCAACGATAGTGATTCACCCCCAGAGACTTTCTACAGGACGCAGCGCACAGCCATTGATCAGTTCCCACGGCCCCATTCACACTGGATGCTCCACGTGTTGCACTGGTCTCTGCAAGAGGCGCCGGGTGGTTGTTCGCGCCCATTCACCACAAGCTTCAAGGCCTGTGCACATGCTCAGGCGCGCAATTGATGCCAATTCACTTGTGTTGGCATGCAGTACCCATCCATTGACTTGGACAGGGACGCAGTTTCCATTGATTTTGTGAATGGGGTGTTCCACTCATGTCCTTGTGCAGCAATGCAGTACCCATTGACTTGTGCAGGAGCAGGAATACTGCACCCATTGAATTGTGCAGCAATGCAGTAGCCATTGACTTGTGCAGGAGCAGGAATACTGCACCCATTGAATTGTGCAGCAATGCAGTACCCATTGACCTGTACAGGGATGCACCTGTTGACTTGTGCAGGGAAGCAGCACCCTTTTGCTTGCACAGTAATGCACTGCCCACAACTTATGCAGCTACACCCATTTACTTCTCTGGTATACCATGCCCATTGCCTTGTGCAGGGAAGCAGGAACGCGACGTATCCAGTGAGCACCCGGCCGACACTTCAAAGGATCCCGCCGCAGACATCTGAAGAAGGCGCCTCGCTGCTCAAAGGGCCCGAGACATACTTGATTAACCCAGGTGTGGGGCCGGCCCTGTTATTAGCCCGTGAGTACCACTACTCATGCAGCTCCGTTGTCAGGGGCAACCAATTACTGAGTGGGAGGGACGGGGTGGGCTCTGAGGCGTTTGTCTTGGGTGTGTGTGAGACGAGGGAGAGCCAGGGGCGGTTCCAGGGAGGTGGCTTGGCAGTGATAAATTTAGAGAGCAACGAACGTGATTGGGCAATACCTGCGTGTTACGCTGTGAGTGACGCTTGGATTGGGGAGCAACTTGTGTGGGGTCCCAGTGTGTCTACGTTTGTGTGGATCCAGGGGCCTGCAGTAACCAGCTGAGTCTTTGTGTTTTGCACAGAGAATCCAGGGGCCAGAAGACGGCTGACTGATACATGGTCATTCTTTCAAATGGAGGGTTGGCAGCGACCGATCTCTCAACCCAAACACACAGCCTCGACTCGCCTAGGGAAATTCAACGTGGTTTTGGATTTTTTTTCGATCGGGTGGAGTCAACGCGAGAGCTACAAATGTGTGCAGTGTGTCTGTCTGTCTGTCTGTCTGTCTGTCTGTCTGTCTGTCTGTCTGTCTGTCCGTCTGTCTGTCTGTCTGTCTGTCTGTCTGTCTGTCCGTCTGTCTGCCAGTCTGCCTGACTGGCTGCCTGCGTGTCTGTCCACTGTTTGTGTGCGGAATTCAGAGCTCCACCCACCCACTGACCAAAGGCGAGACATGCCTCACGGAGACCGATGCCACCGCTCCGATCGGTGGGGCTTTGCAATCTGCCAGCCCCATGAGTGGGTCTGTATCTCTGGGTCTATCTGCTCACGGATTTTTTCTCGTCGTCCTTCTGTTTTGTTTGTTGTTTTCTTTCTTTCTTTCTTTCCTTTTCTTTTCTGTGTTTGAAACTTGTTCGTTTGGACAGCTACCGTGCACACTTTGTTTGTGTGTAAGCGTGCGTGCCAGTCTGTCTGTCTCTCTGTCTGTCTGCCTGTCTCTCTGTCTGTCTGCCTGTCTCTGTCTCTGTCTGTCTGTCTGTCTGTCTGTCTGTCTGTCTGTCTGTCTGCCTGTCTGTTGCTCTCATTTGATTTCCAGGCAGGGTCCACTGAGGGGTCAACTTCCCTTGGGACCCGTTTAGGCAGAGACGGCGACAGGTTGAAGCCGTTAATTTTCCAAGACGCCGCAAGTTTCCAGCCTGACCGGAAATTGCGAGGCGGAAATTGGTGTCGTGAGTCGTCGCGCCGGCGTCTCGCCTGCTGCTCACGCGATGGCGCGGGGCAATCCAGGGGGCTATTCTATTTGCCTCCGAAAGCGCTTTTCGGGGACCCACCGAAACGCGCACCTGTTCTTTTTGCATTTTCGGGGACCCCGAGCCTCCACACGTTCTGATGCTTTGAGTTGCTGTTTTTGTTGACATTTTCAGTGATTTGTGTTAGGTTTTTCAGTGTTTGTGAATTTTTGCTCACTTCAAATTTGGCGCTTTGAGGAACAGCAGCTGCCATTGGTCGTTGAAGCTGCTTGGAGATGACCTTCACCTTGTGTACTGCCAAGATGTCGTCTGCAGATGAAGAAGAGGTAAATATTTATTTTTGGAAAAAAGAGGCATGTATCCATGTACTGAAACTGTGGTTTTTCATTGAGAAAGATTAATTGAGTGATACAACACATTTCAGGATGTGTTCCATGTACCACTGCGCATTGACGATGTGGAGATAGTCATCACTTGTAGAGCAAGTCATGTCGAACAAATCTCAAAAATGAAAAGGAGACAAGGTTAGGCATGTTGCGATTGTGTGTAAGTGCATATTAATTGCGATGTGAAATTCCTGCCTTATGTACTTTTTTTTTTGTTTTTTTAGACCATTATTTCATGCAGTACATGGGCGCTTTCTATGCCAACTCGATGGCAAGTGGCCTTGTGGAAAATGGGATGTGCTGTGTTGACAGCTCTGAAGTTTTGGAAAATGTTGCAAAGCAAAAAAAAGATGAGGAGATCGAAATGGCAAATAGATCAGTGGCAGCAGATGGTTTGTTGTCAATGAACAATCAAGGCGTCCCAACCAAACGTAAGTGTCTGCAAAAAATTGGGACCCTATCAGAAGTTAACATCTGCACATTGTGAGCATATCTGACAAGTGCACCTGAAATGCAAAAAGTCTGGACCCTTCTTGTAGGTGTTAGTGCCACTTCATTTAAACAACCGGCAAGAAAATCCAAGGGCTCTGGTGGAAAGAAAACGAAGAAAACTGGGCCCAATTTGACTGGTGCATCGACTGCTTTGGTGAGTGATGCTGATCGGGATGCAGCTCTCATTGAAATAGGAATGGATCCACACCCTGGCACATCTGGAAATTCAGGTGAAGATCATGGTTGTCACAGGATAAGAAACTGTACGAGTGTGTGTATGTATGTATGAATGTTGTCTTGACAGTTTTCTTGAACTCAGGTTCTAAAGCACCGCACAACTGGAGTGACGAACAGACCGCAACATTGTGGTCATATGTGGAGAAATTTCAGCTGCAGTTGTATCATGGCAAAGACAACATGACTAGACCGCAAATCGTTGCCAAGATCACTGCACTTATCAGTATGTATGCTCTCCAAACTGTTCCATGTATGTCTTGTTGCCTTCGGTGCTTCTGTGCTTGCTTTGATTACATGATACAATCCATTTTGCAGATACTCACCTTGACATCGCAGTCACCCGGAAGCAAGTAGGTGACAAGATCTATTATATTGAACGTTGATTCAAGGCACGTGAGGCAGCAAGGCACAGCGGTGCAGCAGACCAGTTGCCGTGGCCTCTTGAAGACAGAGTCATCCCTGTTTGTGGTATGTATAAAGAGAAATTGAGTAGGTACATGACAGAAGACAATTACAGCAGTGACACACAATTGCGCTTTGTCTGACAGGGGCGTGCCCATCCATCAAACCAGACACGATCTCCAGCTTTGGACCTGTCAAAGATGATGACGGTTCAACAGCAGGATCACAACATGCAGTGGTTCCATCGAGTACAAAGAAGCTTACATCATGAGCAAATCAAGCTGACAGGGTCCTCACTTACCTGAAATCTTCTGTAAGTACGCACAAGTTATGGAGACATCAAATTGTTTGTCACATAGCCTCGCTGGGTGCCAACATCAAGACCTGTCTTCGCAGGATGAAGCTGCCAAAGACATGCACAAGGAGAATAAAATCATGAAAAAGCAGCTGATTGGACTGCTGGCCAAGGTCACTATTTTCGTGCACACAAAATTTCACCCAGTGATGTGACATGTGTCTTTCTTTGATTCCAGAGTTCTAATTGTTGTTGTTGTTGTCGTCAGATGGTAGGCGCGTCAAGAGAAGAAGTGGAGGAGATGGGGAATGCCTGACTTGGTGAAATAAAAGTGCATAGACATAAACTTACTTTTGTGACACATTGGCCTTTGTGCACTACTAACACATGTCATTGATTATTTCAGCTTCTGTGACACATTGGCCTTTGTGCACTACTAACACATGTCATTGATTATTTCAGCTTCTTGCGATGCCCGGTGAAGTCATCATTGCGGTGTGCACCTACCTCAATCCGCGCTCCATTTTCAATCTGGCGCGAGCATATCGCTACTTCTGAGGATTCATAGATGACAAGACGATCTGGGCACGTGTCACCATGGACAGCAACTGGTGTTTCACCAATGAGACATTTTGGTCTTTGGCAGAGTTTGCTCCAAAAGTTGAAGCTGTGTCATACAAACACACAGGCTCAGTTCAGCAGGCCCATGTGGCATCTCTTCCACAAGGCAGTCTGTGCAAAATGATCAACTTGCGTTCACTTTCTGTTCAATCCGCAGCATTCACACAAGGCTACTTCATACAATTGCTGCCACAGTTGCACACACTCCGCTTGTTGGATTGCCCCAACTTCGATGTTGAAACTTTGGTTGAGGCTTTGCAACGCTTGAGGAGGTCCAAGTCTTTGACAACATTGGATATCAGTGGGGTACCCAGGGTCTCTTCATTCAACAAGTGGCTGCTGTGTTCCCTGTGCCCTAACCTCCAAAAAGCTGTGTCCAATGCGGTAATGGGTGACTTCATTGCTGAGCAATGTTTCATGGATTGTGAAAAACTGCATACTTTGACTGCTGGCCTCTTCAGTGCACCAAGCACAAGTGGGTTGAGTTGCGCAGATGCTTCTCTCAAGTCACATTTGGCGGACGCATATGTTCAACAATTTAAATGCACTGTGACAAAGGAAGCCATTTATTGGAACAACAGCTGAAGTATCCTGACTGAAACAGCATAATTCTGTTTTGCAAGATTCCCGCGTACGAACATAACCAGGCTGAAATGAAACAAATTTATAAAGCCATGCGGCAATGGGGTGAAGACAAAAGTTCACATCCCACACATCGTGCTCAAAAGAGCAGACAACTGGTTTGCGCTTCTTCATTTCTTTCACCCGAAGGAAGGGTCCCAAATTTGTGTTGACAAAAAATGGTCTGTGTACATCTGTCAGTACATATGCAAACATCTGTCTTCATGTTCACTTTTGTGTGCTTCAGCACAATAAAAAGTTCCAAGTACACGACTGTTTTACAACTGGTTGATCAGAACACATATCCATTTGTCCGAAGAGAACATCTTTGATCTGTCATGCAGGTTGCGCAGGTAGGCAACATCGTCAATAGCACGCTGCGAACGTGATGAAGATGACTTGTTTACAGAACGCTTGGCGGCTTCACACAGCTTGTTGTACTGTTCGATGTAATGTTGCATGACTGACACAGCCGAATACACACTTTTCTCAAAGTCAGAATGCCAACGCAGAACTGCTGTCTGCAGCTCTACAAATAAGTGCTCAGTCTTCTCCGGACAATGAGGAAAATCGTGGAACACAAGACTTCCAGCACACGCCCCATAGTATGAGTGTGCAGCAGACTGAGCATTTTTCAAGGCTTGAGTTGCCTTGATGGCTGCGTCACCAGATTCTTGAAGTGCTGACAAAATCACATCAGAGCATGTGCGTATTCCTTTCACACAGTGTGACGGAGCTGACATAGAAACACTATCCTGAAAAACGATGAACCCAGCTTTTGCAAAATTGTACGTGGGGTCTCTGGAAGGGGGCAGATAGGCACAAATCGAAGTGGAAGACATGCACACTTCCTCCTCTACAATGTCAATAAAAGCTGATGCATCGTGCCATGGCTCACAGTCCACAGTTTCTTCAGTTGCACTGTTCAAATCCAGTTTGTCCAATGCTCTCTTGGCCAAGAATTCCCTCACGACACGCAATGCCTCAACAACAGCTGAAGTGTCCTCTTTGGCACGGGTCAGTTTGTTGAGATCACGCTGCAGTGCACATTCCATGTAATCGTCAAACACCACTCCTTCCATCAATGCTGCATCGTAGTTCTTGGAATGTGGCCACAACCAACGAAATGCGATAAGTTTGTACATTGCAGGTATTGGGCACTTGGTGGTTTTGTGAATTATGTCCTCCTTCAGCTGGCCAAGAGCTTTTGTCACACCATCAACGTACTTGATGCGTCGCTTGCGCACGTCATCAGGCATCATGTTCAACTGGTTTGCAAGGTCCTGATAGCACTGCCTCATATAAGCACCCGTGCTGTGGAAGTTCTCCGAGAATTTGGCATTCCTCGCGGCTTCATCAAACAAAACTGGATACCATCTCCAAGCTTGGGAAAAGTCGCACATCAGTTGGAAGGAGTCATGCACTTTGAGCTTCTTTGGTGCTGGCTGCAAAAAGGAAGGTGTACATAATGATCGGCATCAAACCTAGGTCCAACGCTGCACAAAAGCCCAACTTCACACAAACATACACACACACCATGTGAACACACACGCACCATAATTTCCCATTGCAGTGCACCAACTGCTCGTGGCAATTTCTGCTGAACACATCATTGAAAAGGCAATGGCACCCCTTGCTTCTGCACTGCGCGACTCCGTGTGCCATAAAGAGATGTCGTGAGAGATCCTCTTGCAGGGAGAAAGAATTTCTTCCACAAAAGTTGCAGGACAGAGGAGTGAGAGGCAGTAGCACCGAACAACATTCCAAGGCCCGCAGGTCACTCATGCTCACAAACACACCGAATTTTTGAAATCTTGTGTTTCAACATTCCAGGTACTTCCAACAATGATGTCATTGTGGGCTCACATTAACACACAAAGTCACATGCGCACACACACACACACACGCATACTCACACACACCTGTACATCATCGGCTTCTTGCTGCGACGAAGATGGGTTGGACTTCTTTCCCTTCTCTCGATGCTGTTTGCTTGCCATCATTACCTGAAGAAGCAAAAGCGAAGTAAATTAGTGAATTCTGTACATTTGAAGGGTCCAGAATTTTTGTGCAAACACTTTCACATGTATTGAAACACATATCAGCACCAACAAGTCCTTCAAATAGGGTCCAGATTTTTTCCTGACACCAAAACACACAGTTCAAACAACTGACAACCCAACACGAAACATGCAACAAGTCTCTCTTCTCACATTGGTAGTGCCAGCATGATAGTTTGTCTTTTGTCCACCCCTTTGTCATCAAGTCCATACTCAGTGTCTACATCATCGGGAACCTCACAACCATCATTATCATCATGCTCTTCATCGTCAGTGACATCTTTCTTGCAGATGGCAAAGTTGTGGAGCACACAACAAGTGGCTATGATGCGTTTGGCTTTATTTGTGCTCCTCACATCCAAAAATTGTAAACTTCGGAATCAACCCTTGAGGTGGCCAATGCCTCTTTTGACGACACTCCGGATGGATGAGTGCACTCTGTTGTACATTTTCTGCCTTCTGGTCAGGGAACCATCATCCCTGAAGGGCTTGAGTAAGTACGACTTTGTTGGATAAGCCCCATCCCCAAGCAAATGATAGCCTGGTGAAGAGACAATGTGATCAATACGACCACCATTTGGGACCCACAGTGATGAAAGTCTGAAAACATGGGCATCGTGCGCTTTGCCAGGATGACCAACATCTACTGAACTGATGGTTAAGTCGTCCAACACAGTCAGCTGAAAAAGTACAAACAGGCAAGTTGAGCAGCATCAACCTTTCCCAGGGGGGGGGGTTATTGGCACATATTACACGGATTGAAGTAGGGTCCAGAATTTTAGCATGCGAACCTGCAACAGCATCGTGTACATCTTCTTTCATACACTGAAGTAATCCTCAGCAAATTGTTGACCAGGAGGCTTACTGATAGTGATATGTGTCCCATCCACAGCCCCAATGACACCAGGAAAACCAAATTTTTGCAGGTAATAGTCAGACATTTCCTTCTGTCGATCGCTGCATGGCCAATAGATGTGCTTTCTGAGGAGATCACCTGACACTATTTCAGTCATTTCATCTACACAATTGAAGTAGCAAGACCTAGTGATTCCAAACTTGTCAGACAAAAGTCCGTACTTCCCTTTGTGTGCTACAAAGTGCAGCAGCATCAAAATTTGGTCCTGCAGATGAACTTGTGGCTGGCCACGCCCTGCAACACACCCATACACCACTGTTTTGAAACTGAACACACAATCACAAAATGGGAACCAACATTATCAATCAATGAACACTACCATCTCTTTTCCGGAAGAAAGGACTAACTTCCTGCACAAGCACTTGAGCAGTTGAGGACTTCATATGAAAGAATTCGACCCATTGTTGGGAGTTGTAGTTGCCCAAATCACTGATGAATCCAGTCTGCTTTGCTATCTCTTCCCGAATGCTGGCAAAACACAACAATTCTCCAAACTCGACACTCGAAAACCACCTAGATCTAAGTCGGTTGCCATTTTGGGCAGCTTCTCAAATCTTCGACTCACAAAACCACTCAAATACACACACTTACAGTGAATTCAGCAGGACAGCGTATTCCTTTCTTCTTCCTGGATCTGTACTTGACACTCTTGCACACTCATCGTCACTGAATTCTTCGTTTAGACTCACAAAAATAGCGAAAATGTTGGGAGATAAATCGACTTGCTGGTTGCCCGCTATTTTCGTGATCATGTGACTGAAGCTGCTCTGACGTCACACGAGCCATCCCCGAAAACCTATTCTTTTTGCCGCGTTTCCACACGTCCACAACCGACCCCCAATTCGGGGACACAGAGCGTAAAAAGAACAGGCCCCAGGCACTCCGACCTCCACAAATCATTTTTACGCGGTCTGCTCTCACCCACATTTCTACTCCGTGTAAGGGAGAACTTTTGTGATTTTTGTTTGCTTGTTGTTGTTGTTTTGTGGGGGGGGGGGTGAATTGAGGCACCAAGGTGAGTCACGTGGGGGCTCATGTGTAATGGGTGGTGGGTTCACATGTGGAATCCCCGGAGACAGACCGCAGAAGTTTCTTGTCCTTCAGTGGATTTGGACTCTACATCAGTGAGTGTGTACAACTCTCCAATATTAAAATTATCAAGGAAAATTTACTTTCTGGTGCATGAGGACAAAACTTCAAAACACGTTAAAAGTCCCAACATACTTCCCTTTCCCTGCACACAATAGGGTGAAAGCATTCGTGCGGGTTGCGGGAAGGGGTTCTTCTCTGCTCCCCAAGAGCTCAAGGGGCATCACTCCCCTGCGTGAGAGGCTCCATTGCCATTTGACGCCATGTGCCGTGACGTTCTGACCTGAACTGCCCAATTTGGAGCCTCTGATGGTCAGTTACCAGTCATGACCAAGGTCACTCAACTATCCAAGATTCAGATCTACCTGAGGGTTTCCAGAGACAACACCGAGTTCCTGCTCAGCGCCCCCATTGTCACTCACCCCGCTGGCACAAACTGTTGTCAGTTTGGGGCAGAGAGGAAAGACACCTGAGGGTTGTGTGCAACAAATTGTTGCTGATCGATGCCACAGGTTCATACCAAATCCTCTGTCTCCTCTTCAGCTTCAGGCGACAACAAAAAAGAACACAAAAGTGCACTTCCTTTGGCCACAAAATGACAAAAGGAAATGTGAATGGAGGTTCAATGATTTGCTTGCTGTTTCTTTTTTCAACTCATCACAATCACTGATCATTGTCAATATCAATTTTCATTCTACATCAGCAGGGCATTCCAAACACACACACACACACACACACACACACACACACATGGGGATGTGTTGAGTTGAACCTTTGGAGGGTGACAGTACAGACACAATTCCTAGAAGTTTGTTGCAAAGAAATGGAGATGGTTGTTGATCTTTTTTGTTCCTTGGTTTTGTTCTGCAAGGCACACATTCCCTGTGCTTGGCTGGAAGTTTGTCCTTGTGGTTGAATATTGTGTCTGCAAGAGGATATTGTATTGGCAATCAAAAACTACAAAGAGGTCTGACCTTGAAAGAACTCAACTGTGGGAAACTCAAGGGACTCAAGCAAAGTTAAGTGTCTCACAAGCAACCTCTCAAGGGTTGTTTTCAGCTGTTTTGTTGTTTTTTAAATGATTTGCGCTGGCTTAAGCTGGTATACCAGTCGAGCGCGAAGCACTTCGGCATCCAGAACATTTTTTTTTGTGTATAACACTTTCTCCACAACGAGATGACCAGGAGGTCACATGTCGCGCAAGCCGTCCGTAGATGAAGAAATCCGTAGCAGAGCTGTAAAACAAAATGACAGCCCTAAATCCAGAAAATCTGATATCTGTAGTAGAGCTGTAGAGCCACAAAACAAAATGGCAGCCCCTAGACCTATATAATGGCAGCCCCTGCTACTCTCAAGAGCCCAAATGAGATGTTGCCTCCTCAGCTGCCAGCACACAAATGATACTTATGCTGTT